>Ga0114948_10000035_pt1 | contig 36054 bp, 32 predicted proteins | sample CR04metaG_FD_83877 | JGI IMG/M metagenome (GOLD analysis project Ga0114948, IMG submission 83877) | Deep subsurface microbial communities from Mariana Trench to uncover new lineages of life (NeLLi) - CR04 metaG | ecosystem: Environmental > Aquatic > Marine > Ocean trench > Sediment | place...
CTACGAGGAGGCATTTTTCAATCTGCTGAACGCGCTTCATCGCCGCTACGACGTTGATCGCCTCACGCTGGCTGGAGGATGCGCCATGAACTCAGTCGCGAACGGACGTGTGCGCGAGCGCACTCCCTTCCGACATCTGTACGTGCAGTCGGCCGCGGGCGATGCGGGCGGTGCTCTTGGCGCAGCCATCGCCGTTTGGCAGGCCAATGACACAGGTGCGAGACGATTTCCGATGGACCACGCTTATTGGGGTCCCGGATTCGATGAGGCGACGGTAGCTGCCGAGATTGCCGCTCGAGACGATGAGCTTCAGGCCTCGGGCTGCACCGTGAGCCGCGTCGTGGATGAGGAAAAGCTGTGCGAGATGACCGCGAACGCTATCTCGCGAGGCTTGGTCGTCGGCTGGTTTCAGGGACGAATGGAATGGGGGCCGCGCGCCCTCGGGAACCGGTCGATCCTCTGCGATCCCCGGCGTGCCGACATGAAGGAGATCCTCAACCAAAAAATAAAGCGTCGCGAATCGTTTCGCCCGTTCGCTCCGTCGGTACTTCGGGAAGCCGTTAGCGACTGGTTCGTTGCGGATGACGACGTGCCGTTCATGATGAAAGTCCTCGACATACGCTGCGAGCGGCGACCAGATATACCCGCCGTTACGCACGTGGATGGATCCGGACGGTTACAGACCGTGGATCGGTCGACGAATCCGCGTTTTTATCGGCTCATCGGAAAGTTTTGCGACATCACCGGCGTGCCCATGCTGCTGAACACGTCCTTCAACGAGAACGAGCCGATCGTATGCCATCCCGGCGAAGCGCTCGATTGCTTCCTTCGTACCCGAATGGATATTCTCGTGCTCGGAAATCATTTCCTCTCACGACTCGCCTGAGTGTCGCATGGGGGGAGCCCCGCCCGCCGCTTTCTTCAAGCCGCTATCTCCGGCTCGTTGCCCGGTTTCCACTTTATGTTGCAGCCGACGCTCGGTGACTGCTTCTCGAGCGGTGGGTTTCCGTTCAACAACGCGTCGATCGCGGACTGCAGGTCCTTCCCCGTGACTTCGACGCGATTACCAGGTCGGCTGCCGTCGAACTGCCCGCGATAGACGAGCCGTCTGTCGCCGTCGTATAGAAAAAAGTCGGGCGTGCAGGCCGCCTGGTAGGCCTTTGCTACATTTTGGGATTCGTCGTGGAGATACGGGAAAGTGTATCCTGCCGATCGTGCTTCCTCGCGCATATTCTCGGGGCTGTCGGCTGGGTGAGAGTGCATATCGTTGGCGTTGATCCCGACGAATCCGATCCCGGACGAGGCATTGCGGTGAGCGAACTCCGCGAGCGAGTGGCGTATGTGTTTTACATAGGGACAGTGATTGCACATGAACGCGACGACCAGTCCATTGCTGTCCGCGAAATCTGACAGTGAGACCACGCGTCCTTCGGTGTCCGACAACGAGAAATCGGGTGCCCGGGAATCGAGCTCGATCATGTGGGATGGTGTCAACGACACGTTCTGATACCTCAATAGTGGCAGTGCCGAGAGAGAGGCAGGAATTAGTCAGGATTGAGTTTGAGCCAAATTTTACCACGCTTAGAACACTATATTAACGGTGATTTTTTCAACTTGTGGGGCTCAAAATTGGTAAGCGAAGCCAGATTTCCATCGGTATCAAGAAGTTGAAGGCCCGCGCTTTCGGTCCCAGCTCGACGATGCTGGATGGGGTCAGTGTCACATGCGCGATCTCCGACTTGTAAGCGCGCCCATCAGCGGGTGCGAACAGTAATTTTCGAAAACCTATGGACAATCGTATTACGACGAGAACACAAATCGACGAAATGTCAATATCTTTCTACGTTTCGACGAAGCATGGTTGTGTCGCGATCGGCATCAGATCAAGTCGCTCAATGTGACTCGAGTCACAAGCAGCCACCCACGATCAGACATTGATTTCCCCCAAGCTGTGTTACTATGTTTCTACTATGCAATTGTTGCAGACAGATTCTCTCCAGCGCTACAGGCGTCGCGATCTGCCCGCTCTCATCGACTTGTACGAGGGCAATTACTTGCGTGTGATGCGCCTGTTTCCGGAACTGGATGATTTGGAGGGAACACTGGTCTCCCGAGTCGCTGGAGCGCTGAATCTCTATGCGACGCTCGAGGAGCGGTTCAAGTACACGACGACGGTTCTACTGACGTACCGATTCGTCGATGACACTGGAGTTTCTCTCGAACCTAATGCGCGTGTCTGTATCTACCACGATGTCCGTGCAGCAGAACTGGTCAGTCATTGCCGCCGCAAACGAACGCGGAAAGTGCACAAGTGGCTGCGGGGCCGCATGCCGGAGCTCGAACATCGCTGGGAAATGAATCGCTTTCTCTACAAGTGGCTCGGATTTTGCAGTAAACAGGGCCACATATTCCTCAACTGCACCGCTCGATCCGTAGAAAACCCTGCCCGACCGGTTTCGCGCTAGGCGCGCATCGACCGTTTCGGTCCCTCGACGCCGGCAGCCGGCCGGACAAAACTCACTCTGAAGAAGTCATCGCAACCGCCCCGGCATGGGCCAGGGTCGTGGCGCGCGACGGTATGGGCGTCAATCGCTCGCTCAATCGTACGCTCTTACGCCCGAGACGCTGCTCGTAGATTGCCGTGTAGGCGATCACACGGCGCACGTACTCCCGCGTCTCGCGGTAGGGGATGTTCTCGATCCACAGTTCCGCCGACACGCTCCGCTGCGCCGGTTGCCAGCGCTCGACGCGATGGGAGCCAGCGTTGTAGGCAGCCGCTGCCAGGACCGGATGCCCGTTCAGCTGATCGAGCAGGTTGCGCAAATGCGTGCTTCCGAATTCCAAGCTGATATCGGCATCGAGGAGTTGTTCGCGGTTCTTCAAGGGCCTTTGGAGGCTGCGGCCAATTTTGCGCCCGGTGCCCGGCATGATCTGCATCAGGCCGAGGGCACCGGCCGGGGAACGGGCATCGGCGATGAAAGCGCTCTCCTGGCGCACGATGGCGTACATCCACGCGGGATCGAGATCCTTGGCACGGGCCTGCTCCAGCACACGATCGTGATAGGCGAGGGGAAAGCGCATTTCGAGATCGTCGAGATGGGGCGTGCGCGCCACCGTCATGATGGCACGGCCGTGCCATCCCCAGCCATCGGCGAGCTTCGCAGCCCGCGCCAGCTCTTCATCGCTCATACCGTGGGTGAACATGCGCCACTCCCGGCGCGCGTCGATGGCGCGTCCGAGGCTGTGAAGCTCTCGCGCGCGCATGGCACCCGGTTGCGCGGCCAGCAGCCGCAGCTCGTGGTCGCTGTACTCCAGGCTGCGATGATTGAGCCGATAGTCGCGCTCGATGCGGTCCGCGGCGAGAAAGCCGTAGTAGCTCCGGTCGCGCGCCAGCTCCGCGTATATGGCGTCGGCGTCGTCGTACCAGTCCAATGACTCCAGGGCGCGCGCCGTCCAGTAACGCCAGCGCGGCGACGACGGTGTCCGGGCCTCCTCGCCACCCTGCACGGTGAGAAGGTACCCCAGGGCCTGGCGCCATTCACCCTGATTCATCGAGCTCAGGATCCGCCATTCTCTGGCGCGTTCGTCCATCTCCGCTTCCGGGATGGTGTTCAGCCAGTACAGCGCTTGCGCCTTGCCCGCGAAGGCGTAGGAAAGTCCCAGGCGCCGATGCACGGAGGCAACAGCCGCGCCGGAAAAGGCGAAGCGCGTGCGCAGTCGTTCCCAGGTGCCGGCCGCCAGTTCCGGGTCCCGCCGCGCCATGCGTTCGATTCCATACACCAGAATGGCTTCGATGATCTTTGCGTCGCCATCCAGGCGCGCAACCCGCAGGACCCGCGTCGGTTGCTTGCGGACACCAAGCCATTCGCTTGCCAGCGGTTGATCCTCGGCGTCGAGAAAGCGGGCGAGATAGGATGCCAGTGACGGTCGGCCCGCCCGAACGGCGAGCTCGATGCGCTGCCACACCAGATCGCGGCTCAAGTAACCGGCAGCGCGCCACGCTTTGAACACCGGATCGCATGCCGGCGGCTGGGAGCGGCCCACCAGCCACATGGCTTCCACGCGGGGCAAGGCTTTGTCTGCCTGATCCGCGTTGATCAACGCGCGCAGCCATTGGCAGCGCATGGTGGTGTCGTCGGAGCTTTGGTAAACATCGAGGAACTTCTGCCAGTGCCCTCGGCGCGCGAGAAGCTTCGTCCACGTGCGGCGCAACCGCCAGGCAAGGGGCGTATCGGAATAGCGTTCGAGAAATGCTTCGATTTCATCGCTGTTTGCCGTGCCAAGTCGGCGCGAGAGTTCCGCGAACGCGAGATAGGGGCGCAGCGGGTAGTCCACGAGTTCGTCGCGGAGCTGGCGGAAGCGCTTCATGTCTCCCTTTCTCAAGGCCGACTCGGCTTGCAGAAAGCCGCTGCGCTGTTCGATCAGATACCAGAGGTCGTCCTCGATGCTCTGGTTGGCGGCGTAAGCGGTTTCGTTGGAAATCTGCACGGCTTCGGCGGGCAGGGCGAGGATGCAGGCGAGCAGCACGGTCATCGTCAGCGCATTGCTGAAGCCAAGCTGTGTGACTCGTCTGTTGCTCATGCGCAAATCCATGCTCGACCCTGTCTACGCAGTGCCTCGGATTAACCCCGATGGAGGGATCCATTTCGCGGATTTTTCGAACAGCTCCCCGGAACAATGTAACGGTACCCGGGTACTTATGCAGCTTAATTTAAGGTTTACTGTAGGGAAAGTCGTTCGTGTCAATGTGTGGGCTGCTTCACACTGCCGGGGGCGATGGCGGGCGGCGCGGCAAACGGGCGTGCCGGTGACGGGGATTGCTAGAATGCAATTTCGTGATCCCGCATTCGAGAGATTAAACTGGTGACTCCCATAAATCGACTCCTCGGCATCATGGTCGCGCTCAGGGATCCCGACCACGGCTGTCCGTGGGATCGCGAGCAGGACTTCCAGAGCATCACTCCTTACACCATCGAGGAGGCTTACGAAGTGGCGGACGCCATCGCCCGGGGTGACATGGATGATTTGCGCGACGAGCTCGGCGATCTTCTTTTCCAAGTCGTGTTTCACGCACACATGGGCAGTGAACGGGGCGCATTCGATTTTGATGATGTCGCCAACACCATCAGCGACAAGCTCGAGCGCCGCCACCCGCATGTATTCGGCGACGAGGAAATCGGCTCCGCGGAACAACAGTCGCGCGCCTGGGAGGCTCACAAGAAGGCCGAACGGGCGGCCCGGGAAGGCTCGCGAGCGCCCAGCGTGCTGGACGCGGTGCACAGTGGACGGCCGGCCTTGCAACGCGCTACCGAGCTGCAACGCGCCGCCGCTTCACAGGGGTTCGACTGGCACGATGCCGCCAGTGTGCTGCCAAAATTGCGTGAAGAGCTGGTCGAGCTGGAGACCGCCATGGCGCAGCCCGGGGGGCATCAACAGGCGGTGGAGGAACTCGGTGATTTGCTTTTCACCTGCGTCAACCTGGCGCGCCATTTGAACGTCGACGCCGACGAGACCCTGCGCCGGGCAAATACGAAATTCGAAAAGCGCTTCCGGCGCATGGAGAGCCGTGTCCAGCGCCAGGGTGGAAGCCTGGAGGACGCGACCCTTACGGAGATGGATGCCCTGTGGGAGTCGGGCAAGCGTGCCGGCAGCGAATGATCGGAGCCGTTAACCGGCAGCCTCGGGGAACACGATCTGCATGCCCACGCCAGCCTGGCCTTCAAGATTGAAGGCCAGCGCCCGCGCCCCGTGGGCCTCCGCGATCAGTCGCACGATATACAGTCCAAGGCCCAGATGCGGGTCCCGGGGGCCCTTGTCGTCGCGAATCGAGACCATGGATTGGAACAGCTTGTCGGTCATCTCTTCGGGCAGGGGTGGTCCTTGGTTGCGCACCTCCAGCACCAAAGCTCCAGCGCGGCGCGCGACGCTGACCTCGATGGGCGTATCCGGCGAGGCGAAATCCACCGCGTTGGCTACCAGCTTGTCGAGCATCTGTACCACCAGGTCGGGCATGCCGTCCATCGGGCACGGCTCGTCCGGAGCCTGGTACTGAAAGCTCTGCCGAGGCCATACCGAACGGTAGGATTCCAGCGACCCGGCGACGACCTCTGCCAGGTCGAAGCGTTCCGGCTCCGAATCCTGCAGAGCCTGCTCCAGATGCGCCGCTTCGCTCATGCGCGAGATGATGGTGTCCAGGCGGTGCAGTCCGTCCCGGGCCCGGGCAAGGTAGGGGCCCCGGTCGACCCCCGGCTGGTCCAGCTCCATGGCGTCCAGAGAGGTGCGCACCACGGTGATGGGGGTGCGCAGCTCGTGGGAGAGTCGGCGGGCCAGCTGCTCCAGGTAGTGGTTGTATTCCCGCAGGCGTTCCATCATGGCGGAGAAGTCCCGCGCCAGATCATCGATCTCGTCCCCGGCCCGGGATGCGCTCAAGGTGCCGACCACTCGGCCGTGGGCATCGATGGCGGCGGCGGCCTCATTGCGCAGCCGGCGCAGGCGCACGCTGATGCGGGTCGCGAACACCAGAAGCGCCAGGGTGCCGAAGAAGCCCACGATGAGGGTCTTGTTGAACAGATTGGCCAGCGCTTCGCGGCGCACCATCTGTATTCCCAGGTTCGTCTCCTCGACCACTACCGCGCCGACGATGTCCGCGTCACTCCACACCGGGTAGGCCGCCGAGACCACGTAGGTGTCCGGGTGCCGGGTGGTGCGCCAGCGGCTGGTGGCGCGTCCGGCGAGGGCGGCACGCACCTCGGGTCCGGAGAAGCGTGCGATGATGGGCTGCTCTTCGAACATTTCCGCCGGCGGCGGCCGCAGCACCAGGGCGAACAGCGGGTTCACCGGGACCGGCTCGGTTTGCCGCTCCAGGCTGCCGCCCCGGGCGAGCACCCGTTGCTCATTGTCCACCACCCAGATGCGCCGGCCGGGGGTGCGTCCCAGGCTCTTGATCAGCGCCTCGATGCTTTCCGAGGGCAGCACCAGAGGGCCCGGTTCGGTCACCGGGCCGGCACCGGAGGTGGACAGGCGAAACGGCTCAACGGTGCCGGAGGGGTCGGCCACATCGCCCACCTCGATACCGACGCGCGGGCCCAGCAGGGCCAGCGGAATGCGTGCCTCCACCAGATAGCCGTCCCCGGTTTCACGCCACTCGGCCCGAATGCGGCTCTCCTGGTGCAGTCCGGCCGCCTCGCCGTCGGCGAGCACATAGACAGTGATCCAGCCGGGAGAGATGGTGTGGAAAAAGTAGGCGCGCCGCTCACCGCCGGCGGTTACCGTGACCAGCTTGACGTAGTCGCTGGTCGGGCGCACCCGAACCGGTAGGCCACGGTAGACGATGCTTTCGTCCTTCACCATGACCAGCAGGTACAGGTAAGAGCCGCGTTTGCCGGCCACGAAGCGGGCCCGCGGCGCATGGGCGTCGCCTCCCAGGGACTCGAGCCGGCCCAGATGACCGCCCCAGTCCTCCACATAGCCGTCGATCTGCATATCCCGGGGCAGGGGATGGGCGTAGATCCCGCCATCGTAGGCCGTCTGCGTGCTTCTTGGCGGTGACTTCAGATTCAGGTCCGGGCGGTCGTGCAGCGCGCCCGCCAGAGCCTGGGCCGCACCCAGCACCGACTGCTCGAGGCCGTCGCGCAGATAGTTCTCCATCTCGCGCACGAACTGGTAACCCACGTATGGAATGGTCAGCAGCAGCACTGCGACCAGGAGCACCTTGGTGCGGATGCTGAGTTTCAGACCGGGCGCTCCTTGAGAGCTGCCGGAGGTGATTGCGGGCAGGTCCAGCGGTAGCCCATGGCATAGACCGTATCGATGCAGTCGAACGCGCTGTCGATGGCCTGAAATTTCTTGCGCACGCGCTTGATGTGGGAGGTGATGGTGCTGTCGTCGACCACCACGTTGGCCTCCTGCATGAGCTGATCGCGGGTCTTCACATGGCCCGGAAAGCGCACCAGGGCGTGCACGATCCAGTACTCCGTCACCGTCAGCTGCAGGGCCACGCCGCGCCAGACCACGGACATGCGGTCCAGATCCAGCTCGAGCTCCCCGCGCTCGAGCACCTGGGCGGCGTCCCTGGGTGATTTCAGCGCATCCACCCGCCGCAGCAGCGCCGCCACCCGCGCCAGCAGGTGCGGCAGGCTCACGGTCTTGCTGAGATAGTCGTCCGCGCCCAGGCGCAGGCCCGAGATGGTGTCCAGATCGCTGTCCCTGGCGGTCAGAAAGATGATCGGCAGGCTGGTGGAAATGCCGCGCAGCTGGCGGCAGAGATCGAAGCCGCCTTCGACCTCGTCACCCAGCCCCACGTCGACGATGGCCAGATCCGGCAGGCGCTCCTCGAAGGCCTCCAGTGCCAACGGCCGATCTGCGTAGGTGAGGACATCGTAACCCTGGCGGCGGAAAGCCACCGCGTAGTTCTCCCGGATGGCCTCTTCGTCCTCGACGATAGCGATTCTTCTACCCATGTCACGCTCTCTTACAAGACGCCGATGGTTTCCCTCAGGGAAGCCGAAAAACGGACGTACTATTAATAACGGTTGTTTCGGACAAATTTACTGCAATCCACAGGCGTTGAAAGCCCGCTGACCCGATTTCCATGATTTCGCCACAATTGAACCCCGATTCCTCCACCTCGTGCCCGCCCGGATCCCTCCATGAGCCGTTCAATGTCAGCATGAATCGCACGCCGCTGCCGGACGGACCGCGCCTGGTGGCGGCCATGGGAGCTGACATGGAATCGCGAACCACCACCGACGCCCTGGTCACCGGACTCTGGCACTGCCTGTGGGGTAGCCTGGCCGCCGGACTGGGGGTATCGACGCTACTCGGCGTGCTGGTTCTGGCCTTGAGCCAGATAGGCTGACCTTCCCGGCCCTAGCCCGTGCCCACAGCCTGGTCCGCGGCTGTACCCATTACCGCCCGCGAGGCATGATGCCGACATGAGTGTTGGCGACATCCGGGCCGCGCATGCCGCGGACACCGACTGGCGGGTGGCGGCGGACGCCTGCCTGGAGTCCCTGGGCACTTACCGTGACCGGGGCGATGCTGCCAATCTGGGTTTCGTTTACGCCAGCGACACCTTCGCAGCGCACTTCTCCGACATCGCGGCCTTTCTACGCGAATCCACCGGTATCGCGCACTGGGTCGGCAGCGTAGGCCTCGGCGTCTGCGCCACCGGCGTGGAGTATTTCCACGAGCCGGCCCTGTGCCTGCTGACAGGCCGTTTCCCGGAGCAGGCATTTCGCGTGTTTGCCGATGTCGTCGACGATTTGCGGGGCTTCGAAGCCGAGCATGGGGCCTGGTGCGACCAGTCTGGTGCCCGATTCGCCATGGTGCACGCGGATCCCCACAATGGCGGCGTCGATGCGCTGGTGAGCGCGCTCTGCGGGCGCTTAGACGGAGGCTTCGTCGTCGGTGGGTTGACCAGCTCCCGGGGCGCGCACCCCCAGCTCGCCGATCGCGTCACCACGGGCGGCGTGTCCGGCGTGCTCTTCGACCCGCGGGTGAGCGTGATCACGCGCCTGACCCAGGGTTGCTCGCCCCTTGGTCCACGACACGAGATCAGCCGCTGCCGGGGAAACCTGCTGACGCAGCTCGACGGGCGGCCGGCGCTGGACGTTTTCTACCAGGATATCGGTGAGTTGCTGGCCGGGGATCCGGGGCGTCTGGGCGCCACGGTGTTCGCCGGTCTGCCGGTAAAGGGATCCGATACCGGCGACTATCTGGTGCGCAATCTGGTCGGCATCGATGAGGCTGGCCGGACGCTGGCCATCGCCGCAGGGGTGGAGGAGGGCGACCAGGTGATGTTCTGCCGGCGGGACGCGGCCGCCGCCGAGCAAGACATGCGCCGCATGCTGAGCGAGCTTGGTCGCGCCCTGGAGGGCCCACCGCGCGGTGGCATCTACTACTCCTGCCTGGCAAGGGGACCGAATCTGCTCGGTGCCGATTCCCGAGAGCTCAAGCTCATCGAAGCCGCGCTCGGCAGCTTTCCGCTGGTGGGATTTTTTGGCAACGGGGAAATCTGCCACGATCGCCTGTACGGCTACACCGGGGTGCTCACCCTGTTCGTGTGAGGCTCAATCCGAGGTCTTGTCGGTCTCGACCCGCGCGTAGGCGGAGTGATTGTGGATGGATTCGAAATTCTCCGACTCGACCACGTAGGCGAGGATGCGATCGTCCTCATTCAGCCGCTGGGCCACATCGCGCACCATGTCTTCGACGAACTTCGGATTGTCGTAGGCACGTTCCGTCACGTACTTCTCGTCCGGGCGCTTGAGAAGGCCGTAGAGCTCGCAGGAGGCCTCGGATTCGACGATGTCGATGAGCTCTTCGACCCACACGAAGGTCTCGGTCTTCGCCTCCACGGTGACGTGAGAGCGCTGGTTGTGGGCACCGTAGTCGGATATGGCTTTGGAGCAGGGACACAGGCTGGTCACCGGCACCACCACCTTGACGTGCATGGCGGTGCCGTCCTCGTCGATGCTGCCAGTGAGGGTGACCTGGTAGTCCATGAGGCTTTGCACGCCGCTCACCGGCGCCGCCTTGTTGACGAAGTAGGGAAACCTCATTCGTATGTATCCGGATTTCGCGCCCAGAAGATCCGTCATCTCCTTGAGCATGCCGCGAAACGATTCCACCGTGATCTCGTAGTCGTGGTCGTGGAGGATCTCCACGAATCGCGACATGTGCGTGCCTTTGAAATCGTGGGGAAGGGTCACGAACATGTCGAAGGTGGCGACGGTGTGTTGCTCGCCTCCGGATCGATCGCGCACCCGCACCGGGTGGCGAATGCCCTTGACGCCCACCTTGTCGATAGGGATACGGCGGGTGTCGGCGCGCGCCTGGACGTCCTCGATGGAACGTGCTTCGCCCGCATTCGCGATATCGGCCAGCGCACCGCCGGGTCGATTCATGGCTGCATCATCCTCGCGTCGTTTCGCCGCCGGCAGCATGCCAGGGACAGAGGTTCCCGGCGCCGGGGCGTGTCTTGGCGCATAGTACACGCTCCCGGCGGCAGGCGGTCAATGGGGGCGGCTGACGATGAAGGCCGACAATTCCCGCAGCGTGTCGGCGCGCGCGTCGAAATCGGCCAGCTCGCCGATGGCGCGCTGGTGCAGCTCATCCGCCTTCTGGCGGGCGGCTGCCAGCCCCAGCAGCGATGGGTAGGTGGGTTTGTTCAGCGCCACATCGGCGCCCTGGGTCTTGCCCAGGGTCTCGGTGTCTGCCTCCACGTCGAGGATGTCGTCGCGTACCTGGAAGGCAAGACCGATCCAGGCGGCGTAGGCGTCGAGCTGCGCCAGCTGCCCGGCGCTGGTGTCGGCGCCGCACAGGGCGCCCAAGCGTACACTGGCGCGAATCAGGGCGCCGGTCTTGTGACGGTGCATGGTCTCCAGCTCATCGAGGCTCGGCTGCGTGCCGACGGCGGCCAGATCGACGGCCTGGCCACCGGCCATGCCGAGAGAGCCACTGGCGTGGGCCAGGGTGGCGATCATGTCCATGCCGCGGCGGGCCTGGGACGCGCCCTCCGACAACACCTGAAAGGCAGCGCTTTGCAATGCATCCCCGGCCAGCAACGCGTTCGCCTCGCCGAAGACGCGATGACAGGTGGGCTTGCCCCGGCGAAGATCGTCGTCATCCATGGCCGGCAGGTCGTCGTGCACCAGCGAGTAGGCGTGCATGAGCTCCACCGCGCAGGCCGGCGCGTCGAACAGCGCCGCCTCGCCGCCCACCGCTTCGCCGGCTGCATAGACGAGGGTGGCGCGCACCCGCTTACCGCCGTTCAGCACGGCGTAGCGCATGGCTTCGTGCAGTTGCGTCGGGGGCAGTTCGGCGGCCGGAAGACACGCTTCCAGGGCGCGATTGGCGCGCGCGCGGTAGCGGCCCAAGTCGATATCGAAGGTCGCGATGCGCTGGTCCGCGCCCTCGCCTGGTGCGTTCATGAATGGCCGGGGCTCGTGGCAATGAACAGCCGGGTGGCCATGGGGTGGGCCGGCGGGCTAGTCGTCATCGGGTTGAAAGCTACGGGCTTCGGCGACGCCGTCCTTTTCCGTGAGGATCTGGATGCGCTGCTCGGCCGCATCCAGGGACTTCTGACACGCGCGGCTCAGCGCGATTCCCCGCTCGTAGGTCTCGAGGGATTCCTCGAGGCTCAGCTTACCCTCTTCCATGCGCTCCACCAGCCCTTCGAGCTCTTCAAGGGCGCCTTCGAAATCGACTCCCTGCTTCTTGCGTGCCACTGTTCGTCCCCGTTTTGAGGCCGCTAAGCTACCCCAGCGCCCCGGGGGTGGTCAATTGACGTCGCGGGGCCTCCAGTTGACCGGCGCGGTTGACTTCCGGCAGCGGGAGGATATACATTTCCAGCTAGTTTAGACTCAGTCTAAGATACCAGCGGATGGTGCTTGTCACTGTCGCGCCATCCGCACATCACCGCCACACGATTAGGGAGTCACCCGATGGATCTGAAAGGCAGCAGCACCGAACAGAATTTGAAGGACGCATTCGCAGGCGAGTCGCAGGCCAACCGCCGCTATCTCTACTTCGCCGGCAAGGCCGATGTGGAGGGCTACAATGACGTGTCCGCGGTCTTCCGCTCCACCGCGGAAGGCGAGACCGGCCACGCCCACGGACACCTGGAGTATCTCGAAACGGTGGGCGATCCGGCCACCGGACTGCCCATCGGCGGCACCAGCGACAATCTGAAGGCGGCGATTGCCGGCGAAACCCACGAATACACCGACATGTTCCGGGTATGGCCAAGGCCGCCCGGGAAGAGGGCTTCGACGAGATCGCCGACTGGTTCGAGACCCTGGCCAAGGCCGAGCGCTCCCACGCCAACCGTTTCCAGAAGGCTCTGGACGGCCTCGACGCCTGATTCATTCGAGGCACCGGCCGGCGCGCCCAAGTGCGCCGGCCGCTTTGCGTTCCCCCATGGCGGACAACAATCAACAGACACCCCGGGAGGGCAGCCTGGAAGCACCCGGGCGCCACCCCCTCGACTGGCGTAGCCCCGAATTCTACGACGAGGGGGCTTTGTTCACCGAGCTCGAGCGGGTTTTCGACATCTGTCACGGCTGCCGGCGTTGTTTCAACCTCTGCCACGCTTTTCCGACACTGTTCGATCTCATCGATGAGTCCGAGTCCATGGAGCTCGACGGGGTCGCCAAGGGCGACTACTGGAAGGTCGTGGAGCAGTGCTATCTCTGCGACATGTGCTTCATGACCAAGTGCCCCTATGTTCCTCCCCACGAATGGAACGTGGATTTTCCCCATCTCATGCTGAGGGCCAAGGCGGTGGCCAATCGCAAGGGCACGGTGCGGGCGCGGGATCGCATCCTCAGCGCCACCGACACCGTCGGTGGACTCGCAAGCCTGCCGGTGGCGGCACCGGTGGTGAACGCCGCCAACAAGCTGCGCCCGGCCCGGGTGCTGTTGGAGAAAACCCTGGGCGTGCATCGTGACGCGCGGTTGCCGGAATACCACAGCGATACTCTGGGCAAGCGCTTGGCCGGCCATCGAAGCCAGCAGGGCCCCGGGGGCGAGGCCACCGATGGGACGCGGGGCCAGGTGGCGTTGTTCGGCACCTGCTACGGCAATTACAACGAACCGGCGCTGGGTACGGATCTGGTGTCGGTGTTCGAGCACAACGGCATTCCGGTGACGCTCTGCGGCGACACACGCTGCTGCGGCATGCCGAAGCTCGAGCTGGGGGATCTAGAGGCCGTGGATCGCGCCAGACAACACAATGTGCCGCGTCTGCTCAGCCTCATCGAGCAGGGTCTGGATATCGTCGCCCCGATCCCTTCCTGTGTGCTGATGTTCAAGCAGGAGTTGCCGCTGATGTTTCCCGACGACGCGGATGTCGCCAGGGTGCGCGACGGGATTTTCGATCCCTTCGAGTACCTAATGCTGCGCCACCGCGCCGGTAAGCTGCGCACGGACTTCACCACCTCGCTGGGCAAGATCGCCTACCACGTGGCCTGTCACCAGCGGGTGCAGAATATCGGCTTGAAAACCAAGGAAATACTGGAGCTGGTTCCGGACACCCAGGTGATCGCCATCGAGCGCTGCTCCGGCCACGACGGCACTTACGCGGTAAAGAAAGAGTTCTACGCCACGGCCATGAAGCTGGTGCGCCCGGTGGCCAAGCGCGTTGCCGATGCGAAGGTGGATCACTACACCAGCGACTGTGCCATGGCCGCGCGGCATATCGAGCACTCTCTGGCGGATGGCTCGAAGGCCGAGCCGCCGTTCGCGCTGTTGCGCAAGGCCTACGGGATCTGACACCGATGCAACCCCTGACGCCCGAGGATCTCTATTCTCTGGAAGAGTACGCGCGGGAACGGCCGCGCTATCGCGGCGAAATCCTCGCCCACAAGAAGAACCGACAACTGGCTGTCGGTCCCCATGCAACCCTCTACTTCGAGGATCGCCGCACCGTTCAGTACCAGATTCAGGAGATGCTGCGCATCGAACGCATTTTCGAGGCGGCCGGCATTGAAGAAGAGTTGAGCGCTTACAATCCGTTGATTCCCGGCGGCCGCAATCTCAAAGCCACGTTCATGCTGGAATACACCGATGAGCAGGTACGGCGCGTGGCCTTGCAGGAATTGCGCGGCGTCGAGGAACGTGTGTGGTTTTGTGCCGGCGACCAAGAGCGCATCTGGGCGGTGGCCGACGAAGATCTGGATCGCTCGACGGAATCGAAAACCTCGGCGGTGCATTTCCTGCGGTTCGAGCTCGACGACGCATCATGCCGGGCGATGAAAGACGGCGCGCCGCTGGCCATCGGTATCGATCACGACCACTACCGTTATCGGGAGGAACCGCTGGCGGAGCGGTTGCGGGCCGCCCTGGTCACAGACATGATTTAATAAGTTACATTAAGTTATCCATATAATCATCTGTAATATCGAAAGTTTTCCCAGAGTTTAAAGTGCCCTGTTCAGTGGGCCGGGGCTTGGATTTCAACATCGAAAGTGGTCACTCGGGGCGCGATGCGGGTTACACTTGGGCGCCCATGAATGCCCTGCGATGCTTCCCGTTCCGTTTTCCCACCGACCCACGATTGTGGCTGGCGGTGATTCTCGCCGTGTTGACGAGCGCCTCGGCGGTCATGGCCGGGGATCATTTTGACAATCCGAACCGGCCCGACGACCTGACGCCCGCGGAGCTCGCCGAGCCCGAGCAAGCCGTAGAGCTCTGGAAGGAACAGCAGGAACCGTTGCCGATTTTTCCCCGCGCGCAAGACTTGATTCCCGTGAGAGCCGACGCAGGCGCCGAGGGATACAACTATTACATCGACGTCAACTCCGTGTCCCTTGCTGCCGATAAGGTGCTGCGCTATACCATCGTCATACAATCTCCCGAGGGCGCCAGTAACATCATCTACGAGGGGATCCGTTGCGCCACCAAGGAGATCAAGACCGTCGCCTACGGCACCCAGGGCGGGCGCTTCGCACGTCTGGTCGATCCCAAGTGGATATATGTCCTCACCCAGAATCAGGGACCCCTGGGATACCGCACGACCCTGGTGGAACGCTACGTCTGCGACGAGAATGGTTGGGCGATAAACGGCGAGACGGTGCTCGAGCGCCTGGTCCTGTACGATCCCCGGCGCGTGCGCATTGCGCCCCGGCCAACGGATTCCGGTGATTAGTTGGAAATGACGGCCAGCTACGACGCTTCCGACATCGAAGTACTGACGGGTCTCGAGCCGGTGCGCAAGCGCCCCGGCATGTACACCGACACCGCACGCCCCAATCACCTGGCACTGGAAGTCATCGACAACAGTGTCGATGAGGCCGTTGCCGGCTTCGCCGCCAGGCTCGATGTGACACTGCACAAGGACGGTTCGGTGAGCGTCTGCGACGACGGCCGGGGTATGCCGGTGGATGTGCACCCTGAAGAAAAAATATCCGGCGTCGAACTCATCCTCACGCGTCTGCACGCGGGCGCTAAATTCTCGGACAAGAACTACCGCTATTCAGGCGGTCTGCACGGGGTCGGCGTGTCGGTTGTCAACGCCCTGTCGAAGAATCTCGAAGTTTGGGTAAAGCGCGGCGGGCAGGAATACAACATGGCTTTCGCCGGTGGCGAAAAGACGAGCGAGCTGGAGGTGGTGGGCAGCGTCGGCAAACGCAATTCCGGTACAGCCATCCGCTTCTGGCCGGATCCGCGCTATTTCGACTCGGCGAAAATCTCCGTGCCGCGGCTCACCCACGCACTGCGCGCCAAGGCGGTGCTGTGTCCTGGTCTGCGGGTACGTTTCGAAGACGAGGCCAGCGGCGAGAGCGAGGAATGGTTCTACGAAGACGGTCTCGCCGACTACCTTCTGGATGCTCTGGAAGGCCTCGCCACCATACCCGAGGAACCTTTTCTCGGCAGCTTCGAGGGTAACTCCGAGGCTGCCGACTGGGCCGCCGTGTGGCTCCCGGAAGGCGGCGACGGGCCCCAGGAGAGCTACGTAAACCTGATCCCCACGCCCCAGGGCGGCACCCACGTGAACGGATTCCGCGCAGGACTTCTGGAAGCGCTGCGCGAGTACTGCGAGTTTCGCAACCTCCTGCCCCGGGGTGTGAAGCTCACGCCCGACGACATCTGGGAGCAACTCGGCTACGTGTTGTCTGTAAAGGTCACCGAGCCCCAGTTCACCGGCCAGACCAAGGATCGGTTGTCGTCCCGGGAATGCGCGGCGTTCGTATCCGGCATCACCAAAGACGCATTCAGCCTGTGGCTGAATCAACATCCTGAATCCGGCGACGCAATCGCGGATCTCGCCATCAGCAGCGCGCAGTTGCGCTTGCGCGACCGCAAGAAGGTGGTGCGCAAGAAAATCACCAGCGGCCCGGCGCTTCCCGGCAAGCTCTCCGATTGCACTTCCCAGGACGTGGGGCGCACGGAGATATTTCTGGTGGAGGGTGACTCCGCCGGTGGATCCGCCAAGCAGGCCCGCGACCGGGAATTTCAGGCGGTCATGCCCTTGCGTGGAAAGATCCTCAATACCTGGGAGGTAGACGCCACGGAGGTGCTGGGTTCCCAGGAGGTACACGATATTTCCGTGGCCATCGGCGTGGATCCCGGCAGCAGTAACATCGAGGGGCTTCGCTACGGGAAAGTCTGCATCCTGGCGGATGCGGACTCCGACGGCGCCCACATCGGCGCGCTGCTGTGCGCGCTGTTCATGCGCCACTTCGCGCCCCTGGTGGAGAACGGCCATGTCTACGTCGCCATGCCGCCGCTCTATCGCATCGACGTGGGCAAGGAAGTCTTCTATGCCCTGGACGACGACGAGAAGAGGGGCACGCTGGATCGCATCGCCGCCGAGAAGCGTAAGAGCAAAGTCAACGTGCAGCGTTTCAAGGGGCTGGGCGAGATGAATCCGCTGCAGCTTCGGGAAACCACCATCGCACCCGCCACGCGCCGCCTGGTGCAGCTCACCATCACAGCCGGCGACGGTACCCACGCGCTCATGGACATGTTGCTCGCCAAGAAGCGCGCCGCGGACCGCAAGTCCTGGCTGGAAGAAAAGGGCGATCTAGCGGAGGTTTGACCAACGCACCATGACTGAACAAGTGAACGAGCCCGTCGAACGGATTCCGCTGAAGGACTTCACCGAGAAGGCGTACCTGGATTACTCCATGTACGTGATCCTCGATCGCGCGCTTCCCCACATCGGCGACGGTTTGAAACCGGTGCAGCGGCGCATCGTTTACGCCATGTCGGAGCTCGGTCTGAACGCGGGCGCGAAATACAAGAAGTCGGCGCGCACGGTGGGTGACGTGCTCGGCAAGTTTCATCCCCACGGGGAAAGCGCTTGCTACGACGCCATGGTGCTCATGGCACAACCGTTCTCGTTTCGTTATCCGCTCATCGACGGGCAGGGAAACTGGGGCTCGATGGACGATCCGAAATCCTTCGCCGCCATGCGCTACACGGAATCGCGTCTGACCGGCTTCGCCAGCGTATTGCTGGCGGAGCTTGGCGAGGGCACCGTCGACTGGGTGCCGAATTTCGATGGCACCCTGAACGAGCCAGCCATGTTGCCCGCGCGTCTTCCCCACGTGTTGCTCAACGGCGCAGCCGGCATCGCCGTCGGCATGGCCACCGATGTTCCTCCCCACAACCTGCGCGAGGTGGCTACGGCTTGTGTGCGGCTGCTGGAAGATCCGAAGACCACGCTCGCGGGTCTCTGCCAGCACATCAAGGGCCCGGATTTCCCCACCGAGGCGGAAATTATCACTTCGCCCGAAGACATCAAGGCCATGTACGCGAGCGGCAACGGCTCATTGCGCATGCGCGCCTGCTACGAGCGCGAGGACGGCAACATCATCATCACGGCGCTTCCCTATCAGGTCAGCGGCGGGCGGGTGCTGGAGCAGATAGCGGCGCAGATGCTGGCGAAGAAGCTGCCCCTGGTGGAAGATCTGCGCGACGAATCCGATCACGAGAGCCCCACTCGGCTGGTCATCGTGCCGCGATCCAATCGTGTCGACGTAGATCGGCTGATGTCGCATCTGTTCGCGAGCACGGATCTGGAGCGCAGCTACCGGGTCAACATGAACGTCATCGGTATCGACGGGCGGCCGAGGCTGAAGAATCTCCGTGATTTGCTCGCCGAATGGCTGATCTTTCGCATCGATACGGTGCGCAGGCGCCTCGAGCACCGGCTCGAGAAGGTGGCTGCGCGGCTGCATGTGCTGGAAGGCTACCTGATCGCGTTCCTCAACATCGACGAAGTCATCGCCATTATTCGCAGCGAAGACACGCCCAAGCCAGCGCTCATGAAACGCTTCGAGTTGAGCGACATCCAGGCGGATGCGATTCTCGATCTGAAATTGCGCCAGCTCGCCAAGCTGGAGGAAATGCGCATCCGGGGAGAGCAGCAGGCGTTGAGCGAGGAACGCCAGGGGCTCGAGAAGACGCTCAAGGACCGGCGGCGTCTCAAGCGCCTTATCCGTGACGAGATCATCGCCGACGCGGAGCGCTATGGAGATGATCGCCGATCGCCCATCGTCGAACGCGAGGCCGCGCAAGCCATGGACCAGACGACACTGGTTCCCGCGGAGGCGATTACAGTAGTGCTCTCGGAGCGGGGCTGGATACGGGCGGCCAAGGGCCACGACATCAACCCCCTGACTCTCGCGTACAAGTCCGGTGACGCATTCAAAGCATTCGACCGCGGCCGTAGTAATCAGTCGGCAGTATTTCTGGATTCCACCGGGCGCACCTACACGCTGCCGGCGCACACTCTGGCCTCGGTGCGCGGGCAGGGAGAGCCGCTGTCCGGTCGCGTCAAACCGCCGGCGGGCGCGCTCTTCGCCGGCGTCATGATCGGTGATGCCGACGATCGCTACCTGCTCGCGTCGGACGCAGGCTACGGTTTCGTCGCCCGACTGGGCGAGCTTTTTTCCAAGAACAAAGCGGGCAAAGCGGTGCTTACGCGGCCGAACAACGCAAACGTGCTCACGCCCCAGGCCGTGCGCGACAATGACGATGGTTGGGTGGCAGCCGTGACCTCATCGGGATATCTGCTGGTGACCGAGCTGGAAGAGCTGCCGCTACTCGGTCGCGGCAAGGGACTCAAGATCATTCAGGTGCCGCCGGCGCGTCTGAAGGCGCGCGAGGAATTCGTCGTCGCTATTGCGATAGTGCCGGACGGCGGGCAGCTCACCGTGCACGCTGGCAAGCGGCATGTGACGCTCAAATCCGCCGATCTCGAGCACTATCGGGTTGGTCGCGGCCGTCGTGGCAGAAAGCTTCCCAGGGGTCTGCAGCGGGTAGAGCAGCTGGTGGCAAGCGGAGGGGACAGATTTTAATCTGTCCCCTTGGCTTGGCGAACACGGACCCATAAACGCCAAAAAAAAAGCCGAGACTAACAGCCTCGGCCAAGGAACGGACTAGGGAGGAGGAGGGGGGGTAAATCCGTTCAGCTGGTATATCGGCGGGTGCGGCGGGGAACTTTAGCCAGATGGCTGCGCTTTCTAATCTTTTGGATGATAAAAAGCCAATAACCTACTAATTTTTCGAACGAAAACGTGGCAAGCTATAGCACAAGCGAATTCAAGAGCGGCCTCAAACTCATGATCGACAACGACCCTTGTGCGATCATCGAGAACGAGTTCGTCAAGCCCGGCAAGGGTCAGGCGTTCAATCGCGTGAAGTTTCGCAATTTGAAGACCGGGCGGGTCATCGAACGGACCTTCAAATCCGGGGAATCAGTGGAGGCCGCGGACGTGGTCGAGGTGTCGCTCCAGTATCTCTACAACGACGGCACGGAATGGCACTTCATGGACCAGGAGAGCTTCGAGCAGTACACGGCGGGCAAGGACGTGGTCGGCGACGCCGCCAGCTGGCTCAAGGAGCAGGACTCCTGCACCGTGACCCTGTGGAACGGCACGCCGATACTGGTGGTGCCGGCAAACTTCGTGAATCTGACGGTCAGCAACACCGATCCGGGGCTGCGCGGCGACACCGCCAGCGGCGCGACCAAGCCGGCGACAGTGGAAACCGGCGCCACCATCAAGGTACCGTTGTTCGTCGAGGAAGGCGAGCTCATCAAGATCGATACCCGCACCGGTGAGTATGTGTCACGCGTAAAGGAGTGAACGCGATTCGGACAAGCAACCGGGAAGCGCAACTCGACTGCGACTGGCGCCCGAGCGCCAGCTTCGAAGCGCTACGCTTGCGGGCGCGGGGGCTGGCGCTGATCCGGGCGTTCTTCGCCGAACGCGACGTGCTCGAGGTGGAGACGCCGGCCATGGCGCGCAGCGCAGCTAGCGACGTGCACATCGCCAGCCTCAGCACGATCTGCCACGCCGGCGGCGGCGCGGCTGGGCAGTTCTATTTGCAGACATCGCCCGAGTTCGCCATGAAACGCCTTCTGGCCGCGGGCAGCGGACCCATCTATCAGGTATGCCGGGCCTTTCGCGACGCGGAAAGCGGCCGTCTGCACAATCCGGAATTCACCTTGCTGGAATGGTACCGGCCCGGCTTCGACCACCACGGCCTCATGGACGAGCTGGATACGTTGATGAATCGGGTGCTGGGCTGCGCAGGCACGACTCGCCGGCTGACCTATCGCGATGCTTTCGCCGCCTACGGCGGCCTCGACCCTTTCGAAGCGAGCACCGACGCGCTGCTGACTCGCGCTGAGGACGCGGGCCTGGTGCTCGCCGCAGACTGTCCCGCTGAGCGTGACATGCTGTTGGACTTTCTCTTCAGCCAGGGGGTGCAAGCGGCCTTCGGCGACGGGCGCGTCTATGTGTACGACTTTCCGGCCAGTCAGGCGGCGCTGGCGCGCGTGCGCGCCAGCCAGCCGCCGGTAGCGGAACGCTTCGAGCTGTTCTTGAACGGTATCGAGATCGCGAACGGTTACCACGAACTTGCCGATGCCCATGAGCAACGGCAACGCTTCGCCGCCGATGGCGTCGCGCGAAAGCGCCTTGGATTGGCGCAGATGCCCGTGGATGAGCGGCTGCTGGCGGCCCTGGCACACGGATTACCGGACTGCGCCGGCGTCGCCGTGGGCCTGGATCGGCTATTCATGATCGCCGCAGGCGAGAGCAGCATCCAGGCGATGATGGCATTCCCCATAACGAGGGCGTAGAGGGGAGGCGAGGGGACGAGGGGACGAGGGGACAGATTTTAATCTGTCCCCTTGGTGTCAGCCCTGCACGATAATCTGTCCCCTTGGTGTCAATTCTGCACGATACCCAGTCCCCTCGGCATCAGCCGACATCAAAGCCCGGCGGCGTCAACACCGTATCGCTTGGCGCGCCACTGCTATCCATCTCCGGAAAATCCAGGGTGTAATGCAACCCCCGGCTTTCACGCCTCGCCAGCGCCGACTCGATGATCAAGCTACCCACCACAGCCAGGTTCCTCAGCTCGATGAGGTCATTGCTGATGCGGAAGTTTCCGTAATACTCATCGATCTCGGACAACAACAGCCTGACCCGCCGTTGCGCGCGCTCCAGGCGTTTGCTGGTTCGCACGACGCCCACGTAGTCCCACATGAATCGCCTCAGCTCGTCCCAGTTGTGGGAAACGACCACTTCTTCGTCGGAGTCCGTGACCCGGCTCTCATCCCACTCGGCGAGGGTTGGCGGCACCGGCCAGTCGCCGATATGGGCGCGGAGGTGCACGCTCGCAGACTCGGCGAATACCATACACTCGAGCAGCGAGTTGCTGGCTAAGCGGTTGGCGCCGTGCAAGCCCGTGAATGCCGCTTCACCGATGGCGTAGAGAGCGTCCACATCGGTGCGGCCCTGTCTATCGCTGACGACGCCGCCGCACACGTAGTGGGCGGCCGGGACCACGGGGATGGGCTCGCGGGTGAGATCGAAGCCTAAGGACCGGCAGCGCGCGGTTACGGTGGGAAAGTGCGAGCGGATAAAGTCTTCCGATTGATGGGAAATATCCAGGTAGACGCAATCGATACCCAGTCGCTTCATCTCGTGATCGATGGCGCGCGCGACGATATCCCTGGGCGCGAGCTCGGCGCGGGCATCGAATCGCTGCATGAACGGCGTACCGTCGGGCAGCAGCAGGCGCGCTCCCTCGCCGCGCAAAGCTTCGCTCACCAGAAACGATTTGGCTTCCGGGTGGTACAGGCAAGTCGGATGGAACTGGATGAACTCCATGTTGGCGACGCGGCAACCCGCCCGCCAGGCCATGGCGATGCCGTCACCGGTGGCGATGTCCGGGTTGCTGGTGTACAGATAGACTTTGCCGGCGCCGCCGCTGGCGAGCACCGTGGCGCGGGCGCGCTGTGCCCGCACCTGTCCGCTTTCGAGATCGAGCACGTAGGCGCCTAAGGCTCGGTTGTTGTCGAGGCCTTGCTTGCGGCCGGTGACGAGATCCACGGCCAGATGCGATTCCAGCATGCGGATGCGCGGATGGGCCTGGGCCCTGGCGACCAGCACATCGCAGATCGCCCGGCCGGTGGCGTCTGCCACGTGCACCACACGCCGTTGGCTGTGGCCGCCTTCCTTGGTCAAGTGATAGGGCGAGGTCGTGCCGTTCCCATCCATGCGCGTGAAGCGCACACCCCGGGCGCACAGCCAGTCCACGCAGGCTGGTCCCCGCTCGACGACGAAGCGCACGATTTCCGGATGACACAGGCCGGCGCCCGCATCGACGGTATCGCGCACATGGGAATCAACGGAATCGTCCTCACTCAAGACCGCGGACATGCCACCCTGGGCATAGTAGGAGTTACTTTCCGGGAAGCGGCTCTTGCTTGTCACCGTGACGTCCAGATCGTCGGCCAGGCGCAGGGCCAGACTCAGGCCGGCGATACCGCTGCCGATAATAAGAACATCGCTGGCGTGCTGGTCGGACATGGGGGTTCAGTTGTCTGGCAAGCTGGCAGCGGCTTCGCGATGTGGCGATAATCCGTGCACTGTATTGCCGGGCGAGCCAGAGACTACACCAGTCGACAATTTGGCGCCTGCCGACCGGCGTAATCGCGAACTATATCCGGGAGCCCTGGTCTACGACATTAGGCCAGGGATAGCCGGACTCGGAAAAGGGGACGGCCCGTATGGCCGACGACGGTCCTGACCAGGCGCTCGTGGAACGGGTGCAGCGGGGCGACAAGGCGGCGTTTGACCTGCTGGTTGTGAAGTATCAGCACAAGCTGGTCAAGCTGATATCCCGTTATGTGCGGGACCATGCCGAGGTGCTCGATGTTGCCCAGGAGTCCTTTCTCAAGGCCTACCGGGCGATACCGAAGTTCCGTGGAGACAGTGCGTTCTATACATGGTTGTACCGTATCGCCATAAACACCGCCAAGAATCATCTGGTGTCGCAGTCGCGTCGGCCTCCCAGCACGGACGTAGATTCTGCGGATGCGGAGCAGATCGGTGGCGAATCGGAACTCAGGGAGTACGCGACGCCGGAACGACTGCTGATGCGCGCCGAGATCGAAGAAGCGATCGCCGGCGCAATCGACGATCTACCACAGGATCTGAAGACCGCGATCACGTTGAGGGAGCTGGAAGGACTCAGCTACGAAGAGATCGCCGAGGTCATGGACTGCCCCATCGGGACGGTGAGATCACGAATTTTCAGGGCCAGGGACGCCATCAACCGGCGCCTCGAGCCCCTGTTGGACTGACCAGCCCGCCCAGGACTGGTCTGCGGGAATAACACATGAGCGACAAACTGAAAGAAAATATCTCGGCACTGATGGACGGTGAGCTGGCGACACGTTCGGCTTCCCAAACCATCGACATACTGCTCGAGAGCGACGAATGTCGGGCGCACTGGAGCCGCTACCACATGGTGCGCGATGTGTTGCGGCACAAGGCCTACCCGGATAGCGGCGGCGAGCTGTGCCAGCGAATGCGACGCTGCCTTGCCGACGAGCCCCTGCACTTTCCAAGTCCTCGCCTGCTGCCTCGACGGTGGCGGCAAACACTCCGGCCGTTGGCAGGCGTGGCGCTGGCAGCCTCGGTGGCAGTGGTGGCGATACTCGCGGTTCGTAGCCCGGGTGACTTGCCCGGCCAGCCGGAATCGGCGCAGACACCGCCGGTCCAGGTGGCGGCGAGTTCGCCAGCCTCGGTCATCCCGGTAGCCAGCTCCAGTGACAGACAGATCCGGCGGGCCACCGTGCGGCGCCTGCAATGGAATACCACCGAACCCGCGGTGGCCAAGCGTCTCAACGGCTATCTCGTCAATCACAGCGAATATCTCGGCGGACCGACAAGAGGCTTACACCCCTACGCCAGAATCGTCGCTTATGACTCCACTGGCCAACGCTGACTCGTTAGTGCGCAGGCAGCCGCCTGCCAGGGTGTGGTTGCCCGCCTTGAGCGGTTTGCTGTGCGCCGTATTCGCCAATACCAGCGTTGCCGGCGAGATCTCGGGCAGTCCCCAACAGAGTCTCGACCGGATGGCGCGGGCCGCGCAAGAGTTGAACTATGACGGCACCTTCGTATACAGGAACGGCGCCACGATACAGTCCATGCGCATCATTCACCGCGGTGGCGGCGAGGGCGAGCGCGAACGCCTGGTGGCTTTGAGTGGGGCCGCCCGGGAAGTCATCCGTGATCGTGAGCGCGTCACCTGTATTCTCCCGGATAGCCAGACCGTGGTGGTGGCGAAGAGCCGCCCGCGCACCTTTCCCTACTCGAAATTGTTCGCATCCGGCGCCGGTTTCAGCCGGTTCTACGTTTTGAGCACTGAGCGCGGTGAGCGCGTCGCCGGGCGCCATACGCAGCTGGTGATTGTGGACCCTCACGATGGCTTCCGCTATGGCTACCGATTGTGGATGGATCGGGACCTGGGTTTGTTGCTCAAATCCGAGCTCATCGACGAGCAAGGCGAAATAGTCGAGCAGCTCGTGTACACCAACATCGATCTGCCCGCCAGCATCCCCGATGAGCTGCTCGAGCCGGCGATCTCCGGCGCCGGATACACCTGGTACAACGATGACCGGAGCGAGCCCGTGACGGCCTCCGCCGCGGACAGCGAACCGGGCTGGTATCCGGGCTGGTTACCCGACGGCTTCGAGCTGAGTGACGTGGCGCGCGATCCGATTCTCGCCAGTCGCGACCCGGTAGAGCATCTGGTATTTTCCGATGGCCTCGCATCCGTTTCGGTGTTCATCGAGCAGCTCGACGCGGCCAGCGAGCCCCTGGCTGGACTGGACGCCATGGGTGCAGTGAATGCCTACGGGCGCATGATCGAGGATTATCAGATTACGGTTGTCGGAGAGGTGCCCGCCACCACCGTGGAGCGGATTTGCAGATCCATCGTCAGGCGTTGAGATTTTCGAATGGTGACATCCAGCCGACCGCCGGTTCGCGACCCTGTTATAATGATTCGGTTACGGCCGGCGCGGCGCGAGGACCGACGAAGCGATGGCTCGCCAGAGCCGCGGAAGAATTCCATAGCGGAGGTTGCATGAAGTTCCTGATCCACGCGCTGCGCGCCAGCGGCGCTGTCGTCGTGCTGCTCGGACTGGTGTTCACGAGCACTGTGCAGGCGCAGAACCTGCCGGATTTCACCGAGCTGGTGGCCAAGCACCGGAGTTCCGTGGTCAACATCAGCACCACCCAGAAGCAGACGGCCAGAGGCCGGCCGCGGCTGCCCAAGGGCTTCGAGATCCCGGACTTGCCCAAGGACAGTCCGTTCAACGACTTTTTCCGGCGTTTTTTCGGCGACGGCGAAATGGAAGAATTCGACTCTCAATCTCTTGGGTCGGGATTCATTATTTCTTCGGACGGCTACATCATTACCAACAACCATGTGGTCAAGAATGCCGACGAGGTGATCGTGCGCATGAGCGACCGCCGGGAATTCAAGGCCACACTGATCGGCGCCGACGAACGCAGCGATATTGCCTTGCTCAAGGTCGATGCCGAGAATTTGCCCAGCGTGCGTCTCGGGACCGGCTACGACCTCAAGGTCGGCGAATGGGTGCTCGCCATCGGCTCGCCCTTCGGCTTCGATTACTCCGTCACGGCGGGAATCGTCAGCGCCAAGGGCCGGAGCCTGCCGCGCGAGAACTACGTGCCCTTTATCCAGACCGATGTGGCCATCAATCCGGGAAACTCCGGCGGGCCGTTGTTCAATCTCGACGGTGAAGTCGTCGGCGTCAACTCGCAGATATTCAGCCGCACCGGCGGCTTCATGGGCTTGTCCTTTGCTATTCCCATCGACGTCGCCATGGACGTGGCGGAACAGCTCCGGGAAAAAGGCCGGGTATCGCGCGGTTGGTTGGGCGTGCTCATCCAGGATGTCACGCGCGAGCTCGCAGAATCCTTCGGAATGGACAAGCCCGGGGGCGCGCTCATCGCCAAGGTATTGCCCGACAGCCCGGCGGCGGGCGCCGGCTTCGAGGTCGGTGACGTGGTGCTGTCGTTCAACGAGCACGAGGTGTCTCGCTCGTCGGATCTGCCGCCCATCGTCGGTCGTACGCGCGTCGGCACCCGCGTGCCCGTGGAGGTGCTGCGAAACGGCCAATCCCGGACCCTGTACGTGGTCACCGCCGAGCTGCCGGAGCCAGACGCTGTCACGCAGGCGGCGGTGGAGGAGCCCGAGACGGCCGAGGACAACAAGCTCGGACTGGCGGTCACGGATCTGACGCCCGAGCAACTCGAGCAGATGGAAGCCAAGGATCACGGGGTCCTGGTCACCGAGGTCAGCGAGGGGCCAGCACGCAACGCAGGCATTCGCAAGGGCGACGTGGTCCTCATGTTGAACGGCATCAAAGTCGAGAGCAGCTCGGAATTCAAACGCCTGGCTGCGGAGCTTCCTGCAGGAAAATCCGTGTCCATTCTGGTGCAGCGGCAGGGCAACCCCATCTTCCTGGCCCTCAAGACCGAGGAGTAGGCGGCCGATCTCCGAGCAAGGATCCCACGGGATCAGGCGTGCGGGGGCGGGACGCGCGCCTGTGCCTGCCATTCACCCAGGCCCATCAACGCACGAGTCCACGGATGGACGAGGTAGGGCGAAGCAGGAAGCCCGAGCCGAGGGCGAAGCAGGATGCCAGAGCCAAACGGCCACCTCGGGAAAGTCTGCGGCTGCAATCGATGGATCACATTCGCAATTTCTCCATCATCGCTCACATCGATCACGGCAAGTCCACGCTTGCCGACAGGTTCATTCAGCTGTGCGGCGGCCTCACCAGTCGGGAGATGGCCGAGCAGGTGCTCGATTCCATGGACCTGGAGCGCGAGCGTGGCATCACCATCAAGGCGCAGAGCGTGAGTCTCGAATATCGGGCCCGGGACGGCGAGGTCTATCGGCTGAATTTTATCGACACACCCGGGCACGTGGACTTCGCCTACGAGGTGTCCCGTTCGTTGGCCGCTTGCGAAGGCGCGCTGCTGGTGGTCGACGCCGCCCAGGGCGTCGAGGCTCAAAGCGTCGCCAACTGCTATGCGGCCCTCGACCAGGGTCTAGCGGTTCTGCCGGTGCTCAACAAGATCGATCTGCCGAGCGCCGATCCGGCCCGGGTGGTGCACGAGATCGAGGACATTATCGGCCTCGATGCCAGCAATGCACTGCGGGTCAGCGCCAAGACCGGAGAGGGTATCGCCGATTTGCTGGAAGCCCTGGTGGCAGGGATCCCGCCGCCGGTGGGCGACCCGGAGGGGGCGCTGCAGGCACTCATCATCGATTCCTGGTTCGACAATTATCTGGGCGTGGTATCGCTGGTGCGTGTGGTTTCGGGTCGCATCGAGCGCGGCGCGAAGATCACAGTCATGTCCACGCAGCGCACCCATCAGGTGGACAAGCTGGGAATATACACGCCCAAGCGCAACGACAGAGAAGTGCTGGCCGCCGGAGAGGTGGGCTTCGTGGTCGCCGGCATCAAGGACATCGAAGGCGCCCCCGTGGGAGACACGCTGACCCTCGCGAGCCGGCCCGCCGAGCATCCGTTGCCGGGATTCAAAGAGGTGCACCCGCAGGTTTACGCCGGCATGTTCCCTCTCGATTCCAACGACTTCGAGGCTTTTCGCGAAGCACTGGCGAAACTGCGCCTGAACGACGCGTCATTGCACTACGAGCCCGAGTCGTCGGCGGCGCTGGGCTTCGGATTTCGTTGCGGTTTTCTCGGCATGCTGCATATGGAAATCGTTCAGGAGCGGCTCGAGCGCGAGTACGGCCTCGATCTCATCACCAGTGCGCCCACGGTCGTGTTCGAAGTCATTACCAGCGCCGGTGAGACGCTGCTTGTGGACAACCCCGCCAGGATTCCGGCCATCAATCAGATCGCCGAGACCCGCGAGCCCATCGTGCAGGCGGATATTCTGGTGCCGGACGAGTATCTGGGGAATATCATCAGCCTGTGTGTAGCGAGGCGCGGCGTGCAGACGAAGCTCCACTACACGGGCCGCCAGGTAAGCTTGAGCTACGAGATCCCCATGAGCGAGGTAGTCTTGGATTTTTTTGACCGCCTGAAATCGCTGAGCCGTGGCTATGCTTCCCTCGATTACCATTTTCTACGCTACCAGAAGGCGGATTTGGTAAAGCTCGATATACTTATCAACGGCGAGCGGGTGGACGCGCTGTCGATCGTGGTTCATTCCAGCCAGGCCCGCAATCGGGGCCGCGAGCTCACGGAGAAGCTCAAGGAGCTGATACCGAGGCAGATGTTCGAGGTCGCCATTCAGGCGGCCATCGGCGCCCAGGTCGTTTCCAGGCAAACGGTGAAGGCGCTCAGAAAGAATGTAACGGCCAAATGCTATGGAGGCGACGTGAGCCGAAAGCGGAAATTGCTCGAGAAGCAGAAAGCAGGAAAAAAACGCATGAAACAGCTGGGCAAGGTGGAAATCCCCCAGGAAGCCTTTTTCGCCGTACTGCACCTGGGTAAGAGCCGATGAGGTTCGATTTCCCGACCATCATGGTGCTGTTGGTGGTCGCCAGTGGCTTGATCTGGGCCCTGGACGCGTTCGTGTTGGCCAGGCGCAGGCGTAGCGCCGTGCCGGACGTGGCAGAGGGGGTCGATGGCGAGCAGGCTGCTCAGCCGAGGCCTGTGCCGAAGATCGTCGAGTATGCACGGTCCTTTTTCCCGGTATTTCTCATCGTGCTGTTGTTGCGTTCGTTCCTGATCGAGCCGTTTCGCATACCTTCCGGCTCCATGATGCCGACTCTGCTGGTGGGCGACTTCATCCTGGTCAACAAGTTCGTGTACGGGATTCGGCTTCCTGTCTCGGACTACAAGATTTTCGAGGTCTCCCAACCGGAGAGGGGCGACGTCGTGGTCTTCCGCTACCCGCTGGACCCGTCGACACCGTTCATAAAACGGGTCGTCGGCCTGCCAGGAGACCGAATCGCCTACTACAATAAGGTCTTGTATATCAATGGGCAGCAAGCGGATCAGCGCCTCGTCGGCACTTATACCGGGCATGGGTCCGGCGCCAACATGACGGGCGCGAGCCTGAAACAGGAAACACTGAAACCCATAACACATCCGATACTCATTCAGACCGGATACCCTTCAGTCGACGGCAAGCTGGTGGTCCCGGAAGGCCATTACTTCGTCCTGGGCGACAATCGGGACAACAGTCGTGACAGTCGTTACTGGGGAACGGTGCCAGAGGAACTCCTGATCGGAAAAGCCTTTGCCGTCTGGATGAATTGGGATCTCGGAAACGGTATCGACTGGACACGGGTCGGCATGAGCATCGAATGAGGAGGGGTTGTCCTCAAAGGAGAAATTGGTGATGAGTTTGAGAAAACGACAGCGTGGCTTGAGCTTCCTGAGTTTGATGGCCATCGTGGGCATATTGGGGTTTTCGGCAGTCGTCGGCCTCAAGCTGTTTCCGATCTACATGGACAGTTGGAAGATCGACGGAATCATGAAAGCAGTGATCAGCCAACCCGGCATCAATGAGCAATCCCGCAAGGAAATCTTCGACGCCATGATGAAGCGTTTGGACATCGATGCGGTCGACGCAGTCAACTACCGTAATAGCGACGCCATGACAATCACGAAGCGCAAAAACAACGTGACTATCAACATCTTTTACCGAGTCGAGACGCCTCTCATCGGGAACCTTTCACTGGTGGCGGAGTTCGACAAAATCGTGTCGTCCTAGCCGGCGTGATCAGATCTTCTGCCCTGAATAGATGAATGACGCCGACGGGCGATTGCAGGACCGACTGGGCTACGCGTTCAACGACCCCGGGTTGCTCGATCAGGCGCTCACCCACCGCAGCCTCGGCCCGCGCAACAACGAGCGCCTGGAATTTCTCGGCGACGCCATTCTCGGTTTTGTCGTTGCCGAGTTGCTCTATCGGGCGGAACCGCAAGCCCACGAGGGGCGCCTGACCAGATTGCGCGCCCACCTGGTGCGCCGCGAGACCCTTGCTGCCATCGCCCGTGATCTGGACCTGGGTGAGGCCCTGCGTCTGGGGCCCGGGGAATTGAAGAGTGGTGGCCGAGGGCGTGATTCCATTCTTGCCGATGCCTGCGAGGCGCTCATTGGCGCGATCTACCTGGATGCCGGCCTATCCCGGTGCCGAGGGGTCCTGGAGACCCTGTACCGCGACAGGCTGGTGCGCGCGGCACGGGAAATGGGCCTGAAAGACCCGAAAACTCGGTTGCAGGAGGCGCTGCAGGGAAGAGGACACGAGCTGCCGCAATATACTGTGGTGAACCTCGAAGGCGCCCCCCACGACCAGAGCTTCACCGTCGAGTGCAAGGCTGACGGCATCCCGGGTCCGGTGACGGGCTTTGGATCCAGCCGACGCAAAGCCGAGCAGGATGCAGCCCATAAAGCCCTGGAGGTGTTGGACGGCAAGGCTTGATCGGTGCAGGCTATGCCGATGAGCGGCGGGCAGCCTGAGACCAGTACACATCGGTGCGGGCACGTGGCCATCATCGGCCGTCCAAACGTCGGAAAGTCGACTCTGATCAACCGTCTGGTCGGTCAGAAATTCAGCATCACATCGCGAAAAGCGCAAACCACGCGGCATCGCCTGCTCGGCATCAAGAGTTCGGCGGCGGCGCAGATTATATATGTCGACACGCCGGGACTGCATTCGGGGGCCAGGGGGGCATTGAACCGGTACATGAACCGGGCCGCCAGCGGCGCACTGGTGGGCGTCGATCTGATACTGTTCCTGGTGGAAGCCGGTAGATGGACCGACGGCGACAGTCACGTTCTGGAGAGGCTTGCCGACGTCGAGGCGCCGATCATCGTGGCCGTCAACAAGATCGACAAGACGTCTGACAAGCAGACCCTGCTGCCGTTCATCGATGAGTTGAGCAAACGCGCCGAGTTCCTGGACGTGGTGCCGATTTCGGCGTTGCAGGGAACCAATACCGAGCGCCTGGAAAAGCTACTCATCGACGCGATGCCGATAGCAGGGGCCTTGTACGACGAGGATCAGTTCACGGATCGCAGCGAGCGCTTCCTGGCTGCAGAAATGGTGCGCGAAAAGCTCACCCGTCGCCTGGGACAGGAGCTCCCGTATCGACTCAGCGTGGAGATCGAGGCGTTCCAAGCCGACGACGACCTGCTCAAGATCGGCGCGATCATCTGGGTCGAGCGCAGCAGTCAAAAGGGCATCGTTATCGGACGCCAGGGCAGGGTGCTGAAGGCGGTGGGCAGCGAGGCCCGCAAAGACATGGAGGCGTTGTTCGAGCGCAAAGTGTTTTTGGAGCTGTGGGTGAAGGTCAAAGAGGGATGGTCCAACAACGAGAGCGCGCTGCAACGGCTCGGATACGTGGACTAAGCAGCTGGCGACGTGAAGCGAGTCGAGCTCGAGCCGGCCTTCGTGCTGCACAATCGTGCATACCGGGAAACCAGTCTCATCATCGAGGTCTTCGGCCGCGACACGGGGCGCTTCGCACTGGTCGCCAAGGGTGTCAGGCGACCGAATTCGGTGCTGCGCGGAATGCTGCAGTCTTTTCATCCGCTGTTGTTGTCCTGGTCGGGAAGCGGGGAGCTGGGGCTGCTCACGGGTGCCGAGCCCGATGGATATGTGCGGCCGCTGGCCGGCACGGCACTGTTCAGCGGCTTGTACATCAACGAGCTGTTGATGCGATTGATGCACCGCCACGATCCTCATCCGGAGTTGTTTCATTACTATCGCCACGCGATTGAAGCTCTGAATCAAGCACAGGGCACCGAGGCGGCGCTGCGCATCTTCGAGAAGCAGATGCTGGAGTCCATCGGATACGGGTTGGTGCTGGATCGTGACATCGACTCCGGCGAGCCCATCCACGGTGACCGCACTTACCGCTATGAGATGGACCGGGGGCCGACAAGCCTGGCGACCCGCGACGGAGACGGGGTACGTGTGGCAGGCGAGACGCTTCTGTCGCTTGCCCGCGAGAATCTCGAAACCGAACGCGCACTGGACGAAGCGAAGCAACTCATGCGTGCGGTGCTGCGCCGCTATCTTGGCGACAAGCCGTTGGCGACCCGCAGTTTGTTCCGCGCCCGTGTCCGTTCGGACGAGTCCAGGGACGCCGGAGCCGACGAGTCCAGGGACGGACGAGGGAGGGCGAAGCAGGACGCCCGAGTCGACGGCACGGATTGACGTTGGGGTTGCCGGCGTGATCTATGGTATCGGCATCGACCTGGTCAGGATTTCACGCATCGACGCCGCCATCGGCCGTCACGGGCGGCGCTTCGCCGAGCGCATCCTCAGTGAGCATGAGCTCGCCGAGTATACGGCCAGCCGCCGCAAGGCCGGATTCACCGCTAAGCGTTTCGCGGCCAAGGAAGCGCTGCTCAAAGCGCTGGGCACCGGGCTGCGGATGGGGATCCGGTGGCGTGACATGGAAGTGCGCCAGGATACGCTCGGCAAGCCCTATTTCGTCTGCAGCGGGCGCGTTCAGGAACTCTTCGAGCAGCGCGCTATCGCTGCCAGCTTCCTCAGCATTTCCGACGAGGGCGAGTACGCAGCCGCCTTCGTGACCCTGGTGTGCCGCCAATAGGCCGCAGCCAGGAGCGCGTACGGCATCGCCAGTCGTACACGGCTCCTCGGGCCTGTTACTTTTCCGGCGAGCTGGCCACGTCGGCTCGGGCCTCCTGCTTGGCCCCCGGCTCTGGCGTCCTGCTTCGCCCTCCCTCGTCCGTCCCTGGACTCGCCGGCTCTGGCGTCCTGCTTCGCCCTCCCTCGTCCGTCCCTGGACTCGTAACTCGTCCTTCCATGGACTCAGACGCGCTCCTACCTCCTTCATCCCCGGAGCCTCGCTGGGCCGTGCTCGGCTGCTGGTTGCCGCTATCGCTGGCCGCCGGGCGCCTCTCGCCCGAGCCCCCGCGCCCGCGGCCTCTGCCGCCGCGCCGTCCACGCTTCGATCCGGAGCGGCTGCCGCCCTGATCGCCCGCCGGGCGAGCCGTCGACTTGGCCCCCTCCTGGCTGCGCTCGCCGCTCTTCTCCGGCCCGGGGGCGTTCTGGCGCGCCCCTGAAGAGCCACCACGTTTGGAACTCTCGTCCCGGTTGGCGCTGCGGCCACGTCCGCTCTGCTGCGAGCCGGAGCCGCGATTGCTCGAACGGCGGCGATCGCTGTCCTGGCGGCGTTGCTGGTCCCGATGCCGGTCCCGATCACCGCCGTGGCCGCGTCCGCGGCCGCCGCGTCCGCTGCTGCTGGAGCGCCGGCTTTCACGCCGGCGGCCGCTCTTGTCCTCGGCGGCGGTATCGCCGGAGGCGCCGAAGATCGCCGACCAAATGCGCTTGAGCATGCCGTCGCCGTGGGCTTTCGGTGCCGCCGCTGGCGGTGGCGGGGAGGGTGGCTGTATTCGGGCCACCGCCGGCTCCTCGATGCTGGCGCGACGGCCATTCTCCACGAATTCCGGCAGCGCATCGGCAGTCTCTGCAATCTCGTAGCTCGGCTGCTCGCTGCTCTCATGGGAGTCGTCGTCATCGCGAATGCGCTCAACCTGGTAGGCGCTCGCCGTCATGTTGGGTATCGGCACGAGAATGATCTGGACATTGCAGCGCTGCTCGATTTCGTGCACGTTCTCGCGCTTCTCGTTGAGGAGAAAGGTCGCCACGTCCAGGGGAAGCTTGGCGAGGATCTTGCCGGTCCTGTCCTTCATCGCCTCTTCTTCGATGACCCGCAGGATCGAGAGTGCCAGTGACTCCGGGCCGCGCACGTGTCCCTGGCCGTTGCAGGTGGGACAGACCATCTGGCTGGAATCACCGAGAGAGGGACGCAGGCGCTGGCGCGACATCTCCAGCAGCCCGAAGCGCGAAATTCGCCCGACCTGGACCCGGGCACGATCGCGCTTGAGCGCCTCGTGCAGCCGTTCTTCCACATCACGCTGGTTGCGCGCGGGCGTCATGTCGATGAAATCGATGACGATGAGCCCGCCGATGTCGCGCAGCCTCAACTGTCTGGCGATCTCGTCTGCCGCTTCGAGGTTGGTGGAAAGGGCGGTTTCCTCGATGCCCGCGCCCTTGGTGGCACGGGCCGAGTTGATGTCAACGCTCACCAGGGCTTCCGTGTGGTCGATGACCAGAGAGCCTCCCGAGGGCAGGCGGATCGCGTGTCCGAACGCGGCCTCGATCTGGCCCTCGATCTGGTAGCGGGAAAACAGTGGGACGTTGCTCTCATAGAGCTTCACTTTGTTCAGACTTTCGGGCATCACCTGGCGCATGAAGTCACAGGCTTCGTTATACGCTTTCTCCTGATCGATCAGGATCTCGCTGATATCCTGGCGGAAATAGTCGCGGATGGCGCGGATGATGATGTTGCTGTCCTGGAAAATGAGCACCGGCGCCTGGCGTTCATGGGCAGCGCTCTCGATGGCGCTCCAGAGCTTGAGCAGATAGTCCAGATCCCACTGCAGCTCCTGGGCGGACTTGCCGACACCGGCGGTACGCACGATGAGTCCCATGCCCGCCGGGACGTCCAGGGAGCTCAAAGCCTCGCGCAGGTCGCTGCGCTCCTCGCCTTCGACCCGCCGGGATATGCCACCGGCCCGGGGATTGTTCGGCATCAGCACCAGATAGCGACCGGCGAGACTGGGGAAGGTGGTCAGGGCGGCGCCCTTGGTGCCACGTTCCTCCTTTTCCACCTGAACGATGAGTTCCTGGCCCTCGCTGAGGGCGTCCTGGATAGTGACCCGGCCGCCGGAGCCGTTGCCCTGATCGTCGGCAAAGTAGCTCCTGGCGACTTCCTTGAAGGGCAGGAATCCGTGCCGCTCAGCGCCATAGTCGATGAAGGCGGCCTCCAGGCTGGGCTCGATTCGGGTAATCCTGCCTTTGTAGACGCTGGCCTTTTTCTGTGTCTGGGAGGCGACCTCGATGTCGAGATCGTACAGATACTGGCCGTCTACCATGGCGACCCGGAGCTCCTCGGCCTGGGTCGCGTTTATCAACATTCGCTTCATGCTGGTCCACCCCTTGGGGCGCGGCTCTCCCTGCTCGCGACGGTTGTCGGGCCATCGCGGAATCGGGCATCTGCGGCACCACCGGGTGCGGCAGGGCGAGCGCCGGAAGGGTCGAGACAGGCAGGAGAAGCACGGGATGCCCCATCCGCAGACACGGAGGATGGCAAGCCCGACCAGCGGTCACCGGGCGCGACCGGGTGATTCCCCCATACGCGCAGCAGACACCCTGGTCACCCCAGTCGTGGTGCCGCGC
>Ga0114948_10000036_pt1 | contig 35825 bp, 33 predicted proteins | sample CR04metaG_FD_83877 | JGI IMG/M metagenome (GOLD analysis project Ga0114948, IMG submission 83877) | Deep subsurface microbial communities from Mariana Trench to uncover new lineages of life (NeLLi) - CR04 metaG | ecosystem: Environmental > Aquatic > Marine > Ocean trench > Sediment | place...
GATCAACCCCCCGGGACTGCGCCGACTTCCAAGCCAGCGCATGCTCGCGTCCACCGCCGCCGATAACGAGAACCTTCATGGGGACAGTTAAATGGGGACAGATCTATTTATCGAAGCGGTCGCAAGCGACCGCTTCGATAAATAGATCTGTCCCCATTTAACTGTCCCCATGAAATTAATGACGGAAATGCCGCATGCCTCCGGTGAACACCATGGCCATACCGTGCTCGTCAGCGGCGGCGATGACTTCTTCGTCGCGCTTCGAGCCACCGGGCTCGATGACGGCCGCGATGCCGACCTGCGCAGCGGCGTCGATGCCGTCGCGGAAGGGGAAAAACGCGTCGGAAGCGAGCACCGAACCCGCGACCTCGAGGCCCTCGTCGGCGGCCTTGATGGCGGCGATTTTCGCCGAGTAGACACGACTCATCTGTCCCGCGCCGACGCCGATGGTCATGCCGTCTCGACAATAGACAATCGCATTGGACTTGACGAACTTGGCCACCTTCCAGGCGAACTGCAGATCCGCGAGTTCCTTAGCCGTGGGTTGGCGCTTCGTGACCACACGCAACTCGGACGCCGCTACCATGCCTATATCACGGTCCTGAACCAGCAGGCCGCCGCTGACACGCTTGTAGTCGAACTCCGCGGGACGCACATCACCCCATTCACCGCAAACCAGAACCCGCACATCCTTCTTGGCCCGCAGTCGTTCAAGGGCTTCATCGGAAACCGCCGGCGCGATGATAACCTCGACGAACTGGCGATCGAGAATATCGCCGGCGGTGTCGGCATCGAGGGCCCGGTTGAAAGCGATGATGCCGCCAAAGGCCGATGTGGGATCGGTACGATAGGCGCGCTCGTATGCGGCGTGAATGTCCTCGCCCAGCGCCACGCCACAGGGATTGGCATGCTTCACGATCACGCAAGCCGGGTCGGCAAAACTCTTGACGCACTCGAGCGCCGCATCGGTATCGGCGATGTTGTTGTAGGACAATGCCTTGCCGTGCAGCTGTTCGGCAGTGCTGATGCATGCCTCCGCGGGCGCGCTCTCGGTATAGAAGGCGGCGCGCTGGTGGGGATTCTCTCCGTAGCGCATCTCCGATTTCTTGTGGAATTGCAGGTTGACGGTGCGCGGGAAGGCACCGCGCTTGTCGCTCTCGTCGAGGCTGCCGAGATAGTTGGCGATGGCGCCGTCGTAGCGGGTCGTGTGCTCGAATACCTTGGTCGCCAGGTGGCGCCGGGTGGCGTCGGATACGGCTCCGTCGTTGCGCACGAGTTCGTCCAACACCAGCGGATAGTCCCCACTGTCTACCACCACCGTGACGTAGGCGTGATTCTTGGCGGCGGAACGCAGCATCGCCGGCCCACCGATGTCGATGTTCTCGATTGCGGTGGCGACGTGGCAGGCTGGATCCGCCACGGTTTTCTCGAAGGGATACAGATTCACCACCAGCAGGTCGATGGGAGCGATGCCGTGCTCCTCCATGACCGCGTCATCCTGTCCGCGTCGAGCGAGCAATCCACCGTGGATTTTCGGGTGCAGGGTCTTGACACGCCCATCCATGATTTCAGGAAAGCCGGTATGCTCCGACACCTCTTTGACGGTGATGCCGGCATCGGCGAGCAATCGCGCGGTGCCGCCGGTGGATAGTATCTCTACGCCCCTGGCGGCCAGTTGCTCAGCGAAGTCCACGACTCCGCTCTTATCGGACACGCTGATCAGCGCACGCTTGACCACTGACATGGATTCTTTCTCCACGTTCAAACAGGAATTCTTCTGACGGACCCGCGGCTCGCAGCCCCGCGCCACCACGACCGCTCAGAGCAGCTTGTGCTGCCTGAGCTTCTTGCGAAGAGTACTGCGATTGAGTCCGAGTATCTCCGAGGCGCGCGTCTGGTTGCCGTCGGTATGCTCGAGCACGGACCGCAGCAGAGGCACCTCCACTTCCCGCATGACCATCTCGAAGAGCCCCGAGCAATCATGGCCATCGAGGACGGAAAAATACTCTTCCATAGCGTCGCTCACGCATTCGCGCAGCGGCTGATTTTTGCGTCGTACGTCGACCCGCAGCGCGCTTACGAAATGGGGGGGCTTCTTGCTTTTAGCCGCGCTCATGCTGCGCGCTCCCAAGCCTCGGCGAGGCCATCGAAGTATTCGCGTACCAGGCGCAGCTGCATCGCGGCACACTCCACACGATTGACGCGCTGCCAGAATACCGCTGCGCCGGGGCGACCCTTGCAGTACCAGGACAAGTGCTTGCGCGCGATGCGTACCCCAAGATGGTGTCCATAGAACGCGTGCAACGCGTGTAGATGCTCGACCAGTGTCGCGCCTACTTCGCCGATACTCGGTGGCGCCAGCATCTCTCCGGTGCGCAGAAAATGGTCGATCTCGCGAAATATCCACGGATTGCCCTGAGCGGCGCGCCCGATCATGAGTCCGTCCGCGCGGCTGCGCGCAAGTACACGGCGGGCGTCCTGGGGCGTGCGTACGTCGCCGTTGGCAATGATGGGAATGTCCACGGCGGCCTTGATGGCGGCAATGGTGTCGTATTCAGCGGATCCGAGAAAGGCACAGGATCGGGTGCGCCCGTGCACGGCAATGGCGGCAATACCATGGTCGGCGGCGATACGCGCGATGGCGACACCATTCTTCCGATCCGGCGTGACACCGGTGCGGATCTTGAGCGTCACCGGTACAGTGACAGCGGCCGTAACCGTCGCGAGTATGCGGGCCACGAGAATTTCGTCGGCGAGCAGCGCTGATCCGGCGTGAGTATTGCATACCTTCTTCGCCGGACAGCCCATGTTGATATCGATGATCTGGGCGCCATGATCCACATTGAAGCGCGCAGCGTCCGCCATCTGTGCAGGATCCGCGCCAACTATTTGTACCGAACGCGGCTCAGTCTCTCCTCCATGGTCCCGGCGGCGGCGGCTTTGCGGTGTATCACGCAGGCGCCAGTTGCTGGCGACCATTTCGGACACGGCCAAGCTTGCACCGAGCTTCCTGCACAACTGGCGGAACGGACGATCGGTAACGCCCGCCATGGGCGCAACGATTAACGCGTTGGCAAGAGAATAACTCCCGATCCGCATAGTCCTGACGCGCTCGGCCCCTGAATAATTGAGTTATTGTTTGAGATGGAAAAGTGCTACCCCGGACGCGATATACTATCCCCTCACGGCTGAAGGTAAAAGAGAAAAAAGGGGTAGCATTGACACCTTGCATCATCGTCTGCAATACGATGGTTGCAGCCACACGTCGAAGTGGGTCCGGCTGCGCAAAAGTTTTCAAAGACTTAGCGCACGCTATAAGAATTGAAATTCGAAACTGACCGCCGCCTCCTCCGGCGCCAAAACATCCAGTTCGACCTGGAAGGATGTTTGCGGGCGTAGCCGCGCACTCGCGGCGACGCGCCGGCCCAGGTACTCAGAAGGCTGGAAGTCACGGGTCGCGATGGTCTGCCCATTGACGTTGAACAAGGTGAATCGCACCTGCGGATAGGGCTGCCGGAAGGGGGCTGTGTTGGTGAGGGTGGCTTTTATCTGCATCACACCCTCCAGCCGCGGGTGCACACGCACGCTCCTGCTGACCACGCGGATACGGGCCGGGTCACGGCTTTCGGGCAGCACACAACCAATCTGCACGCACAGGGACTCGATGGCGCCGCGCCATTGGGGATATCGCCGGACTGCATCTTCTGGCATGAAAAAACCGTACTGCCCCGCCAGTAGCACCAGCAACGCGACCCCAGCGATCCCGTATCCGATGCTGCGCCGCCGCGCGGCAGTACTGGCGGCGAACTCCTCCGCGTCTTCCCGCAGCACGTCCGGCAACGGAGCGTCGATTCCGGGCCGGCTCTTTTCCAGCACCGAGACGCGCCTGGCCGTGGAGCCGTTGGCCCTGTCGCCATTGTCGTAGTGTTCCCCTGCCGCGGCAGCGGAGCCATCGCCTGGCGGTACCTTGGGATCGCTGTCATCGACGCCGTCACCAAGCGCGGCCACATCGGGCTGCAAGCCGCCGGTGGGCGGCGGCGCCCAGGGCGCGTCGTCGTGCGGGGACGCGGCCGCCCTGGCTGCGTCCAGAGTCGAGGTCAATTGCGCGCGGGCGATTCTGGTATCGCCAGCATCTGCACCTTGGTCGCCATCAATGCCGGCATCAATTTGCACATCAAGGCCCTCTCCCTCCAAAGGCATCTCTGGCGGCGCCTGCTCGGGACCATCGCTCAGGTGCGGAATTGCGTCAAAGGATTCCAGGCAGGTGCCGCAGCGAACGTTGCCATGAGCAGCCTTGAGTTGCTCGGCGGCGACCACGAATACGGTCAGACAGTGAGGACATCGCGTATACAAGATGTCACGCTCCGTTGGCGTAGCGGGTCCCCGCCAGCAGAACCCAGTCGTCGCGTCTGGCAACAGGTCGAAGCGCGCACCAGGGTGGGAAGCTCGCGGCCACCGCCGGGGACTGCTCGGTCAGTATGCCCGAAAGCGCCAGGCGGCCACCGGGTTCGAGCAGCAGGGGCAGTGTCTCCGCCAACTCGCTCAAGGTGTTGGCGAGTATGTTGGACACCAGCAGGTCGACGGTCAACGGCGGCAGATCCTGGGGTTCGCGCACTTCCACCCGCGTGCCAAGGTCGTTGGCGGTGGCGTTAACGCGCGTCGCCGCCAACGCGTGGGAGTCATTGTCCATGGCCCACACCCGGCGGGCACCGAGCCTTGCCGCGGCCACGGCGAGAATTCCCGATCCACAGCAGCCACGTCATCGGCGCGTTTTGGGTTCTGGCCACCGGTATCGCCGTCAGCTCCCTGCGAGCCTCGCTTCCAGGTAATGGATATTGGTGCCGCCGGCGAGAAAAGCGCTGTCCCTGCACAGGCGCTCGTGCAATGGGATGTTCGTCTTGATGCCGTCGATAACGAATTCGCTCAATGCCGTGCGCATGCGCGCCAGGGCCGTATCGCGATCCTGGCCGTGGGCGATGAGCTTGCCGATGAGGGAATCGTACTGGGACGGCACCGTGTAGCCGGTGTACAGATGACTGTCGAGCCTGATACCCGGGCCCCCGGGGGGGTGGAATACGGTGACTTTTCCCGGTGACGGTAGGAATGTCTCCGGGTCCTCGGCATTGATGCGGCATTCCACGGCGTGGCCACGAATCTCTACGTCCTTCTGGCGCAGGCTCAGGGGCTCACCACTGGCGATCTCGAGCTGCGCGCGCACCAGATCGATGCCGGTGATGAGCTCTGTCACAGTATGTTCCACCTGCAGGCGTGTGTTCATCTCGATGAAATAGAAGTTGCCGTCCTCGTAGAGAAACTCGAAGGTACCCGCGCCACGGTAGCCGATCTCCCGGCATGCTTTCGCACAACGCTCGCCGATGTCGCGGCGCGTCTTCTCATCGAGGCCCGGCGCCGGCGCTTCCTCGATGATCTTCTGATGCCGGCGCTGCATGGAACAGTCGCGCTCGCCGAGATAAATGGCGTTGCCCTGCCCGTCGGCCAGCACCTGTACCTCGATGTGGCGGGGATTTTCCAGATACTTCTCGAGATACAGCGTGTCGTCGCCGAAAGCCGCTGCCGCCTCGGTGCGGGTCAGCGATATGGCATTGAGCAGCGCTGCCTCGCTGTGCACCACACGCATACCCCGCCCGCCACCGCCGCCCGATGCCTTGACGATGACCGGGTAGCCCAGGTCGCGGGCGATGCGCAGCGCCGCTTGCGCGTCCTCGCCGATGGGCCCGCCGGAGCCAGGCACACAGGGAACGCCCGCTTTTTTCATCTCCGCGATGGCCGAGACCTTGTCTCCCATCAGGCGGATGGTTTCGGGCCGGGGCCCGACGAAAATGAAGCCGCTCTGCTCCACACGCTCGGCGAAGTCCGCGTTCTCGGCAAGAAAACCGTAGCCGGGATGGATGGCCACCGCGTCGGTCACCTCGGCGGCGCTAATCACTGCAGGAATATTGAGATAGCTATCCGCCGAAGCCGGCGGCCCGATGCACACGGACTCATCGGCAAGGCGCACGTGCTTCAGCTCCCGGTCGGCGGAAGAGTGCACGGCGACGGTCTTGATACCGAGTTCGCGGCAGGCACGCAAAATTCGCAGAGCGATCTCGCCACGATTGGCTATCACCAGCTTATCCAGGGCCGGCACTAATCCGGCCTCGCCCGTGCGGCGAATTCGTGGCTCGTGGCGCCGCGCGCCATGTCAGGCGTCATCGTCGCGGATTACGAACAGCGGCTGACCGTATTCCACCGGCTGACCATTCTCCACCAGAATCGCGCTGATCACACCAGCGTGATCCGCTTCGATCTGATTGAGAATCTTCATCGCCTCGATGATGCACACGGTGTCGCTCACCTGGACCCGCTGACCCACTTCCACGAAGGGTTTCCCCCCGGGCGAAGGCGCCTGGTAAAAAGTACCGACCATGGGCGAGGTAATAATGTGACCGGCGGGAATTTGTTCACCATCTGCGTCAGCGGCGGGCGTATCGGTGCGCACCGGGCCTTCGGCTGCTTGAGCCGGTACCGCCAAGGCCGCAGCGGGCGGTGCCATTGGCAGTGCGGGCGGGCGGTGCCGGCTGATGCGGACCGACTCCTCGCCCTCGTGGATCTCGATCTCGTCGACGTTGGACGTATCGAGCAGATCGATGAGCTTCTTGACCTTGCGGATATCCATGTTGGGTCTCAGATATTATTCGTTCTCGTTGCCGAGTTGCTCTACGGCGGCGCGGAATGCCAGCTCGTAGCCCTGAGGCCCGAGGCCGGCGATCACACCAACGGCAATGTCAGAAAAATAGGAATGGTGGCGGAACACCTCGCGCCGGTGAATATTCGACAGGTGGATCTCGATGAAGGGAATGCCTGAGGCCAGAAATGCGTCGCGCAGTGCGATGCTGGTGTGGGTAAAGGCGGCCGGATTGATGATGATGAAATCCACCGAATCACCGCAGGCCGCTTGCACACGCTCCACCAGCAGATGCTCGGCGTTACTCTGGAAAGTCTCCAGCCCGTGGCCCTCGGCGGCCGCCAGCTCCGCCAGGCGCGCGTCGATGGCGTCCAGACCGGCACTTCCATAGTGCTGGGGTTCCCGCTGACCAAGCATGTTCAGGTTCGGTCCGTGTAGAACGAGGATTTTCGCCATGCCGGCAGCTGCGCGCTCCAATCTTCCAGATGTACGCAAGTTCCAGGGAGATAGCAGCAGAATAGCATAGCTTCGGCCCATTAGTCGGATAGTTGCCGTCCCGAACCTACAGCAATCCGTCGCGTAAAGCGGTGGCCGCAGGTTCCCCCAGGACCCCGTGGTGGCGGGCGACGATGCTGCCGGAAGGGTCGACGAGCACGGTGAAGGGCAGTGCCCCGGTCTTGTTTCCGTACCCGTTGATCACTTCCATGGCGTCGGCTTGGCCGTGGAGCGTGGGGTAGTTGAGGCCGAGTTCGGCGGCGAATGCACGCACGTTGTCTCCATCGTCGGGCGACGCCGAGAAACTGCACGCCGCGACTCCGATAGCGTTCCTGGAGCGCGATGAATACCGGGATTTCGTGCAGGCAGGGCGGGCACCAAGTGGCCCAGAAGTTGATCACCAACAGCTTGCCGTCCCACTCGGAGACGCTGTGGCGCTGGCCCCCCGGGGTCCGGCAGCCAGAGCTCGGGCCGGCGGCCTGCCTGGCTGTGGCCGGCCTTTGATGGTTTGGCGGTAATGAACGCGGCGCCGGACCCGTCGACCTGCTCGCAAAGGTAGATACCGCCGGCGAGAGCGGCCATTGCCCATGGATCGGCAGGTGGCGCGAAGCACAGGGCAGGGATTGCTCCTGCAATCCTCCTCCATTCCCGCCATCCATGGCGGTCAGATGTGCGAGAGCGGCCATTGCAAATGACCGCCGCCGCCCCCAAGGTAACGACTCGGGGCACACCGCCCCCGATTGAATCAGGTCAGGAGTTGCCGGTGTTTTTCTTGTTGTTGCTGCTGTTCTTTACCATCCCGCTGCTGGAGATCACCGTGCTTCTCCAGGTCGGAAGCGCCATCGGCGTGCTTCCGACCATCGTTATGGTGGTACTGACAGCGGTGGTCGGCGCGGGACTCATCCGTGCCCAGGGTATCGCGACCCTCGGGCGCGTGCGGCTGGAGTTGGAGCGTGGCGAGCTGCCGGCGGTGGGCATCATCGAGGCGGCCATGTTACTGGTGGCCGGCGCCCTGCTGCTGACTCCGGGATTCGTCACCGACGCCATCGGCTTTCTGATTCTGGTGCCGCCCCTCAGGCGCCGGGCCATCCGCGCCTTTCTGCTCCGGCGGGTGGTCACCACCGGCGCAGCCCCGGGGCCCGGTAGTCCGGGCCGGGCGCGGGTCATCGAGGGCGAGTTTCGCCGGGAAGACGAGTAATTCGGGACTCCCGGGGGGTTGATTTGCCCCTAACCCCTTGACTTCGGGCAATGTGCCCATATTATTAGCACCCACTCAATGAGAGTGCTAACAATCCCCGACAATGCGTTTCCGGAGCCCGTGTGCGCAACTGGAAACGTTCTGTCGATTGAATTCAGATCAGGAGAAATTTGCATGAAAATCCGGCCCTTACACGATCGCGTGATCATCAAGCGCAAAGAGGAGGAGCGGACGTCTCCGGGTGGCATCGTGATCCCTGACTCCGCGGCCGAAAAACCCATCCGCGGCGAGGTAACCGCCGTGGGCAAAGGCAAGATTCTGGAGGGTGGCGACATACGTCCCCTGGACGTCAAGGTCGGCGACGAGGTGCTGTTCGGAAAGTACTCCGGCACCGAGGTGAGGATGGACGGTGACGAGCTGCTGGTGATGCGCGAAGAAGACATCATGGCGGTCATCGAGAGCTGATCGAATCCCCACACCCCCGATAAACACTCAACCACGATTGTCGAACCAGTCAATATCGAATTTCACAGGAGCTAATAATGGCTGCAAAAGATGTACGCTTCAGTGACGAATCGCGTCAGCGCATGATGCGGGGAGTCAATATCCTCGCCAACGCCGTGAGAGTCACCCTCGGCCCCAAGGGCCGAAACGTCGTTCTCGACAAGAGCTTCGGCGCCCCCACGGTCACCAAAGACGGTGTCTCGGTGGCCAAGGAGATCGAGCTCGAGGACAAGTTCGAGAACATGGGTGCCCAGATGGTGAAGGAAGTCGCTTCCAAGACCTCCGACGTCGCCGGCGACGGCACCACCACCGCCACCGTGCTTGCCCAGTGCATGCTCCAGGAAGGGCTCAAGTCCGTGGCCGCCGGCATGAATCCGATGGATCTCAAGCGTGGCCTGGACAAGGCCGTAATCGCCGTCGTCAAGGCTCTGGAGGATCTTTCCAAACCCACCGTGGACAACAAAGCCATCGCCCAGGTTGGCGCCATCTCGGCCAACTCCGATCCGCAGATCGGTGACATCATCGCCGAGGCCATGACCAAGGTCGGTAAGGAAGGCGTCATCACGGTGGAAGAGGGCCAGGCGCTCGAGAACGAGCTGGAAGTGGTCGAGGGCATGCAGTTCGACCGTGGCTACCTGTCGCCCTACTTCATCAACAACCAGGAAAATATGAGCGTCGAGCTCGAGGATCCGATGATCCTCCTGCACGACAAGAAGGTCTCGAACATCCGTGATCTGCTTCCTCTCCTCGAAGGTGTCGCAAAATCCGGCAAGCCGCTGATGATCGTCGCCGAGGACGTGGAAGGCGAGGCTCTCGCCACCCTGGTGGTGAACACCATCCGCGGCATCGTCAAGGTGGTTGCCATCAAAGCCCCCGGCTTCGGTGATCGCCGCAAAGCAATGCTGCAGGACATGGCCGTCCTCACCGGCGGTAACGTCGTCTCCGAGGAAATCGGCCTGAGCCTGGAGAAGGCCACCCTGGAGGACCTGGGTAGCGCCAAGAAGGTGCAGGTGACGAAGGAGAACACCATCATCATCGACGGCGCCGGATCGTCCAAGGACATCGAGGCACGGGTCAACCAGGTCCGCCAGCAGATCGAAGAGACCACCTCGGACTACGATCGCGAGAAGCTGCAGGAGCGGGTTGCCAAGCTCGCCGGCGGCGTGGCCGTCATCAAGGTCGGAGCGGCCACCGAGATCGAGATGAAGGAGAAGAAGGCGCGGGTCGAAGACGCACTGCACGCAACCCGTGCGGCGGTCGAGGAAGGCATCGTCCCCGGTGGCGGTGTGGCCCTGATTCGTGCCCTCGATTGTCTCGACGGCTTCAAGACCGAAAATCACGATCAGGATGTCGGCGTCGACATCGCCCGTCGTGCCCTGGTGGAGCCCCTGCGTCAGATCGTTCAGAACGCCGGCGCCGAGGCTTCCGTAGTCCTCAACAAGGTCAAGGAAGGCAAGGGCAACTTCGGCTTCAACGCGGCCACCGAGGAGTACGGCGACCTGGTCAAGATGGGTATTCTCGACCCGACCAAAGTCGTGCGCACGGCGCTCCAGAACGCGACCTCCATTGCCGGTCTCATGATCACCACCGAAGCCATGGTGGCGGATCTTCCGAAGAAGGATGAGCCGAGCATGCCTGGTGGCGATATGGGCGGAGGAATGGGTGGAATGGGCGGAATGGGGGGCATGATGTAAATCATTCCCGGGCTCATGCCCCGAAAAAGGCCCCGCCATGGATGGCGGGGCCTTTTTTTTGGCAGGGACAGGCAGGGACAGATTTCAATCTGTCCCTGGTTTACAGGAATGTCCCCAATTGGCAGATCACGGATAGACTTGGCTCGCCATGAACAGTGACGACCCTGGTGTGAATGCGCCCATGGCGGCGCTTCCCGCGGAGCTCAACCGCGTTGCTGGCGCCCGCTACGCGGCCTTGCGGGAATCCCTGGGCGATGCATTGCCGGCTCTGGCCGCATTGCCCGGAGACGCCGCCCGGGTGCTCGCCTGCAGCGGCTACGTGGCGCACAGCTGCGCCCGGCACCCGGACATGCTGCGCGGGTTGCTGGAAAGCGGCGATCTGCAGCGTGCCTATGGCGGCGACGCCAGCTACCCGAGGAGAACCGCAGCAGCCATCGAGGCCACTACGGACGACGCCGGGCTGATGCTGGCGTTGCGCACGCTCAAGCGCCGCGAGATGGTGCGCATCGCCTGGCGCGACATCGGCAGTCTGGCGGATTTCGAGGAGACCCTCGGGGAAACCTCCGCGTTTGCCGATGCCGTGCTGCAGGCCAGTGTCGCACGGTTGCACCATTGGCTCTGCAGCGACACTGGCGAGCCGCGGGCGGGGGACGACAGCCCTCAGCATCTGGTGGTGCTGGCACTGGGTAAACTGGGCGCCGGCGAGCTCAATTTTTCATCGGACATCGATCTCATTTTCTGTTTTCCCGAAGCCGGCTCCACCGTTGGTGGACGCAAGGTGCTCTCCAATGATGAGTACTTCCGGCGACTAGGGCAGCGATTGATCAAAGTCTTGAGCGAACGCACGGATGCAGGCTTTGTCTTCCGCGTCGACATGCGGCTGCGCCCCTTCGGCACCAGTGGTCCCATGGCGTTGAACTTCGATGCCTTCGAAGACTACTACCAGAGCCACGGCCGGGACTGGGAACGCTACGCGCTCATTCGCGCGCGCGCCGTCACCGGCGAGAAGGGAAGCGGTGAGGCGATACTCGAGCGCCTGCGCCCGTTCGTCTATCGGCGCTATCTCGACTTCGGAGTGCTGGAATCCATTCGCGACATGAAAGCTTTGATCACCGACGAGGTCGAGCGCAAGGGACTGCACGACAACATCAAGCTCGGTCCGGGCGGTATCCGCGAGATCGAGTTCACCGGACAGGCCTTCCAGATGGTGCGCGGCGGGCGACAGCCGGAGCTGCGCGACCGGCGGATCCTCAAGGTCCTGGCCATCCTCGGCGAGCGCGGCCATTTGCCCGAGTACGCGGTCACCGATCTCTCCAACGCCTATCGCTTTCTGCGCACCACTGAGCACCGGTTGCAACAGGTAGCCGATCGCCAGGAGCACACATTACCCGGCGAGGCGAGCGCCCGCACATCTCTTGCGGCAGGCATGGGGTTCGCCGATTGGGACAGTTTCATCCCGGTACTAGCTCAGCATCGTCAGCGTGTCAGTGCGCAATTCTCTCAAATTTTTGGCGGGCAAGCGGAAACGAGCGACAGCGACGAAGCCCTCAAATCTCTGTGGTCGGGAAACCTGGAGGCCGATGACGCGATAGCCATTTTGCAGGCGGAAGGTTACGCCGACGCGGAGGAAGCCTGGAAGCACATGGAACGGGTCCGGGAGAGCTACGCTCTCAAACTGATGGATGAAAGGGGACGCGGGCGGCTTGCGCGCCTGATTCCGGACCTACTGCGCGCCATCGCTTCCCAACCCAAGCCGCTGGCGACCCTGCCCCGCGTGTTCCACATCGTCGAAGCGGTGGCGCGACGCAGCGCCTATCTGGCCCTGCTCGCGGAACGCCCGCTGGCGCTGTCGCAACTGGTACGCCTGTGCGCGGCGAGCCCTTGGATCGCTCGCGAGCTTGGCCGCCACCCGGTGTTGCTGGACGAGTTGCTGGACCCGCGAAGCCTTTACGCGCCGTTGGAGCTGGCGGCCCTGGAAGCGGATGTCGATCAGCGCCTGTCGGTTACCGGTAGCGGGGATCTGGAACAGGAAATGGAAGTGCTCCGCCAATTCAAGCATGCCAACGTGCTGCACGTCGCCGCCGCTGACGTGTCTCGGATCATGCCGCTGATGCTGGTGAGCGATCATCTCACGGCGATCGCGGAAACGTCGCTGCGCACGGTCCTGGCGCTGGCGTGGCGGGACATGTCGGCCCGCTATGGCGAGCCGTGCATGGGTGATGACGGCGACCGGCGACCGGCACCCTTCGCCATTGCAGCCTATGGGAAGCTCGGTGGTCTGGAGCTCGGCTACGGCTCGGATCTGGACATCGTGTTCCTGCACGGAAGCTGTGGTGCCCGGCAGCAGACCGATGGCGCGAAGTGCGTGGATAATGCAGTGTTTTTCGCGCGCCTGGGGCAGCGCATCATTCACTATCTGACCACGGCCACCGCCGAGGGCACGCTGTACGAGCTGGACTTCCGCTTGCGGCCCGCTGGCGCCAAGGGTTTGCTGGTGAACGGGGTGGAAGCATTGCGGGACTACTTGTTCAACGAGGCCTGGACCTGGGAACACCAGGCGCTGGTGCGCGCCCGGGTAGTGGCGGGCAGCCCGACCCTGGAAGCCCGCTTCGCCGAAATCCGCCGCGAGGTGCTGCTCATGCCGCGGGATCCGGAAACGCTGAAACGCGAGGTACGTGAAATGCGCGAACGCATGCGCGCGGAACTCGGCAGCGGTGCGGGCGGCGAGTTCGATCTCAAGCAGGATGCCGGTGGTATCGCAGATATCGAATTTATGGTCCAATATGCGGCCCTGCGCTGGGCGTCCCGTCTAGAGAGTTATCTGGACTTCACCGACAATATCCGGCTTCTGGAAGGCATCTCGGATGCCAGCTTGATGCAAGTGGAGGACGTCGAGCTCCTGACCGACGCCTACCGCGCCTACCGTGCACGCGTCCACGCGCTCGCCCTCCAGGAGGAGACGACCGTGAAGGGTGATGGCGATTTCGACCATTACCGCAAAGACGTGGTGGCCATCTGGCAGGCGCTCATGGAGGATTGAGTCGCGGGATGCGTGGAACGGCAAAGAGTTGAATGTTGACGGGGACTTTTTCATGAGTATGGCGGATCGAGATGGGGTTATCTGGCTGGACGGCGAGCTGGTGCCGTGGCGGGAGGCCAAGGTGCATGTGCTGACGCATACCCTGCACTACGGTATGGGCGTTTTTGAAGGCCTACGTGCCTACGAGAACGACGACGGCACTGCCATCTTCCGGCTGCGAGATCACACCGATCGCCTGTTCCGCTCCGCGCACATCCTGCGCATGAAGATGCCCTATGACAAAGACACCCTCAACGAAGTGCAGCGCACGGTGGTGCGGGAGAACGGACTGAAAAGCGCGTACCTGCGACCCATGTGTTTTCTAGGTTCCGAAGGGATGGGGTTGCGCGCGGACAATTTGTCCACCCACGTCATGGTCGCCGCCTGGGAATGGGGCGCCTATCTGGGCACGGACAGCATGGAAAAAGGCATCCGCATTCGCACTTCGTCGTACACGCGCCATCACGTCAACATCACCATGTGCAAGGCCAAGGCAAACGGCAACTACATGAATTCCATGCTGGCCCTGCAGGAAGCGTTGAGCTGCGGCTACGACGAGGCGCTGCTGCTGGACACCGAAGGCTATGTTGCGGAGGGCAGCGGCGAGAATATTTTCATCGTTCGCGACGGCACCTTGTACACTCCGGACCTGACCTCGGCGCTCGAGGGCGTGACCCGGGATACCATCGTCGTATTGGCGCGCGAGTTCGGCATCCCGCTCATCGAGAAGCGCATCACCCGGGACGAGGTGTATGTGGCGGACGAGGCATTTTTTACCGGTACCGCCGCCGAGGTGACGCCCATCCGCGAGCTGGACGATCGCCGCATCGGCACCGGCACCCGCGGCCCGGTTACCGAGAAGCTCCAGAAAGCCTTCTTCGACCATGTCCATGGCCGCAGCAACGCGCACTCCGAGTGGCTGACCCCGGTCACGTGACCGCCGCGGCCCCGGGAGGAACCCACCAGTGAAGCCAGACAGCACCGTGGATGACGGACTCATTCAGGCGAACGCGGAAAATCGCTATCAGATCACCCGGGCCGACCTACCGCTCAGCTGCCCGATGCCGGACATGAGCCTGTGGGACTCCCACCCCAAGGTCTATCTGCCCATCGAGAAGACCGGCAAGGCCAAGTGCCCCTATTGCGGAGCGGACTATTCTCTTAAAGAGGGATTGCCAGTAAGTTTCATTCAGGGAATGCATGGGCATGTCTTCTCTCCCACGGCCTTGGCGAATGACCTGAAAGAATTAAAAGCGGAACACGAAAAGCTTAACAAAAAGTTTGTTATTCACGAGGCGGAATTTAAAACTACCAAAGGCCTCTTCTGGATCTTGGTCACGGCCTTGATTTTGTGGATTTTTAAAGGGTCAGTCGTGAAGAACTTGAGCCCTTTCAACTCTCGGGCCTACCATAAATTACAAGCTTTCATATTGCAACTCTGCTCTTTTGTTTCGGTAAAAGGGAATACGTTCAATGAGTTGCTGACATCTGCGCTCCAGCTTTTTCGTGGCGAAGTATTTAATATAGCTTGAAAAGGGTATCAGTTCATTATCATCGTAGCGTCCTTTCAAATCGATGACAAACATCTGATACGTTCCGTCATACCGCAATCTAAGGGCGATGTTTTTCAAGTTTAAATCAAAGATCCATATGTTACGGGACATTAAGAAATTGCAAAATTCATCCGCAACTTTTTGAACATACTTGACATCACAATCATCCTGAAAAACGATAACGTCCCAGATTGTTTTTGAAATTGCTCCATCGTCGTCACGAATACAGTCACACACGAGCCCTCTGCCATAGTTCGTGCTGACGAAACCGTAACAATGACTGATGCAGAAAAGATCAACATGTTCACGCATCAAAGTCTGGTAGCCCTTCAGTTCCTTGATGTTTGCATAGTTTGTTTCTTTTTCTTCCCCAACTGGTACTTTAATAACCAGGCTCGGCTCTTTCGGATGTTGATAACAGGCTCTTACCTTACCATGATTGATGAGCACACTATTATCAAGACAAATCATTTACTTCTGATTTACTCGGGATTTCCCAGTTGGACTTGGCATTGCGGCTTCACGAGCCAGTCTACACCTGTCTCCTTCCCTGATGCACTCATCTGCAGCCATGCAGGACACCGAGATTCGGGCAGGGAGCACCGCACGGTCGAATCTGCGTCGAAAGAGCTTCCCGCTCGTGCGCAGGGCGCACCACCCCATGCGGCGTCGAACGGGGCAGATTGGGTGAATTCCGCGACATCATTACCTACAACTGCGCCAGGACCCTGGGCGCATGCCTCGAAAGCGTCAAGTGGGCCGATGAGATCGTCATGCTGGATTCCGCCAGCACCGACGGCACTCTGGATCTGGCGAAGCAGTACGGTTGCCACGTATACCAGACTGAGTTTCTCGGCTACGGAAAAACCAAGCAGCTGGCCATAGTCAAGACGCGCAACAACTGGGTACTGCACCTGGACGCGGACGAGATGCTCTCGCCGGAGCTCGAGGATGAAATTCGCGTCCTGTTGGAGTCCGGGCCGCCCGCCGCGGGCTATCTGATTCCCCGCCTCGATCAGCTCTTCTGGGAAATGAATGATCCACGTGCGCGTCTGAATTTCCAACTGAAATTCTTCGACAAGCGCCGCGGCGACATGGCGGTGCACGCGGATCCGGAAGTGGATGGCAGAGTCGAGAAGCTGAAGAGCGTCTTCTACCACTTCAGTGAGGTGGACATTCACACCAAGGTGGAAAAGATCAACGGCTATTCGACGGGGCTGGTGGCGGACAAACTCGCCAAGGGCCAGCGCCCCAGCCCGTGGAAACTGGTTTACTACCCGCCGCTCGTTTTCCTACAGCTGTTTTTTTTCCAGCGGAACTTTCTCAATGGCTGGGCAGGATTCATCGGCTCCGTTATCGGCGCGTTCTACGCTTTCCTCCGCTACGCGAAGCCCTACGAGCACTATCGCTTCGAAGAGCCCTGGACGTCCCGGCTACCGGCTGGAGCGCCCATCGTACGCGACGAGAGAGACGAAGCAGGACGAATCGTCAAGGGATCTTGACGACAACCTTTCCGGTGGCACGCCGCTCCATGAGGCTGGTGAGGGCTGCGGGCGCGTCCGCAAGCCTGTAGGTCGCTGAAATGTGGGGGGAAAGCGCGCCTTCTGCGAGCCACTCGAGAAGCTGTTGCCAGGATTGCTGCAGCACCGCGGGGTCGCGTTTTCGGTAGGCACCCCAGTAGACTCCCACCACGCTCATGTTCTTTACCAGTGTAAGGTTCACGGGAAGTTCAGGGATCGTGCCGCTTGCAAAGCCGATGACCAGAATGCGTCCCTCCCAGTTGATGCAACGAACGGACTGGTCGAAAACCTCACCCCCCACCGGGTCGAAAATCACGTCCGCACCGCGGCCGTCGGTCAGGGCTTTTACGCGGTCACGAAAGCGCTCCTCGAGATAGTTGATGACATGGTGGGCACCGTGCTTCTTGGCGAGGGCCAGCTTTTCCGCGCTGCTGCCGGTTGCGATGACCGTGGCTCCCATGCGCCTGCCGACCTCCACCGCGGCAAGCCCGACGCCGCCGGCGGCCCCGTGGACCAGCAGCACCTCGCCCGGCTCCAACCGCGCCCGGCGTTCCAGTCCCACGTGAGCCGTGCCGTAGACGACCGCGAATCCAGCGGCGGTCACGAAGTCCATCCCCTCGGGCAATCGGATTGCATTGCCCACCGGCACGACCACACGCTCCGCGAGTCCGCCGTGGCCGCACAGCGCAATGACGGGATCGCCACTCGCGAAGTCATCGACTCCGGAACCGGTTTCCAGCACTTCGCCCGAGACCTCGAGCCCGGGGCTGAACGGAAAGTCGGGCCGCTCCTGGTACTTTCCTCGAATCATCAGGGTATCGGCGAAATTGAGTCCGCAGGCGCGTACGCCGACGAGGATCTCCCCGGGACCAGGGGACGGGGACGGCAGCTCACCGATTGCGAGGGCGTCGGGGCCACCCCATGCATTGCACAACAGAGCTTTCATCGAACTTTCAACTGCCTCGAATAACCAGCACTGCATCTGTAGGAGCGAGTCCCCTCCGGGGGTAGACGTGCTCCTACCAATAGCGCATCGCGCATTTGAAGATCTCTGCAGCGTCGTCACGGTTTGTTTCCCGGGGCGCATTGGCGACGGCCCGGTGCTGGCGGATCGCGGAGCCGGCCAGTGCATCCACGTCGGCGGCGGTAAATCCGATCCCCTGCAGTCCATTCGGCAACCCGGTTACGCGCATCATATCGACGATGCGCGTAGCCACCACCTCGCCGGCGTCGCCGGGTGTCGCGTCACTCGTATCTGCGCCTAGACAGGCCGCCGCTTCCAGGTGCCGTTCCGGCGCGCCTGCGGCGGTGAAGCGGAACACCGCAGGTGAAGTGAGAATCACACTGATACCGTGGGGAACGAAGGGCGATGGCACAGGATAGTCGTCGGTAACGACATCGTGTATCAAGTTCGTCACGCCGTAGGAAAATGCGTGGGGCAGATGGGTGCCGGAGTTGCCGAATGCCATGCCCGCGAGGGTCGCCGCCCACATGAGATTGTCCCGCGCCTCCTGGTCGCCGGAATCGGTAACTCCGCGTACGAGATACTCGTCTGCGATATGCAGTGCTTCCCGTGCGTGTAGATCGCTCCAGGGATTGGCGCCCTGAATCTGTGGTCTCGCATTGGGCGACGAGATCTTGTTCCAGTGGGTGTAGGCACGGGCTGTGTAACATTCGATAGCGTGGCTCAGCAAATCGAAACCGGTGGACGCCATGACCCGGGAGGGTAGCGTGTCGATGCACGCGGGATCGATCAACGCCTCGTCGGGCAGGATGTAGCGGCTCGCCAAAACAAACTTGGTGTCGTGCTCCATCAGTCGAATTACCGACAGACCGGTCATCTCGGAACCGGTGCCGGAGGTGGTCGGACAGGCGATGTGGGGCAAGACAGGTCCGGGAACGGCGACGCCGTCGCCGATTGGCGGGGCGAAATAGGTGGAGAAGCTTGCCGGATAGCGTGCATACACCATGGCGGCCTTGGCAGTGTCCAGAACCGAGCCGCCGCCCAGGGACACCAGACCGTCGAAGTCACCATCGGCGAGAAATCGGGTCGCTTCCATGACCGACGTGTCCGATGGTTCGATGCGAACTTCGTCGAATATCTCGTGGTCTACGCCGGCTGCCACCAGCGATCGGCGTACACGATCCATGTGCTGCGAGCCGTTGACAAAGCCGTCTGTGAAAACGGCCGCGCGTCGCACCCCATGAGCCTTTGTGCGCTCACCCAGCTCCGAGAGACAACCGCGTCCGAAGGTGAGGCGCGGCATCTCGACGGTGAAGCTGTCGGCGCCCCCATCGCTGGGGGTGAAGTACTGACAACAACCCATATGAACTTCTCCTCCTTCGCCCGGTGGAAATCACCGAACAACCCGCTTTCCCCTCCTGCCGGGAAGGTTAGTATGCTCCACGACCATTGACGATAGAAGCGCAGCCAACGCTGACGGGGGAAATCCATGACCACGTGAGAGATCTACGAGGTCTTCGCACTTCGTTATGCAGAGCGTACCAACCGAACCCGAGCTGAGAACTTCAAGATAGCGGACGATCACGACGCGCCATGCCCCTTGACTACCACCTGTGGGTGATACGAAACGACGCGCGCACCATCGTGGTGGATTCCGGTTTCAGAAAGCTGGAAGCGCGGTAACCAGGCCGGCAATTATTGCAGACACCCGAGCAGGCACTTGCCCGGATCGGGGTCCAGCTCGCAAGGGTGAAGGACGTCGTGATCACTCACCTGCACGACGATCACGCCGGTACGCTACCGGATTTCTCCGCCGCCCGTTTCCACCTGCAGAGCTCGGAAATGGCCTTCGCCACCGGACCGGCCATGCTGGATGCCGACGAGCGCTGGGCTTTCTCGGCGGACCACGTGTGCGATATGGTGCGTCTGCTCTATGACGACAGACTCGTGTTCCACGACGAAGACGCGGGCATCGCGCCCGGGATCACGCTGCATCGCCTTCCTGGTCACACGGCAGGCTTACAGGTGGTTTGCGTACCAAACCGCCGCGACTTTGTCGTGCTTGCATCGGACACCAGTCATTTCTATGAGAACTTCGCGCGCCGCTCGCCCTTCCCTATCTGTTATTCGGAGTCCGACATGTTGAAAAGTTTCGAACGACTCGAGAAACTGGCCGACAGTGAGGATCACATCATCCCCGGGCACGACCCTCTGGTACGTGCACTTTACTCCCCGCCTTCCGGTGAGCTCGATGGCTGGGCGTGCCGTCTGCACGAGCCACCGGCGAAAAGCTTGCGTTCGATGGGGCTCGGATTCGCTTAGCCCGCAACCTGCGCCGGAACGCGGGTTGCTCGCGACGCATTGCTTTGCGCGCGAGTGGCTTGCGAACGAAAGCAAGTGCATTCCTATTTTCTCGTATCACTTCGAAGGCGATTTCGGATCTTTCGCGCGGTGTCGAGCGGACGTCGAAGGCGACGCCTTGATTCAGTCAGAAGGCCGATGATATGTTGTCCGGGCTCGAAACCGCGTCGAGACCGACAGACGGGGACACGTCTGCGGAGGTGAACTCGGCAATCACAAATCGACTAATGGGAGGGCACGTGAGAAATTCGACGACACGAAAAGCGATTGCGGTTCTGACCGTGCTCGCAAGCCTTTGGGCGGCGGTCGCGCTCGCCTCGGGAGGCGCTGCACTCCGTCGCGCTCAATCCCTGGCACAAGGTCGACGACATCTTCGCGTTACGCCCGCCCGCCATCAACACCCGGCGTGACGACGACAACCCGGTCTTCATCCCGACTCTGCTGTGGCCGCCAACCGCGTGGACGCTCGCACTCGTCTACTCCGAGGGTGGCTTCAACGCCCCCGGGGGCATGTCTGTGGACGCCGACGGCAATCTGTGGACCAACAACAACTTCATCCCCGGCTCACAGTCCATTCTGGCCGACGTCGGCGGCGTGCTGGTGCCGGACCCGCTCGCCTACAACGGAACAGGAGTCACGAAGCTCGACTCCAACGGCGCCCCGTTGTCGCCAGCCACGGGCTTCCTCGGAGGTGGAACATTCGCCGCCGCGTTCGGGGTCGCCATCGATCGGCGGGGGCACGTCTTCATCGGGAACTTCGGCGGCGACAGCTTGACCGAGCTGAGGCCTGACGGCACACCGGTCTCGCCCGACTCGTCCTACGCATACAGCTCGAACGGCGGATACCGCAACCGGCGCTTCAAGGATCCGCAGTCGGTCATCATCGATGGCGACGGCAATATCCGGGTCACCAATATCGGCGGAAACACCGTTTCACAGCTGGTCGGCGGCGACCCCTCGAACGTCCTCACCTGGGGCGGCGGCGATTGCACAATCGGCTTCGCACAGCCCTGGGGGATTGCGAGCGACCAGCGGGGCCGCATCTGGGTCACGAACTTCGGAAGCGATTCTGTCTCGGTCATCGACCCCGGCACGTCGAGCCGGCCCTGTCCCATCGCCACCTATCCCCTCAGTGGCCGCCCCGACCCAGGGGCCCAGCCACAGGGAATTGCTGTCGACATGGACGGCAACGTCTGGGTCGCACGGAACGGGCGTGGCAGCATCGCGCTGCTCGAGGCATCGCGCGGCTTCGCTCCGAAGACCTTCCGCGCCGGGGGCACCACCGTCGCCCCCTGGGGCATTGCCATAGACGGAGCGAACAACGTCTGGGTCGCGGACTTCTTCGGCAAGCGAATTCTCAACCTGTGCGGCGCGTCGGCGAACTGCCCATTCGGCAAGCAGCGTCCGGGCGCCCGCATCTCACCACCGGGCCGGCGTGGCGCGGACGGGGATGGGAAGGGAGGCGGCTATGGGGCCAACGGTGCGCTCCAGAGCATCACCTCGATCAACATCGACCCGGCGGGCAACGTCTGGGTAGCGAACAACTTCATCAACGACAAAGTCTGCCTCGAAGGAGCGGCCGTCCCCCCGTCCGGCCAGGGCAGCACCGTTGGCGAGGAACGGCTGCAACCACAGTGCGGCGGCAACGGAGCCGTGGTCGTGTTCGGCATTGCGGGGCCGGTCGCCGCACCGCTAATCGGGCCGCCCGAGCACCCCTGATAGCTAATTCTGGAAGCTAATTCTGGAAGCTAATTTTAGAAGTTAATTCTGGACACCCACGGTTCGGGCCAGCCAATTCAGCTGGTTCTGGACACCCACATTCCAGCGTTTTGTGGGTGTCCAGAATTGTCCGGAATTGTCTCCCCGGCCGTCGACACGCCGGCGGGCCATCGAGGGTATAATCGGCCCGGTCGGAATGGCGGAAACAACGCGGAGAGCATTCATGCGGGTCAGGGATCTGATGTCGTCCAAGGTGATATCCGCCCGCGTCGGCACGCCGGTTGAAGTGGCCTACCAGCTCATGCGCGACGGCGGTTTCCGTCATCTGCCGGTGCTCAGCACCACCGGTAAGCTGGTGGGCATAGTTTCGGACCGCGATCTGCGTGGGGTGGGCGCCATATTCAAGGATGCCAACTCCGGGATCGACGAGTTTCTGGTTACCGAGACCACCACGGTGGAGAAGATCATGGTGGCCAATCCGATAACCGTTTCGCCCGATGCGTCGGTTTCGACGGCGGTGAAGATCATCCGCGACAAGCGCATCGGCGCCCTGATTGTTACCGATGGCGAGGAAATGGTGGGGATCCTCAGCTATCTGGATGTGCTCGATGCCGCCGAGCGGGCCCATAGTGAGCCGAGGCCGAGGCACCCGGATCCCGGCGATACGCAACCGCTCAACATGCAGGAGATCAGTAATCTCCGTCAGCAGATGACGGACGAGCTGTCCGAGTTCCGGGCCAGCACGCCGTCGCCGAAGAAAAGCTCCGTGGATCTGCAGGCACGACAAGCCCGGCTCGCGCAACAGGAGGCCCGGCGCCTGTCCCAGGCGAAGGAGCGCTCCGACGCGACCCAGGAGATCATGAACGATATCCGGTCGCAACTGGACGAGGACGACTAGACCAGCGCTCTAACGGACCGTCGATTGACGGGAGCCTCTCCCGGATGCACGATTCGGGCGAATTCACGGAGCGCAGACGTCGGTTCAATGCAGCTCTGCGCCGAATCGTTATTCGTACCTACACCTGGTCCAACTGGCTTTATCCTCTACCCATCTGACCGTCGGCTTTCAGCACGGCAAAGGAACCGGTCACGGTGTTCACGAGACATCCCGTGGATAAGAATTGCTTCATGGCGTAGGATTCACGTACTGACTTCTCGATTTGCCTCCATTCGCACATGAGCTGGTCGGCGCGGATCGTTCCAGGTAAAGGGGCTCAATAGTTGCATACGGTTCAGGCAATTCACGCCCGGGGCTCGCTGACATTGCGGGACAGCTTGCGTGTGACCGGCGTAAAGCGCCTGGATGCCCTCCTCGGCGCCGCTCTGGACCGGATCCTCTGTCTGCAGCGACTGGATCGGCACTATCAGCTCGTTCCCCAGTGTCAAAATGCCATGGAGTTCGTCCGCCTGGCCCTGGAGGAGCTGGATGTCAGCCCGGAAGTGTCACCGGTCGAGCTCGAATACATACCGGAATCCGGCCCGGCCGTCGTCGCCGCCAATCACCCCTTCGGCGGCATCGAAGGACTGCTGTTGGCCCACATCATGCTGCGCCGCCGCAAGGACGTTAAAATCCTCGCCAACGTCCACCTGCAGCGCATCGCGGAGCTGGGTGAGCTGTTGATCGCCGTCAATCCCTTCGACGGCAAGCGCGCGGCACGGGACAACATCCAGCCCCTGAGGGAGGCCGTCCGATGGGTGGAGAGCGGCGGCGCGTTACTGGTGTTTCCCAGTGGTGAGGTTTCCCATTTTCAATTCAAGCGCAATCGCGTCACCGATCCCGAGTGGCGGCCAAGCGTCGGACATATCGTACGCAGGACCGGAGCGCCGACCATCCCGGCCTTCGTCTGCGGACTCAACACCTGGTCGTTTCAGCTTCTCGGCTGCATCCACCCGCGGTTGCGCACGGCCCTGCTGGCGCGGGAGTTTCTCAACAAGTCACACCACCATATTCGCATTCGTCTCGGCCCGCCGGTACCACCGAGGCGCTCCAAGTCCTTTTCATCGTCGCTACAACTGGCGAGATACTTGCGCCTGCGAACTTACAGCCTGGCGGATCTGGACGGTACGGCGCGAAACGCGCCGGGCATGAGACTGGCCAGCTCGGCGTCGTTGGCGCCGATCATCGATGCAGTCGACCCCGGACTGCTGGAGACAGAATTCGAGGCGCTACCGGCCGAGCAAAGATTGGTGCAAAGTGGCAATTATCACGCGGTCTATGCCAGTGCGGATCAGATCCCAAACATTCTCAGGGAACTCGGCAGACTGAGGGAAATCACCTTCCGCGAAGCCGGCGAGGGAACCGGGGAGTCCATCGATACCGACCGCTTCGACAAAAGCTACCTGCACCTGTTCCTCTGGCACAGCGAGAAGAGGGAAATTGTCGGCGCCTACCGATTCGCACCGGTAGATGAAATTCTCGCCGACTTCGGCATGCGCGGCTTATACACCTACTCTCTGTTCAGGTACAAACGCAGATTCATCGACGGTCTGCGCGATGCCATGGAACTCGGGCGGTCCTTCGTGCGCCTCGAGTACCAGCGAAGTCACGTGCCTCTCATGCTTCTCTGGCAGGGAATCCTCCGCTACCTGACGAGGAACCCGAAATACAGCCGCCTCTTCGGTGCCGTCAGCATCAGTAATGACTATCACCCCATTTCAAGGCAGTTCATCGTAGATTTTTTGCAGGAGAACTGCTTCGCCGATGATCTGGCACGTCAGGTCCGGCCCCGTGCCGGGTCGCAACGCCGCCTTACCACGTTCTGGCATCGAAAAGAGCTCGCCGATCTATCGGACATCGGCGCCATGTCCGATGTTCTTGGACAGCTCGAGAACGGGCAACGCGGCGTTCCCGTTTTATTGCGGCAGTATCTGAAGATCGGCGGGCTATTGCTCGGATTCAATCTCGATCCGAAATTCGGCGATGCCCTCGACGGATTAATCCTGGTGGACCTGCTTCAGTCGGACCCGAATTTTCTCCGCCGCTACATGGGACGTGAGGAGAGCCGGGAGTTCCTGCGTTATCACGCCTCTCGAAAACTCGGCCTGGACTCCCCCGACGACCTTCAAAAAGAGTCGAAGCCCGCGCGCAGCGCATAATTACATTCGCGGCGGAGAAATGGCTCGGCCAAGAAGCGCCCGGGTATCCAATCATCGGGCCATTGAACGAGCCGTTGGCTGAAATGGCTCGTCATTGCCTGGCGCTAACGTGGCCTGGTTGCACCACTTTCGAAATTCACTCCCAGTGTGACAAATCTCATCCATTACCGCACACATCTGTTTGAACCATCCTTCGTCGCAAGTAAACTATTCCCCGCAACTGGAGTGCGCTGCCCGTTCCAGGAACTTTTGGTATCTATCAAAAGGAGGAACCGACGATGAGCGGAATCCGATACTTATTTCTTTTCTCCGTCTTCTTCACCTCTCACGTTTTTGCCCAGAACATCGTGAGCATCAGCCCCGCGGAGATTGCCGCGATGCTGGAGAGGCAGGCTTCCGTTCGAGTGGTCCCTGGAGAAGTTATCGTCAAATACAAGCAGGGAAGAAGTCCCATGAGCCCGGCGGACGCAACGTCCATGGACCTTTCCGGCGATACGCGCCCGACGTCGGGCGGTGAGCTTATCTACAAGCTGTCCGACGCTGCAATCAGCGCGCGATCCGTACAGGATATCCAGGCGATGACCATCTCGGCGGCGCGCACGATCGCCGCCCGGGACAACGTGGAATATGCGCAACCGAACTTCGTCCTGCAAATTATGCGAACCCCCGGCGACCCACTCTATCCGCTGCAATGGCACTATTTCGACAATGGCAGCGCCAGCGGCCAGTCACCCGGGGGCGTGAATCTACCAAGCACCTGGGACGTCAATCTGGGGGATACCAGCGTCGTCGTCGCTGTCATCGATACGGGGATATTGCCCAATCATCCCGACATCGCGGCATCGACGAACCTGGTCGCAGGTTTCGACATGATCAGCAACGCCTTCACCGCCAACGACGGCGACGGCCGCGACCCCGATCCCACGGACACCGGTGACGCCACCACCGCCGGCGAGTGTTTCCCGGGCAGCCCGCCGGCGGACAGCAGTTGGCACGGCAGCCACGTTGCCGGCACCACGGGTGTAGCGCGTACGAACAATGGGATTGGCGTCGCCGGCGTCAACTGGCAGCTGTCTCTGCAAGCGGTTCGCGTGCTGGGAAAATGCGGAGGCACGATCGCCGATATCAACGATGCGATTCGCTGGGCCGCCGGTCTTACGGTTCCCGGCATCGCCAACAATGCTACACCCGCCAGCGTAATCAACATGAGCCTCGGGGGATTCGGGCCATGCACGAATTCACCCGCCACCCAGCGCGCCATCGACGATGCCGTGGCGGCCGGTACGACCGTGGTGGTTGCCGCGGGCAACAATGCTCAGGACGCGGCAAACTTCAATCCGGCCAGCTGTGACGGTGTCATTACCGTAGCCGCGAGCGATGCGCGCGGCCATCTGGTGAGCCGTTACTCGAACTTCGGCGCAACCGTGGAGATCCTGGCCCCCGGCGGAGACGTGCAACGGGACGACAACGGCGACGGCAACGGCGACGGCGTTCTGAGTATCGTCGAGGGTGGCTACGCATTTTACAACGGCACCTCCATGGCCGCGCCCCATGTGGCGGGAGTCGCCGCCCTGCTGTTGGCAAGGGAACCGGCGCTGACGCCCGCCCAGGTAAGTGATCGACTCCAGTCGGGTGCCATACCCCGAAACACGACCCAGTGCCCGCGGGCCTGTGGCGCCGGACTGCTGAGCGCTCTGGTGACAACCGGCGGCACGGCGCCCGCGCCCCGCATCGACCTCGCGCCACCATTTGTCTCTCTGCAGATCGGTGAAACCGACTTCGTCGTCGCAACGGTTACCCAGAGCGGATCGCCAGTACCGGGAGCCCGGGTGGATTTCTCATCCTTGGACGCGGGCGTCGCGACAGTTTCGCCGGCATCGGCACAGACCGACGCATCCGGCAACGTGCAGGCGTCGATTCTCGGCGTTGCCGCGGGCACCACCAGCGTGCGCGTCACCGCTGCCGGCGCCACGGATTCGAGCACGGTGGAGGTCAAAAAACCGCCATCGGTCCCGGACCTGACGCTGTGGGGACTGCTGTTGCTGATGGCGGCGATCCTGGGCGTGGTGCACTTGGGCAATTGGCGCCACAGCTCACGAGGACGCTGAATCCCGTGAAGCGCGTGCCGGAGCCAATTACGACTCGCCTGGTCCTGGGCCTTGCGGGCGTGATGGTTGCTCTGCTGCTGCTGGAGCAAGCGCCCGAGTTACAACGCCTGCTCGAGCCCGTGAATCTCGGCTTGGCGCGGGCCACCGAGTGGCTCATCCAGCGCCTGGATATGCCTGTTGCAAGGCAGGGCGCCATACTCACGCATCCCGATGGCTTCAGCTATCGGATCACTACCGCCTGCTCGGGGTTGCGGCCGGCCGGTTTGATCATCGTTACCCTGCTGATGGTGCCTGCCACCTGGATCTGGCGCTTGGCCGGCGTGTGCATGGCGTTGGTAGGGATCGAGGCATTGAACCTTGGCCGCCTGGTACATCTCTACTGGGTAGGCGTGGTGGACCCGGATGCGTTCTTCATGGCACACCGTGTGACCTGGAATATCGTCGCCATCGCCGCGATTATCGGTTTTCTGGCTGCCTGGCTTTATCTGAGCCAGCGACGACCATCAGGAAAGCAACCCCGAGCGGTGAAGCCGTATGCTCTTCAGTAGTTGGCGAGGTTTTTCGCCACCCTGCATCGGCGTCGCGCTGCTGGGGTGTTGCATCACCGTGCAAGCGTCCGGTGAAACGAGTGCCGCGGCTCAGTCGATTGCCCTGGAGATCATCGTCACGTTTGCCGGCGACAGCGAGCCCGGCCGCCGCGTCGAACGCATCCTCAGGGGAGCATCCCGCGGATTTGAGCGGGCTTGCCGGTCTCCAGGCGCGGCTGCACCGTGCCACCGGCGTCGCCCTGGAGCCCGAGCGGATCACTTCGGGCGCAGAGCTGATATTCCGTATTCTCGAGCAGCGGCTGCTCGAGGCCGTCAGGCAAACGGTCAGCCGGAACGCGCAAGTGTCCAGCACCGCCCTCGTGGCGATTCAACGTGAGAACCCGCACCTGCCGGAAACTTTGCTGCTACTGCATTTTCGGGAAACCAGCGAAGAGGCCGGGCTACTGGAGAAGGCCCTTGGCGAGCCTGCCCACCGGGAGCGCGTGCAAGCGCTGGCGACGCGGCTCTGCAGCCCCAGTGGTGTTCCGGTACGGGGCAGCGCGGAAGCGCAATCCGCGCTGGCCGTCACCATCGATCGCCACGCCCTGCTACAGATACTCAGCGCGCAATTGAACGAACTCGAAACCGTCGACTACGCGCAACCGAACACGACGGTTCAGTTCATGAATTAGCGGACAAAATCATCATCAAGCGCGAGAGAGCCTAGGCCGCACTTCCTGGGCAAAGCGCTCCATGGTATCCAGCGCCGTCGCCAGACTTTCGGGCACGAAATCGAATACCAGGTGGCTGGCGCCTGCCTCGGAATAGCGTTCGATGGCGCCGATGATGTCGGCGGGACGCCCCTGGGTGAGCGGCTGATCGGGTTGCGGCGGCCCGTCCTGGAAGATCAGCGGCAGCTTGACCGCGATTTCCAGATTCTCGGGTTTGCGGCCCGCCTCCGCCAGATATCCATTCAGATCCTCCCTGGCTTGCCGCAGAGTCTCGAATGTGGGGCGCACCGGGTGCCAGGCGTCCGCGCAACGCGCGGCGCGCTTCAACGCCGCTTTGCTGCCGCCGGCTACCCAGATGGGTGGCGACGGACGCTGCAGGGGCTTGGGCGAGAAGAACGCCTCGTCGACTTGGTGGTAGCGTCCATGGAAGCTGACCGGATCGTCGCTCCACAACGCTTTCATGAGATCCAGGGCTTCGTCGGTGCGTGCGCCGCGATTGTGGAAGTCCTGCCCCAGCACTTCGAACTCTTCCTCGAACCAACCGACGCCGACACCGAATACAAAACGTCCACCGCTCAGCTGATCCACCTCGGCCACCTGCTTGGCGAGCTCGATAGGATTGTGCATGGGCACGATGACGACGCTGGTGCCGAGTGTGATCTTGCTGGTCAGTGCGGCGAGATAACTCAACACGGTGAACGGTTCCCAGTAGCATTCCTTCCAGTGCTCCGGATGCTTGCGGCCGGGAATGAGAATGTAGCCGGATTTGACCTGCGGCGGCACGATGACGTGGGCGCTGCACCAGAGAGAATCGATTTCAAGCCGCTCGGCACGCTCGGCAATCCGCGCGAAGGTGTCCGGCGTCGCCTCGTTGCCGCGAACGATGAGAGAAAAACCGAATTTCATAGCATGTGTTCTCCCGATATCAGCGTTTGTTCTTCTCGTCGCGCCAGGCGAGCCAGTCTTTCACCGGAGAAAAATCGTAGTCGGGACCGTCCACCCCCATGTGGATCTCGTCCGCTCCGGCCGCGTGAATTTCATCCGCGAGATCGATCAAGCTCTTATCGACGCCGATGGATCGCTCGATGGTCCCGGGATCACGGCCCAGCTTCGCGCACCACTGGTCGAGCACCGCATTCTTGTGGGCCACGGTCTGGGCGGGAGTACGCGTATCGGTTTGGCTGGCGAAGCCGTGCCAGATATCGGCGTACTGGGCGACGATGCGCAGAGTGATCTTTTCACCGCCGCCGCCGATGAGGATCGGCAAGCGGCCTTTGGGCTGGGGATTGAGCTTGGCAAGCCGCCGCTTGATACGGGGCATGGCTGCATCCAGGGCTTCGAGGCGACTCACCTTGGTGCCGAAATCGTAGCCGTACTCCTTGTAATCCCGCTCGAACCAGCCGGAACCGATACCGAGGATCGCGCGCCCGCCGGAAATATGGTCCACCGTTCGTGCCATGTCGGCGAGCAGCTCCGGATTGCGGTAGCTGTTGCAGGTCACCAGCAGTCCGATCTGAACCCGCTCCGTCGCCTCTGCCATAGCGGCAAGCAACGTCCAGCCCTCGAAATGCTTGCCTTCCGGGTCGCCGAACAACGGGTAGAAGTGATCCCAAGTGTAAACCACGTCCACACCCAACGCTTCTGCCTGCTGCGCGGCTCGGCGTATGTCCGCGTACTCGGCATGTTGCGGATAAATTGTAACGGCTACTCGTACCATGGTGCTTAAGCTTCCTCCCCTGTGCGTAGACTGCCCCAGCTGGCAGCATGTTCGATCCGGATCGCCACCACTGGCAGCCCTTCGATTCCCATGGCCTTGAGCTGGCTGTATCGGGCTCGCAAGCTCGCCTGTGCCCGGTCGTGCTCTTCTCCCGAGTCCAGGATCTCCGCGCGGCCCTGCACCATTACCCAGCCGAGCCGGCTCCAGTCGTCATCGTAATGGTCGGCAACGACAGCGACGAACGGATTCTCCCGAATGTTCGCGATACGCTTGAGCGGCCTTCCGGATTGTTTCTTCGGCTTCTCGTCGATGCTGAAGTACACCGTGTTCCCCGTCACCACGAAGCAGATGGGTATCACGTGAGGGTGTGCGCCGGCATCCGCGGTGGCCAGGCGTGCAACCCGTTGCCCGGCTAGAAACCGCCGCTGGTCATCCGTTAACATGCACTCGGTGTGGTTCTCATGGGCTCTCTCGAGGATATTATCATGGACGTCGGCTTGACCATTCCCACCCGCGGGCCGCTGGCGACCCCGGAGGGTATCGAAGCGTTCTCCCGGCGCGCGGGCGAACTGGGTTTCGCGCACCTGGCGGTGCCGGATCACGTGGTGGTGCCGCGAAGCATCGATTCCCGCTATCCCTATTCCGCGACCGGCAAGTTTCCCGGCGCCGCGTCCGGCGCCTGCTTCGACCAATTCACCCTGCTGGCTTTCGTCGCCGCCATCAACACGACGGCGCGTCTGCTCACGTCGGTGACGGTCATTCCCCATCGGGGTGCGGTGCACACGGCCAAGATTGTATCCACCATCGACGTGCTGTCCCGGGGCCGCTTAATTCTCGGTGTCGGCGCCGGCTGGATGAAAGAGGAATTCGAGGCCCTGGGTGCGCCGGCATTCGAGGAGCGCGGACGGGTCACCGACGAGTACCTGCAGGCCTTCAAGGCGCTGTGGACCGAGGACGAGCCCCGCTTCGAGGGCGACCACGTACGCTTCTCCAACATAACCTTTCTACCGAAACCGGAGCAGAAGCCCCACCCGCCCATCTGGGTGGGCGGCGAAAGCCCGGCCGCGCTCCGCCGCACGGCACGTTACGGCGACACTTGGTTCCCCATCGGCAACAACCCCCGCCATCCTCTGGATACGGTGGCGCGCTTCGCCGAAGGGCTCGCCCGCATGCGCGCCATGGCGGAAAAGCACAATCGGGATCCGCAGAGTATCGGACTCGCGTTTTTCGCCAACTGGTTCAACGAGTCCACGACCATGACCACCCCGGACGGGCAACGCCACCTCCTGACGGGCAGCGCCGAGGAGATCGCAGAAGACATAGACGGGCTGGGCGATCTGGGCGTGGGCGATCTGATTCTGAACTTCCAACGCGAGACCCTGGAGCAGTCACTGGACAGCATGCAGCACTTCGCAGAAACGATTCGCCCCCTGACAAACTGAAGTCTGTCAGTAAACAGGGACATTCTTCGAACGCTAGCTGCTAGGAACGTTGTCGCGCCTTGTCTGCGATCTCGCGGGCGAATTTCAGCACCTGGATTGCGAGGGTCGTCTTATCCTCCTCGCTCTCCATGAGGATGCGGGTGTGCAGGCAGGGAAGATCGGCGATCGCACCCCTGTCGGCATCGTCCAGAACGAAGCCGGTCAGTAAATCATCGTAGTGCTCGGCCACCGCGCGGGCGCTTTGCGGGACGCCGAGCTCCGACATCATTTTCGCGATCGGCCCCTTGACGGCGTTTCCGCCGATGATCGGCGACACTGCGACCACCGGCGCACCGCAATCGGCAATAGCGCCGCGCAGCCCCGGCACCGCGAGTATCGGGTCGATGCTGATAAACGGGTTCGACGGGCAGATCACGACCGCCTCGAGGGCCTCGCTCATGAGTGCTTCCCATAGCGGCAACGACGGCTGCGCATCGCCGGCGCCATGAAAAGTGAATCCGGTGACTCCCGGTTCGCAGCGGTTCTGCACGAAGTAGCGCTGGAAGGCCAGGACGCCGTCGTCGGTGTGCACCATGGTGCGCACGGGCTGATCGGACATGGGCACGATGCGCGCACGTACTCCCAACCGGCGGCAGAGATCGTCGCTCAGGTCGCTCAAACTTTCCCCGGCCGCCAGACGGTGGGTGCGCTCCACGTGAACGGCGAGATCCGCGTCGCCGAGTCGAAACCACGTCTCGCCACCCAGAGACTCCAGCGCCTGCATGAAAGTCCATGTCTCCGCGGCGCGTCCCCAACCGGTTTCCGGATTCGCGATTCCTGCCAGGGTGTAGAGAACCGTGTCCATATCCGGTGAGATGCTCAAGCCCAGGTGCTCGAAATCGTCCCCGGTGTTGCACGCCACCATCAGGCTGTCCGGGGGCAATGCGCGATAAAGACCCAGGGCCAGCTTGGCACCGCCGATACCGCCAGAGAGGGCGACAACCCTGGTAGCGTCGCTCACCGGAAAAGATCCTGTTGCCGCTCGCGGATCAGCGCCGCCGCCATCACCGGCGGTCCGCGCCACTGCACACCCCGCACCAGGACCGCAGGGCGCCCCTCGTCGGCTTCCCCCATCAACAACTCCGCCGCCGAGGCGATGGCATCGGCGAGCCCCACCTGCGTGACCTCCAGGGGCCGGCCCTCGAGATCCTTTCTGCCGCGCAAATCCTCCAAAGCAGGTAACCCCGCCGCGCCCAGGGCCAGCCCGACGACGCCGTTGCGCCAGGCACGCCCGGCGCTGTCGCTCACCACCACGGCTATGTCCACGCCGAAGCGCGCGCGCAACTTCTTGCGCAGCGCCGCGCTGCTGGCGTCGGGATCTTCGGGCAACAGCAGCACGCGCTGCGGGCCGCCGGGCACGTTGGATCGGTCGACACCGGCATTGGCCATGACGACGCCTGAGCGATGCTCGGTGATGATCAACTCGCGCCGGGAACGCAACACTTCCCGGGACTCCGACAGGATCACCTCCACCAGCGCCGCGTCCTTGCCGGTGGCGGCGGCGAGCTCCAGTGCCCTGGCTGAGGGTGTCACATCATCGAGGTTCCGGTAGCGGTCTTCCGCCTTGGACAGAATCTTGTGGGTCACCACCAGCACATCCCCGTCGCGGGGCGTCAATCCGGTCGCATCCAGGGCTTCGGCGAGGATGGCGGCGACATCGTCGCCGGGATGGATCGCCGGGATCCCCGATAGCGCCGTCATCGTGACAGCCGGGTGCGTGTCGCACACGCTCCTAGCCCTGCCCGAAGCGCACCAGGTGCCGGCCTCTCGACCGTGCGCCGCGCTCCAGCGGGGGATTGACGACTTCTGCTAGAGGCGCGGCATGCATTGCCGCGTCGGCGCGCTCCTGGGGAGCTCCGGCATAGAGTGTCGTGCGTTGATAGGGCACGCGTTGTGCCGCGCCTATCACCGCCCGCATGTCCAGGGGCGGAAGCTCCTGACCAAAAGCCGCACCCGCGGCCCGGGTGATGGACTCGTTCATCAGCGTACCGCCGAGATCGTTGGCGCCGGATGAAAGACAGTCACGAGCGCCGTCGGGCCCCATCTTCACCCACGACGTCTGGATATTGGTGACGTGCGGGTGTAGAACCAGCCGCGACACCGCGTGCATGAGCAGCGCTTCGCGGTAGGTGGGCCCGCGGCGCGCGCGGCCCTTGCGATAAATCGGCGTCTCCATGTGCACGAAGGGCAACGGCACGAACTCCGTGAACCCGGAGGTCGTAGCCTGCAGCGTGCGGATGCGAATCAGATGCCGGGCCCAATGGCGCGGATGATCCACGTGACCGAACATCACCGTGGCGGTGGTGGGCAAATCGAGCTCGTGGGCAGCTTCCATGACCGCCAGCCACTGTGCGGTGGTGATCTTGTCGGGACAGATCACGCGGCGCACCTCGTCGTCGAGAATCTCGGCAGCGGTGCCGGGGAGTGATCCCAGGCCGGCGCGTTTCAGCTCGGAGAGAAACTCGGCCACCGGCATGTTCAGCGTGTGCGCACCCTGCCACACCTCCAACGGCGAGAAGGCGTGCACGTGGATGCCCGGTGCCGCCTGCTTCACGGTCCGGCAGATATCGATGTAGGTCTCACCGTCGTAGTCGGGATGAATACCACCTTGCAGACACATCTCGGTGGCGCCCCGCTGCCAGGCTTCGCGGGTGCGCCGGGCGATCTCCTGCAGATCCAGATCGTAGGGCCTGCCACGCAGGTCCTTGGCGATCTTTCCCTTGGAGAATGCGCAGAAGCCGCAGTGAAAGTAGCAGACGTTGGTGTAGTTGATGTTGCGATTGACCACGTAGCCGACACGGTCGCCGTTGACTTCCTCGCGCAAGCGGTCCGCATTGGCGAAAACGGCCCGCACCTCGCGCCCGCGCGCCGCGAACAATCGAATGACGTCACCCTCCGACAGTAGCCGCCCGTCCCGCGCCCGCGTCACGATGGCACGCAGCTCCGCCCCCAGGTCCGGAGCCCCACCGGTGGCGGACGGCGCCGATGGCGGCCCGGACACCGCGCCGGCGATCCAGGCATCCTCTCTCGCGTAGCCCTCCGCGTCACAGTTGTCGAGTACCGGTACGCGCATTTCCGGCGCCAGCCAGCGCTCCGGTTGCTGAACGTACTCCGGATAGATCGACAGGCGCGCCACCAGTTCCCTGCCGCCGGCCTCGCTGGCCCGGCGCAGGGTCTCGAGCTGCGGCCAGGGAGCCTCCGGATTGACGTGGTCCGGCGTCACCGGCGACACACCGCCCCAATCGTTGATGCCCGCCGCCAGCAGACCGTCGAGGCAGGCAGGATTCAGATTCGGTGGCGCCTGAATATTCATCTCCGGTGGGAATATCAAACGGGCAACGGCAATCGTCCAAAGATGATCGGCCAGGCTCGGCTCCGGGGCGTCGACCATGGCAGTACCTGCCTTGGCACGAAAATTCTGAACGATGATCTCCTGCACATGGCCGTAGCGCGTGTGCAGTGAACGCAGGGCCAGCAACGATTCGATGCGCTCGCGCCGAGTCTCGCCGATACCGATGAGGATCCCGCTGGTAAAGGGCACCGCAAGCTCGCCGGCTAAGCGAATGGTTTCCAGGCGCACCCGCGGTTGCTTGTCGGGACAGCCGTAGTGCGGCCCGCCCCGCTCGCACAGACGTTCGGCCGAGCACTCCAGCATCAGTCCGGAAGATACGGAGACCGGCCGCAGAAGCGTAATAGCCCGCCGGTCCATGATCCCTGGATTCACATGGGGCAGCAGCCCGGTGGCTTCATGCACCCGCCGCGCCACATGGGCGAGATAGTCCATGGTGGAATCGTGTCCCAGGACCGCCAGCGCTTCCCGGGCCACCCGGTAACGGCTCTCCGGCCGATCACCCAGTGTGAACAGCGCCTCGCGACACCCGGCCCGGGCACCTGCGGCGGCAATAGAGATAGCATCGTCCACGGATAGATAGGGTGATGGCAGATCCCGCGGGGCATGGGCAAAGGTGCAGTAGCGGCAGATATCACGGCACAGCTGGGTCAGGGGAATGAAGACCTTGGGCGAATAGCTGATCCGGTTGCCGTGAGCCCGATCCCTGCGGGCGCGGGCCGCCTCCATCAACGGGCCGAGATCGTCATGGCTGGCCAGGGCCATTGCCTGACCGTCGTCCAACCCTTGGCCGCCTCCGGCCTGGTCGGTGATAGCGTCGCTGATCGTGGTCATGGCAATTTTCGCGCCTGCGCACCCTCTCCTACCCTCAGGTCTGCCAGGGCCGAAAGGCGGGTGTGATAAAGTCGGCGCCAGCAGGGCACCGCGTGTCCTGGCGCCCGGTGCGGACAAGAGTACAACCCATCTCCCGTGCCCACACAAGATCTCTTGAGAGAGGGAAGCCAATGCAGCTCGGCATGATTGGTCTCGGGCGCATGGGCGCCA
>Ga0114948_10000042_pt1 | contig 34543 bp, 35 predicted proteins | sample CR04metaG_FD_83877 | JGI IMG/M metagenome (GOLD analysis project Ga0114948, IMG submission 83877) | Deep subsurface microbial communities from Mariana Trench to uncover new lineages of life (NeLLi) - CR04 metaG | ecosystem: Environmental > Aquatic > Marine > Ocean trench > Sediment | place...
ACACCGCTGCGCGAACTCGCTCGGTGCGACACACCAGACACACTCCTGCTACGGAGTGCCAGTTCTCCTGTTCAGCGCCTGGATTGGCTGGGGTGGGGAATGAGTCTGTTCAGATTCCTGTCAGAATCGGAATAGACCCTTATTCCATCGCGATTTCCGCAACGCCTTGCGGTATCCTTTCGCCCTTTGAAAGCAGCGATTCAGAGCGAAGTATTAGTAGATGGACGTTACCTATAATCCGGATTTGGTTGAGCAGGAGGCTCGTGAGTATTGGGACCGCGAGCAGTGTTTTGTCGTTGATGAGGATCCGGATAAAGAGAAATTTTATAGTTTGACGATGTTTCCGTATCCGAGCGGGCAGTTGCATATGGGACACGTTCGGGTTTTTACGATTAACGACGTCATTGCGCGGTATCAGCGGATGCAGGGTAAGCATGTCTTGCAGCCTATTGGCTGGGATGCATTTGGTATGCCTGCTGAGAATGCTGCTATCAAGCGTGGCATTCCTCCCGCTAAGTGGACGTATCAGAATATTGAAGACATGCGCGCGCAGTTCAAGCGGCTTGGTTATGGTTATGACTGGACGCGAGAAATTACGACCTGCAAGCCCGAGTATTATCGTTGGGAACAGTGGCTCTTTACCAAGTTGTTTGAGAAAGGGCTGGTCTATCGCAAGAATTCCATTGTTAACTGGGATCCTGTTGATCAGACGGTGTTGGCCAACGAGCAGGTGATCGATGGCAGGGGCTGGCGGTCTGGTGCATTGGTTGAGCGGCGGGAGATTCCGCAGTGGTTTATGAAAATTACTGCTTATGCTGATGAGCTGCTCGATAATCTGGATCGGCTCGACGGCTGGCCGGATTCAGTTAAAACGATGCAGCGCAACTGGATCGGGCGTTCTGAAGGTATCGAGTTGTCGTTCGATGTCCCGGGTGAGGACGACAAGTTGAGTGTCTATACGACGCGGCCCGATACGTTGATGGGTGTTACCTACATGGCGGTTGCCGCCGAGCATCCGTTGGCGCAAAAGGCTGCTGCAACACAGCCTGACGTCGCTGCGTTCATCGAGGACTGCAAGACGATGCAGGCTGCAGAGGCGGCACTCGAGACTATGGAAAAAAAGGGTATGCCGCTGGGTATATCTGCCACTCATCCAATTAGCGGTGAAGAAGTGCCGCTTTGGGTAGCAAATTTTGTGTTGATGGGTTATGGCACTGGCGCCGTTATGGCGGTACCCGGGCATGATCATCGTGACTGGGAGTTTGCCAACAAGTATGGCCTGCCGATTACGCAGGTCATTGCGCCCCTGGATGGCAGTAGTATCGATGTATCTGAAGGCGCTTACGTTGACCATGGCCTGAGCGTAAATTCGGGCGATATTGACGGCATGACGTTTGAGCAGTCATTTGCGGCGATCGCGGAGAAGTTCGAGGCTGAGGGTCGTGGCAAGAGGACCGTTAATTATCGGCTGCGCGACTGGGGTGTTTCGCGGCAGCGTTATTGGGGCACACCTATTCCGATCGTCTATTGTGATGATTGCGGTGCACAAACCGTGCCCGAGGATCAATTGCCGGTAGTGCTGCCAGAGGACGTTGAATTGACCGGCGTCGGTTCGCCGCTGAAAAGCATGCCCGAGTTTTATGAAACCCAGTGTCCGAAGTGTGGCAAGCCGGCGAAGCGCGAGACGGATACGTTCGACACATTTGTTGAGTCTTCCTGGTATTTCTCCCGTTATGCGTGTCCTGATAGTGACAAGGCTATGCTGGATGAACGTGAAAGTTACTGGATGCCGGTTGATCAGTACACGGGCGGCATTGAGCACGCAATCCTGCATCTTTTGTATGCGCGCTTCTTTCAGAAATTGCTGCGCGACATCGGCCTGTCTTCTGCCGATGAACCGTTTACCAATCTGCTGACGCAAGGCATGGTGCTCAAAGACGGCGCGAAGATGTCCAAAGCCAAAGGCAATACCGTTGACCCACAGGCACTGATCGATAGATTCGGTGCCGACACGGTTCGGCTGTTCATGATGTTTGCGGCGCCACCCGAGCAGTCGCTGGAATGGTCTGACGATGGCGTTCAGGGTGCATCGCGGTTCTTGAAACGATTCTGGAACGCAGTACAGAATTACAGCGCCGAAGGTACTGCACCGGCTCTGGATATCGATGCTCTGGATGATGGTCAGCGCGACCTGCGTCGCAAGACGCATCAGACGACTGCCAAGGTCAGTGATGATATCGGGCGTCGTTACACCTTCAATACTGCTATTGCCGCGGCGATGGAGTTGCTGAATGCGGTGAATCGATTTGCAGACTCCACAACTCAGGGTCGGGCAGTGAAAGGCGAAGCACTCGAGGCTGTGGTGTTACTCTTGTCACCGATCGTGCCGCATATTTGTCATGTTCTCTGGCATGTACTGGGGCACGAAACTGCACTGGTCGATGTACGCTGGCCCGCGTTCGATGAGTCAGCTCTGCAGCAGGATATGATAGAAATTGTTGTGCAGGTCAACGGCAAATTGCGTGGCCGAATCAGGGTCGCGACCGATACGGACAAAGATACAGTCGCCGAGCTCGCCCTCGCCGATGGAAATGTGCAGCGCTTTATTGCCGGCAAGGAAGTACGCAAGACCATTGTAGTGCCTGGAAGACTGGTTAATGTCGTCGTCTAGATTTTTCAAGAAAATAGCGATTGTGCTGGCGCTACAGATGGTATTGATAACTGGCTGCGGATTTCAGATGCGTGGCGCCACATCAGTTCCGACGGAAATGTCGCGCACATTTATCGAAACCACAGATCGCCACAGTCTTTTCTATCGCCGCCTGCGAGACAATTTTCGCAGCTCAGGTATCGAACTGGTCGAATCACCGCTGGATGCCAGCGCTACGTTTTCGATCATCTCCGATATCACAGGGCAGCGCGTTTTGTCGGTATCCGCACGCAACGTACCGCGCGAGTTCGAAGTCTTTTACACGGTCATGTACAGCCTGAAAACGGAGAAAGAATCGCTGCTTGATCCTCGTTCACAGACGCTCATTCGGGACTACACCTGGGATGAAACGCAGGTTCTCGGCAAAGAAAAAGAAGAGCAATTGATGCGTGAAGCAATCGTTGAGGACCTGGTAAGAACTATCCTGATCCAGTTGTCAGCGTTATAACAGGATACAACCTGGCCTGCCATGAGCCAGCCTGAAACCAACAACAAGGTATTGCAGGTATCCGATGTCGATGCAGAAACTATCGATCGGTTGTTAGGCCGATACGGATTGAAGACGGAACGGGTATCCGACGCTGCACCGATCAATGCAAGTTTCTGGGGCGAGCCGGAAGCCGGTATTGTTGGCCGCACGGTTTTTGTTCGCAGTGATACACCAGTGCATTCTTTGTTGCATGAGGTCTGTCACATTATTTGTATGAGCGCCAAGCGGCGCGATTCTTTATACCGTGATGCTGGCGGAAATGATCTTGAGGAGTCCGCCGTGTGTTATTTGCAGATCATAGTCGCGGACTGCCTGGCGGGCATTGGCAGGACGCGGCTTATGCAGGATATGGATCGATGGGGTTACAGTTTTCGTCTTGGTAATACTGCATGCTGGTTCGCCGGCGATGCCGATGACGCGCGCAGCTGGCTGCTGGAGGAAGGTCTCCTGACGGTCGAAAACAAACCGGTTTTCAGGTTGCGTGGTACTTGCCGCGCCGGAGTGACGCGACCGATCCCTGAGTGAAATCAGTGACTTATCGTTTCTGCTGGAACTTATGCGGAACTCTGTGCAATATGTTGGTCCGCTCTCGTCGGTTGTCGGCAACGCATGGCTCTCATACGCTACATTCTGTATTTTTTCGGTATCGCTGTTTTCACGTGGCTGCTCACGCTGCTGGAGATTGCGTCGCCGGGAACGCTGCAGCCACAAGCGTATCTGGATTCTGGTGTAACACCCGTCGGCAGAACCTATTCACCGATCGAAATCATTCAACCCGGGATCCTGCTAATCTGCGCGCTGCTCTATGCCTGGGTCGCGAAAAACTGCCCGTCACAACGACCAATCGCGTTCTTGTTTGGTGGGATGGCCCTGGCATTTACGATCCGTGAACTCGACTTTTTCTTTCATCGACACGTTGCTGACAATTTCTGGCAAGTACTGGTCGGAATTATTGCCGCGCTCGTCATTGCCTACACTTACCGACAGCGTCGGCGCTTTCGTATTGCATGGCTGCGCCTGTGGCCGTCGCCTGGATTGACGCTATTGTTTGCGGGCGCCATCATCATGTTTGTTTTTGTGCGCCTGGTTGGCCACGAACCACTGTGGATGGCAATTCTTGGCGATGGCTATCAACGCATCATGAAGCTGGCCGTGGAAGATTTCATCGAGCTTATCGGTTATTTCCTGTGGTTGATAGGCACGATCGAATACACTTACCAGGCGCGGGCGATTGCCTTTCGGCAACCACAGCCCGCTGCGGCCAGGCGCCGGGCGCAAAGATCCCCAAAATCGGCAGGCCGTTTCTAAACCAACTTCCAAAAAACCGGGGTCGAACCGAGGTTTTCGTCGAAAACCTCGGTTCGACCCCGGTTTCAGCTTGTTGGTATCATTGCGCAATTCTCCTGAACATCGACAAACACCTGGAGCCCGCAAGGCCGAATACGTATGACTCTCTTTTTGCATGACACATTGCGTGGCGAAAAACGCGTTTTTGAACCGTTACGAGAAGGGCAGGTAACCATGTACCTGTGCGGCCCCACGGTCTATAACTATGCGCATATCGGAAACGCCCGGCCTGCTGTTGTATTTGACCTGTTGGCGAGGCTTTTGCGACGGAGCTACAAACTGACTTTTGCGCGCAACCTGACCGATGTTGATGACAAAATTAACCAGGCAGCGATTGATACCGGCAAGACTATTGATGAGATAACCGCCCGTTACATCAAAGCCTATAATGACGATATGGGAGCGCTTGGTGTGCAGGCGCCTGATATCGAACCGCGCGCCACGCAGCATATCGACGTCATGATTGACATGATCGTGGCACTTATAAAAAGCGGTTGTGCTTACGAAGCGGAGGGACATGTTCTGTTTGATGTTTCGGCGGATCCCGACTATGGCCAGTTGTCAAAACGCGATCTGCGCGAAATGATTGCCGGTGCACGAGTTGAAGTGGCGCCATACAAGAAGGCGGCACACGATTTCGTTTTGTGGAAACCGTCAACACCTGAGTTGCCCGGTTGGGATTCTCCCTGGGGGCGGGGTCGACCCGGGTGGCATATCGAGTGTTCGGCTATGGCGAAAAAACACCTGGGCCGCACGATTGATATTCACGCCGGCGGGCAGGACCTGGTGTTTCCACATCATGAAAATGAACTCGCACAAAGTCGTTGCGCACACGATGGGGAACCATTCGCGCGCTACTGGTTACACAATGGATTCCTCAGCCTCAATAACACCAAGATGTCCAAGTCGCTGGGTAATGTGTTGCTGGTGCATAACATGGTCAAAACCATTCCCGGTGAAGTCATTCGTCTTGCACTTTTGAATGCACATTACCGGCAACCACTCGACTGGTCCGATGATTCGCTTGCCGCTGCAAGGCGCATGCTGGATCGATTGTATGGCGCTGTACGGGGCATTGAGATTACAAAAGAGGAAAGAGCGCAGGCGGAGCCGGCTGCTGCCGTCGTCGCGGCGATTGAGGATGATCTGAATACACCGAAAGCGCTGGCCGAAATGTTCAATCTGGCCAGAGTTTTGAACAAAACGACGGCGGATGATGAACGTAGTCGTCTTGCGGCGGAATTGCTTGCGTCCGGCGATCTCGTCGGCCTGATGCAAAAAGATGTCGAAGAGTGGTTTTCCGGGGACGACGATGGCGAGCTCTCTGCTGATGATATCGGGAAATTGCTGCAGCAACGTGAAACTGCACGCGCGGGACGTGACTTTGCTGCGGCCGATGCCATTCGTGACCAGCTGGCCGCGAGCGGAATTACCATTGAAGATGGTTCAGGCGGTTCACGCTGGCGGCGCAGCGGATGAACGAAGTGCAAAGTGCGCAGGAGGAACTGATCGAAGAATTCGCTTTCTTCGATAACTGGATGGATCGCTATCAGTACATTATCGACCTTGGCAGACGGCTGCCGGAATTTCCGGAGGCGGACAGGACGGCTGCCAACAAGATCAAAGGCTGCCAGTCCCAGGTCTGGTTCGTCGCCGAGAAAAATGCCGATAAACTCGAATTCAAGGCGATTAGTGATGCAGCGATCGTATCCGGTCTCATCGCACTGTTGCTACGGGTTTACAGCAATAAGCGCCCGCAGGATATTCTCGATACGCCGGCAGATTTTGTGCGCGCGTTGCAACTTGAACAGCATCTCAGCCCGACCCGCAGCAATGGCCTCGCCGCAATGGTGCAGGCGATCCGAACCCTTGCTGCGGAGGCCGTACAGGCCGCCTGATCATGAAGTTCCTGGGGTCCTTGCTCGCCTGGCCGTTGCTTGGGTTGGTCTGGATCTACCGCATCCTGATCTCGCCTTTACTTGGTGCCAATTGTCGTTATGAGCCAACTTGCTCCGTTTATGCGGAGCAAGCACTGCGGCGACATGGTGGCATCAGGGGTGGCTGGTTGGTTCTGAGGCGAATCGGTCGCTGTCATCCCTGGGGTGGTTCCGGCTACGACCCGGTGCCGGAGAAACCGATTCCGGAGAGACCGGGTGCGGAGAGTAATGAGTAAGCAATTGCGGTTTGCCGATGTTGTGCGGGAGATCCTTTATCCGCTAAAAAATACCGGGATCGTCATCGCCTTGCTGTTTTTCTGGTTCATCTTCAGCCTGGCGGATTGGGGCGGAGCGTTTGGCATACCGTTATTACTCATAACGGTACCTGCCTACATCCGCTACCTGATTTATCTGCTTGAGACACACGCGAACGGCCGCTCTCCACCGGTCCCTGACCTGTCCATGTTTAATCCAATCGACAACCTGTGGAGTTTGACGCCCGCAATTTTTGTCGCCATCTTCCTGTTGGCCGATGCATTGTTGGCTGTCCCGGGTTTCATCTGGGCTGCGTTTCTGCTTGGTGTAGCGCTGTTGCTGATAGCGCCATCTTCCTTGGCGATTCTGGCGGTGACGCATTCGCCGACTGAAAGCCTGAATCCGGTTGCAATCGCAAAGATGATTCGAATTTGTGGTGCTGCATATTTGCTGGTCCCCGCTGTCGCGGTACTACTCTATCTCTTGTTACGATGGCTTGACGGGATCGGCATACCCGCGTTCCTGATTGATCTGGGCAAGAGTTATCAGGCAATTTTGTTTTTCACGTTGACCGGTGCGCTGCTGCACGCAAATAATGTTGTCGAAGAGGTTGCTATTTTTTCGCCACTTGCGACTAGCGATACAAAAGTGTCCGCTGACCTTGTAAAAGAGCGACAGAGAGTGGCGAATCATGCCTACGGTTTCGTTAGCCGAAATAACAGGGCCGGTGGCCTGGCGCATATCAACCAGTGGATTGATAAAGAGACAGATACCGATGCCGCGTACGCCTGGTTTTTTCAGGAGATGCTGACCTGGGAAAGCAGCACAGCGGCGCTTTTTTTTGCACAACAATATTTGCGTCATTTGCTTCACGGGGAGCAGGAAGGAGCAGCATTAAAACTTGCCGCTCGCTGTTTGCACCAAGATCCTCGGTGGAAGCCACAGCATGAGGATCGGGATGTGTTTCTGGAGTTGGCTGAGCGGCACGGGCGCAATGATCTGATTCGTCAGATGAAGCGTTAAGAACGACTGGATTACCAGCCGAACATGCGATGATGTCGCAGGAGCCGCCCGCAAAATCCCCCTGCATTGTTGGTCGCTCGCTGGGGCGGGCTACACAGCCACAGTGGCCCTGCAGTTGCGTGACAGTCGGCTGTTTCGATAATGTGCCAGCGCGAGGATGACAGAACCGGTAACGGTAAACAGGCGATCAGCGACAACGCCATACAGGTTGTGCGCCAGCGTGGCCCCGACAATCAGAAGTACGAGCCCGGCAATTCCCCAACCGAGGATGTGTTTGTCTGCGTGACGCCGGAAACCAATGCTCAGCGCAATCAGGCTGATTGGCAATACAACGATCAGTATCTCTGCATGCAGATGCCGTTCACTGAATTGCGCAAAAAACGGCAGCACGGCAATGATGACAGGCATTAACAGGCAATGCAGCAGGCACAGACCCGACAGCGCTACGGCCACCTTGTCCAGCGCATCTGACTGATTGGCAGAGCTGTTATCCATCGTCGCTTCCCGCTATCCTGCAAAACAGGCGGGCGCATTTTGCCGCAGAGACACGGCAGCAGAAGACCCGCAGACATATAATGTTATAACATAACAGTATCATTATCAAGGTGCCGTATCCAGACGGTCTGGTCAGGCTATTATGGACAAAAAACTGCTCGCAATTCTCTGCTGCCCGGTGACCCATAAAGGGTTGTCGCTGGCTCGTGCCAGTCTGCTTGATTCAATTAACACCGCCATCGAGGCTGGTGAACTGGTCAATCGCGACGGTGCGCTCATGCGCGAAAAGCTGAAAGAAGCCCTGGTCACGGACGATGGCAGGACCCTGTACCCGATCAATGACGGCATCCCGGTCTTGCTTGAAGGAGAAGGCTGCGCGCTTGACCAATCCGCGATTCGCGACCTATGCAATCACCAATAAAAACCCATACCCGCATGCCCACATGAAAATTTCCGCGAATCAGCTTGGCGGCCACCTGCAGGGTAAACTGCTGCCCTGTTATATGGTCACTGGTGATGAGCATCTGCTTGTGCAGGAGGCTCTCGATGCCATTCGATCTGCTGCACGTGAACAGGGTTTTGGCTCCCGCGAGCTGTATACAGCGACGACCGGATTTGACTGGAATGATCTTGCCGGTGCCGGGGGTAATCTTTCGTTATTCGCGGATCGGCGCATCATCGAACTGCACCTGCCGACGGGCAAACCCGGGGTTAAAGGTAGTGCGACAATAATCGACATGCTCAGCACACTTGAAGACGATCTGCTGTTCCTGATAAGTGCCCCAAAACTCGAGCGCAACGCCGCGGCCGCAAAGTGGTCCAAAGCGATAGAAGCGACAGGCGGTCTGGTGCAAATTTGGCCGGTTGGCTTGCGTGAGTTGCCAGCCTGGATAAATGAACGCATGCGACATGCAGGGTTACAGCCGGATCGCGAAGCCGTGCGGCTTTTGGCAGATCGGGTGGAAGGCAATTTACTCGCGGCGCAACAGGAGATTGAAAAACTCCGGTTGTTGCACGGCGAGGGTCCGGTAAGTGCCGCTGAGGTCGACACGGCCGTTGCCGACTCGAGCCGATTCGACGTTTACAAGCTGGTCGATGCTGCAGTCGCCGGCAATGCCGCCCGGGCGGTGCGGATACTGGGTGGCATCCGCGCTGAGGGCGTGGAGCCGGTTATCCTGATGTGGGCGTTGACGCGCGAGCTGCGCATGCTTGCCGGACTGGCCGATGGTATCCAGTCGGGCACAGACTTAAGCACGGCCATGCGCAAGGCGCGCGTGTGGCAAAACCGGCAAAGCCTGGTACGCGCTTGTATCGGCAGGCACCAGGCGGCCGACTTTTATCAGCTACTGCAACTTGCGAGGCTTGCTGATGCCTGTGCCAAGGGACAAATGCACGGCGATCCCTGGCAACTTGCAACTCAGATTGTGATGGCGCTTGCGATGGGTGGCGCACGCGCCGCGTAGTGAGGAATTACTGAATTGAGTTCGATAGGAATTTTTGGTGGTACGTTTGATCCGATTCATTATGGACACTTGCGTACCGCTTTTGAAATGCTGCAGGCGCTGCGTTTCGATGAGGTGCGCTTTGTGCCTTGTGGCAATCCGCCACATCGAGGCAAGACTTATGCTGATGCAGAACTGCGCTTGGAAATGGTGCGTGTGGCGACAGAGGCGCAACACGGTTTCGTCGTGGATGACAGGGAACTGAGACGAGACGGGCCATCCTACTCGGTCGATACGCTGGCGACATTGCGCAATGAGTACCCGCTACGGCCGATAGCGTTGATGATCGGTATGGACGCGTTTCTCGGCTTGCCGAAGTGGTATCACTGGCGTGAAATATTGCAGCTTGCACATATTGTGGTGGCGCATCGTCCGGGATGGCGTGCACCGGATATCGGGCCGCTGGGAGAATTGCTGGCCGATCGCGGTACGCATCGAATCGGTGACCTGCACCAGGCAAAGTCCGGGCACATATTCATTCACGACGTGACGCAGCTGGAAATTTCTTCTACTGAAATACGTGAGCTGGTTGCTGTTGGCCGGGATCCACGTTTCCTGATGCCGGATGCGGTACGTGACGTAATTGAGAAAAGTGGCTGCTACGCGGCGCCGGAACGCGAAGAGACATAAGTAACGAGTCAATATTTTTAAACAGGACAATGCATGAATAGTGAAAAATTAAGCGAGTTGGTCATCGCCGCGCTGGATGATGGGAAAGCGCAGAATATCGTCAAGCTCGATGTGCGCGAACTTACAACCGTTACCGACTACATGATCGTGGCGAGCGGAACATCGAGCCGGCATGTCAGGGCATTGGCCAACGCGGTTGCGGACAAAGCCCGTGAAGCCGGGCACCGACCGGCTGGCATAGAAGGTGAAGAGGGCAGTGAATGGGTCCTGCTGGACCTGCAGGATGCGCTGGTTCATGTAATGCTGCCGCGCGTAAGGGAGTTTTATAGCCTGGAAAAACTCTGGTGTCTGAGCCCCGTCACTGAACAGACCGCCTCCATCGAATCGTGATCGGTGCACATTCGTCTGCAAGCAGTCGGTGACCGGCAACCGTCCTGGGTTGATTCGGCATTCGAGGGATATGTTCATCGGCTGCCCCGGCAGTGGCAGTTTCGTCTTGACTCGATTAATACAGCGCGACGCAACAAGGGAGTGTCAGCCGAGGTCGCGAAAGGCGCTGAAGGCAAGAAGATTCTGGCGAAGATCAAAGCGGCAGAATTCGTCATCGTCCTGGACGAGCGCGGCACAGAATTTTCCAGTAAGGAATTCGCCGCCAGGCTTGAAGAGTGGCAAACCGTCGGCCAGGACCTGGTTTTCATTATCGGTGGTCCGGAGGGCGTATCTGCGGATTGCCTGCAACGTGCCAATTTGCGCTGGTCGTTGTCCAGGCTCACATTGCCGCACGGCCTTGCCCGTGTACTGTTTGCCGAACAACTCTACCGCGCCTGGTCGCTGACGACCGGTCATCCGTACCACAGGGAATGACGTTGCATCAGCCGGTTCTGCATCTGGCCTCATCGTCGCCGCGCCGCCGCGATATTTTGACTGCAATGGGCGTGTCATTCAGCCATGCTGGCGTCGACATTGATGAAACGCCGGCACCGGCTGAGGCAGTGGCCGACATGGTGCAACGGGTAACGCGCGCGAAAGCGCTGGCGGCTTATCATAGTGGCAATTTCACGTTACCGATTCTTGCCGCAGATACTGTCGTGGCGCTCGGCGACCGAATACTTGGCAAACCAGCAGCAAAGGAACAGGCGCTGGAAATGTTGGCATGCCTGTCCGGGCAAGCGCACCAGGTCCTCACTGCGGTCGCGTTGCTGGTGGCAGGCCAGTTGCGGACCGCCCTGTCCGTCACGTTGGTTACGTTTCGCAAAATTGGTCCTGACGAGGCGCTGGCTTACTGGCAAAGTGGTGAGCCGCAAGGGAAAGCTGGTGCCTACGCCATTCAGGGAAGGGGCGGGATATTCGTGGCATCCCTGTCAGGCAGCTACTCCGGAGTAGTGGGGTTACCGGTTTTTGAGACAGCACTATTGTTGCAGGCGGCGAACATCGACGTGTTGCCGCAGCAGATTATTGGCAATGCAGGCAGGACATGACGGACGATTCACCAAAAGAAGAAATACTGATTAATGTGACGCCGCGCGAGGTACGCGCGGCGTTGCTGGAAAACGGCATCCTGCAGGAAGTCTACATCGAGCGTGCCGCCCGTCGCGGGCTGATCAGCAATATATATAAAGGTAAGGTGTCGCGAGTGCTGCCTGGCATGCAGGCAGCATTTATCGATATCGGCCTGGCAAGAACCGCATTCCTGCATGCCTCGGACATATTCAGACCCGGCAACGCCGAAAACGGTAGTGGCGATCAGGCGCAAGCGGATATCAGGGAGTTGGTTCGCGAGGGTGAGGAGGTTGTGGTACAGGTCGTGAAGGACCCACTGGGCAGCAAGGGTGCGCGCCTGACGACCTTTATCACGCTGCCATCGCGGTTTCTTGTCCTGTTGCCTGCTGGCAACGGCGTCGGCGTGTCCGCACGAATTGAGGACGAAGAGGAGCGCCGCCGCCTGCGGTCAGACCTGGAGCAAATCCTCGACGACGACGAGCACAACGACGGCGTCATCATTCGCACAGTGGCAGAGGGCATCGGACAGGATGCCTTACGCGCCGATCTCGAATTCTTAAGGAAATTATGGGCTGTCATTCAGCTTGAGTGCAGCAATGCCAGGGCAAAATCACTGGTGCATGAGGACTTACCGTTGCCGATTCGTGTTTTGCGTGATCTTGTGACCAGCGATGTCGAACGCATCCGCGTGGATTCGGCGGTAGATTTCGAGAAAATGCAGTCGTTTGCCAGGAGTTTTCTGCCGGAGCTGGAAACCATACTGGAGCTATACAGCAGGCGTCGGCCGATTTTTGACCTGCATGGCACGGAGGATGAAATCAAAAAGGCGCTCGGCAGAAATATCTCTTTGAAATCAGGCGGATATGTCATCATAGATCAAACCGAGGCGATGACGACGATCGATGTGAATACAGGCGCCTATGTTGGTCATCGTAACCTTGAAGAAACGATATACCGGACCAATCTTGAAGCTGCCGTAACGATTGCCCGCCAACTGCGTCTAAGAAATCTGGGTGGCATCATAATTATCGACTTCATTGATATGGAGGAGGAGCGACATCGTCAACGTGTAATGCAGGTACTTGAGCAATCCATGGCGCGAGATCATGCGAAACACCAGATAACACCGGTGTCGCCGCTGGGGCTGGTTGAGATGACCCGCAAACGTACCCGGGAGTCTCTTGAGCACATTCTTTGTGAAGATTGCGCCGGTTGTGATGCCCGTGGCTTCATCATGACGGCTGAGACCGTTTGTTTTGAAATATTTCGCGAAATCATTCGCCAGCACAGGCAATTTGAATTTGAAGGAATTCTGGTACTTGCGCACCAGGATGTCATTGAGTTGTTTCTCGACGAGGAAGCCAATGGACTGGCCGAGATCGAAGAGCAAATTGGCAAATCAATTCGCTTGCAACCCGAGTCGCTCTATTTGCAGGATCAGTTCGACGTCGTGTTGATCTGAATTGGACAACGTAATTCGAAGCTATGAAAAACCTGCTGCGTAAACTGCTCAAATACCTGGCTTACACCGGGGCTGCGCTGGTGATTGTTCTGGCAATCGCGGTGGGGATTTTTCGATTGATGCTGCCCCGTTTGCCGGAATATCAGGAAGAAATTAAGGGCTGGGCAAGCGCTGCTATCGGTATGCAGGTTGAGTTTTCTGGAATCACTGCCAGGTGGCGCCTGAGCGGGCCGGAACTCACGATTCTGGACGCAAACCTGATGCGCGCAGATACCGGGCAAAGCGTGCTCACCGCCGACGAAGTTAGCATTGGCGTTGGCCTGTTGCGCCTGATTCTGGATCGGGAACTTGTTGTTGAGCGCATTAGCATTCGTGGCACGGCAATTGACCTGCGCCAGGATGAAAGCGGCAACTGGTTGCTGCAGGGTTTGCAACTTGATGAGCTTATCGGTTCACGTGACGCGACAGCCGGCAGCAGCGGCAACGTAGATGTAATTGGTGCAGACATTGATGTCACCTATGAGCACCCGGCGTCCGGGCAACTGGTGCAGTTTACGATACGATCTGTATCCATTTCCAGGGACAGGAACGAGCTGGGGATCGAAGCACAAATTGACTTGCAGGAGGAATTTGGCGATCGAATCGAGATATCAGCGAATCAGCGTAGTTTGGATGTGCGCGACAAAGCCTGGCGTTTTTTCATAGAGGGAGACTCATTGCGGCTGGCCGGCTGGTCTCGGCTGCAACCGCTGGATCTGCCGGAAATTGATTCCGGTACGGCGGACGTCAGCTTATGGCTCAATATTTCAGCCGATGGGTTACAAAGCGCAACAGCAAATCTCGTCGTATCTGATTTGCATACAACCGGCGCCGACACGCTCGCGGCGTTTGGTTTCCAGGGCAACTTCGAATACACGGTCGAATTCGACGGTTGGTTGCTTGCTGCCAACCAGTTTCGCATGACTACTGCGGCCGGTAACTGGCCGCAATCAGACCTGCAAATACGCATCGTTGCAGGAGCGGATGGTGAGACTGAAGCGATTCGCGCCAACGCAGCATATTTTAACCTGGCTGACCTCCAGTACGTTTCAGCGTGGCTGCAGGAAGACCAGCAAGCCGGGCTGGCGCGGGTTTCGCCGGTCGGTATATTGCGCAACGCCAGCGCCGAAATCAGTGGCCTGCAATCGCAACAAGAAGAGCAAGCAGCATACAGCGTAACAGCCGACCTGGAGTCGATCGGCTTCTCTGCCACCGATGACTTTCCGGGTGTGCAAATGTTCAGCGGCCGCGTTCGCGCTGATCGCAATGGTGGCCGTGTTGAAATCGAGTCAACCGATCTGCAAATCGATTTGCCGCAGTATCTTACTGAACCCATGATTTTTGACGAAGCGTTCGGCACGATTATCTGGCGCCGCAATGCCGAGGGAATGATCGTATTGTCTGATAGCGTGAAAATCAGCAATGCCGATTTTGACAGTGAAAGCAGCCTGCAAGTGAGCCTGCCCTCGAACGGTGATGCGCCATTTGTCGATTTCGAAAGCAGTTGGGGTATTTTCGATATCAGTGCCATGAATCGATACTTACCCAGAGGGCTGGTAAAGCCGGCCTTGCGAAACTGGCTCAACAAGGCGCTGGTTTCCGGCTACGTACGCGAAGGTACGACCCAGTTTTACGGCGCGCTCGATAAGTTTCCGTTCGACAATGGCGAAGGTCTTTTTCGCATCGATGCGATACTGGAAGATGCCACGCTTAAGTATGGTGAGCCCTGGCCGGCAGCCGAATTTCATCATCTCAACCTGATTATCGAAAATACGCGACTGTATTCGACAGAAAACTCTGCAGCGAATCTTGGCAATATTGTTGAGGATGCACAGATAGAAATTGCAGACCTGCGCGATCCTGTCTTGCGCATCGATGCCTTCGCCACTGGCACCCTGGAGTCGATTCGGCAGTTTGCCGTGCAGAGCCCGATTGCCAGCGTACTGGGCGGACAACTTGATCGGGTCGAAGTCAGTGGTGATGCATCATTCGATTTGTCAGTGACTTTTCCCATTCTGGATCGCCAGAATTACGATTTTTCAACCAGGATTCGCAGCAGCGGAGGCTCGATAAAAATACAGGGATTTGCTGCGCCGGTCACAGAGTTGAATGGCATCGTTACCGTGACCAGGCAAAGCGTGAGTTCTGAGGCGCTTTTCGGTCATTTTCTCGGGCAACCGGTCGACATAGCGCTAAGCAGTGCCGGCGACGACCTGCCTGAATATAGCGTCGTGCTCGAGGCGATCGGCAGTGTAACTGCTGAGAGCCTGATCAGCGAGCTGGGCGCTCCTCTGGAGGGGATTGCCGATGGCAGTGCAAACTACCGGGCAATCATTCGCTTTCCGAACGGGCGCGCCGCGCAGCCGGGGCCACTACAGATTCACATTGCGTCTGACCTGATCGGTTTCGGTCTGAACATGCCCGCACCAATGGCCAAGGTTAAGTCCGAATCGCGGCCTTTGTCGACGACTATCGAGTTTCCGGTGGTGAACCGGATCGATAACGATGGTAGCCTGGCCGGCGACATTAAATGGAAGTTTCAGTTTCTGAAAAAAGAGTCCGGCTGGGATTTCGACCGGGGCACTCTTGCGGTGGGCGGCGAAGATCCCAGGGACCCCGACATTCGGGGTCTGCACATCGAAGGACATACGCCAGAGCTGCGTCTCCATGATTGGCTTGCCATGGTGCAGCGCCGTGGCGGTGAGAAAAAACTGAACAGTGGCATTCGATCGATCGACCTGAGTATCGACAACCTGTTTGCCGTTGGACAGCATTTTACGGATCATCATGTTCGGGTAGATCAAAGCGGTTTGGACTGGGTGATCAAAGTCCGCGGTGATCAAGCCGATGGCGTCATAACGGTACCCTACGATTTTCGGGCAGGCAGGCCGCTAACCCTGGAGATGCAGCGACTGTTCCTACCTGGCAGCGACGAAGTCCAGGAAACGGATGACACGCCACTTAATCCGCTGACATTGCCGACCATTTCGGTGCGGGCGGAGGAATTTGCACTGGGCGATCGTAATCTCGGCAAGCTGGACGTTGATCTGGTGAGTACCAATCGCGGTCTTGAAGCGACCAATCTCGTGACCGTTGACGAAACTTTCTCGATCAAGGGTTCTGCAGGCTGGGTTATCGACCGCTATGAAGCGTCGGGGCAACGAACGTATTTTGACGCGAAACTGATCAGTACAGATATCGATCAAACAATGCGTCGCCTGGGTTATCAGCCCGGTATCAATGGCGAGGATATGCAGGTCGATGTGCAGGTAAGTTGGCCAGGCGGGCCGCGCCAGGATTTCATGGGGGTCGTCAATGGCAATGTGACTGCACGTATTGGCGCAGGCCAGCTTGAGGCGGTCGAACCGGGCGCCGGGCGGGTGTTTGGTTTGATGAGTGTGGTTGCACTGCCGCGGCGCTTATCCCTGGATTTCAGCGATGTATTTGATACCGGCTTCGGTTTTGACGAAATCACGGGCAGTTTTCGCCTGGTGGACGGTGAGGCCTATACCTGTGACCTGTCACTGGCAGGGCCGGCGGCAGATGTAGGCATTGTCGGACGTGCCGGTCTGCTGACGAGGGACTACGACCAGACCGCCGTCGTCAGCGCGAATGTTGGCAATACACTGCCGCTTGTTGGTGCTGTGATCGCCGGACCACAAGTCGCTGCAGCACTGTTCGTCTTTTCGCAAATTTTCAAGAAGCCGCTGCAGGAAATGGGGCAAATCTATTACGCCATCGATGGTTCCTGGGACGATCCGCTAATCGAAGTGGCCAAACCTGAGCGAATTTTGCGCACCAGTGAGCTTGCTGGCTGCGTTACTGAAAATCGATAAATTATTGCCGCCAATAGTGGCCAAGGCTCGCTTCGGGGCGGCGGTCGATGTAAATTGTTGTGCTAGTAGTCCAACAAGGTAGGTTTGATGGACTACTAGCCCGGATGCGTACAATCGCGGCAAGATGCGCTGCCTGCATTCACCTGGACAGCATCGTAGTACGTCGGGTCTTGCCCGGCTTTTGATAGCACAGTAAACAAAAAAGGAACAAGCGACCTTGACCAGCCAAAAGCAAAATGAATCTACAGTAGAAACAGTAATGGCGCGCGTTCTCGCGCCAGCGGGGCTGGACGAAAAACACCTGAACAAAGCACTGGGCACCATTAACCGGGGTGATGTAGATAGTGCCGATCTTTATTTTCAGATCAGCAGACACGAGTCCTGGACCGTCGAGGACGGTGTTCTCAAAGAGGGCAGCTTCAGCCTGGAGCAGGGCGTTGGTGTACGCGCGGTATGTGGCGAAAAAACCGGTTTCGCGTACTCGGACGAGTTGCTGTTGCCGGCACTCGAGGCTGCCGCGAGCGCAGCAAGAGCCATATCCAGGCAAGGACAATCGCGCGCGGTGCAGGTGGCGTCTGTCGGGCCAATGCAGAGTCTTTATCAAGCGACAGATCCGATCACCAGTATCTCAGACGAGCAAAAAAAGGCGCTCGTTAGTCAGATTGACGCGCAAACCCGCGAGCTCGACCAACGCATTGAACAGGTAATTGTCAGCCTTAGCAGTAGTCAGGATCTGGTTCTCATCGCTGCTGCCGATGGCACGTTGGCGGCGGATGTGCGACCACTGGTGCGTCTGAATGTGAGCATAATCGTCGAACAGGACGGTCGCCGTGAGCAAGGCTATTCCGGCGGTGGTGGGCGCTGCGATCTGACTTATTTTCTGGATAGTGACCTGCCAATGGATTTTGCCCGTGAAGCGGTGCGCCAGGCAATCGTGCAGCTCGACGCACAACCGGCTCCTGCCGGTACGATGCCGGTCGTTCTTGGCGCGGGATGGCCGGGAATACTCTTGCACGAGGCGGTCGGTCACGGACTTGAGGGGGACTTCAATCGCAAGGGAACCTCAGCATTCAGTGGTCGTGTTGGCCAGCAAGTTGCATCTCCACTGTGCACAATCGTTGACGATGGCACGCTGGTTAACCGGCGGGGTTCGCTTGCCGTGGATGATGAAGGCACGCCAGGTCAATACAACGTGCTGATAGAAAACGGCATATTGCGTGGTTACATGCAGGACAAACTAAATGCGAGGCTGATGGGCGTCGCACCGACCGGCAATGGCCGGCGCGAATCATATGCACACATTCCAATGCCACGTATGACCAACACTTATATGCTCGCCGGCCCGCACGATCCGGAAGAAATCATTGCATCCGTTGAAAAAGGGCTTTATGCACCTAATTTCGGCGGCGGTCAGGTAGACATTACTTCCGGAAAATTTGTTTTTTCTGCCAGTGAAGCCTATCTGATTGAAAAAGGAAAAATTACGGCCCCCGTAAAAGGCGCTATGTTGATTGGTGACGGACCCGAAGCGCTGAGCCGGATATCGATGGTCGGCAACGATCTTAAATTCGATCGTGGCGTTGGTACCTGTGGCAAGGACGGACAGTCTGTGCCCGTCGGCGTAGGTCAGCCGACACTGCGAATCGATGAATTGACGGTTGGCGGGACATCCTGAAAAACCTTGCTATTCAAATAGTTAACTGAGTGCAAACCATCTGTGCGACCGTTGACTGGACTGCAACGTTGCGTCTGTGGACAATCGATACGATGCACAACTGAGGTTCCGCTTTATGTGGGTATCCAAACCGATTTATGAGTCGCTGCCTTTTTTCTATCTGATCGTTGGTGCCGTCATCCTCGCGGCGTCCATGTATCTGAATCACTGGTATTGGCCTACGATCTGTTTCTCGGTTGGCCTGGCCTGCCTCGTTGGTGGATTGATTGTTCTATTGAAGCGCCGTGATTACCGGCGCCACGATCGACGCGCGAATCGCTCGCCAGAATAATGACGTGCGACCCAGTCGCCCGAATTATTCAGGCCTGATTTTCGGTGACAGACGTGTCGTCTTTGCTGCTTTCATCGGCATCTCGCAAATCTGTGTAAACCAGTTCATGCGTTCCGAGCGAAATTATATCGCCATCGACCAGTATCTGTTTTTTGACCTCGTCATTGCCGATGAATACACCGTTGGTACTATTTAAATCTTCGATTACACACCCCGATGCACTACTGGTTAATTGCAGGTGATGTCTGCTGATATAGTGACTGTCGATGTAAATATCGCTGTCCGGCGACCGGCCAACGATGATGCGACCAGCCGCAAACAAGTGCTCCGATATTTTTTTGCCTTTGGATCGAATATCAATTCGAGTCAGGTAATTTGTCTTTTTTGCGCTGGGTACAAGACGTGGCAGAACCTCATGTTCACCGGTCGTGTCTTCATGTTCCACCCACTCCAGTTCATCCGCTGTGTCTTCGATGTCTTGCGCGGTAATCGTTTCTTTCCCGTCCGCAAATGCAATCAGCAATGCAGAATCGCACAATGTATTAATCAATCTTGGGACGCCGCCGGTATACCGGTAAATAAGCGGGTAAACATCATCGGCAAACAACTTGCCATCTCCGCGTCCAGCGACGGAAAGGCGATGTTCGACATAGGCACGAGTATCAACACGATCGAGCGGTCCAAGATGAAATTTCAGGCGTACCCGTTGCACCAGCTGTTTGAGACTGGGGGAGGCGAGCGTTTCCTTAAGTTCGGGTTGCCCGGCGAATATGATGCGCAGTACTTTTTCTTTTTGTGTCTCAATGCCGGATAGCAGGCGCACCTCTTCCAGTACTTTTTTGCTCAGATTCTGCGCTTCGTCGACCACCAGGATGACTTTCTTTCCAGTCGAGTATTGCTCGATCAGGAACATGTTGAGCATGTCCAGCAGTTCGACTTTTTTCTTGTCGAACGGTTTGAAACCAAACTCGGTCAGCACAGCCTGTAGAAACTGAGTCGGCGAGAGTTGCGTCTGCGAGACCACTGCGTAGACAATATTGTCGTCAAGCTCGTCCAGGAACGACTGCAACATGGTCGTTTTGCCGGATCCGATATCACCGGTGATCACCACAAAGCCATCCGAGAGCCAGATTGTCGATTCCATGTAGGCCTTGGCGCGTGAGTGCTGTTTGCTCCAGTACACAAACGTCGGGTCTGGCGTCAGGCCGAACGGTGGTTCGTTGAGTTTGAAGTGCTCCAGATACGACATTGAGAATTTATTCCGTGGCTTCCTGGCCCATTAATGCGTTTTTTCGACCTTATAATGCAACTATCGGTCAGTGTAGTCGTATTATGACGTATTGAGGTACTCTAAAGTGCGACGCCGGTCAAATAATGATCAGATAATCAGCAGCTTACCCAGTCTCTCTAATTGTTCGTCACGAGCCCCCGGCGTGTCCGTGACGACCGTGACATGACCCAGTTTCCGGCCGGGCCTTGGATCCTTGCCATAGTCATGCCGGTAGCACTCGCCCAGCTGTGACATCGCTGCCTTTCCCGGCATCCGCCCAAGCAGATTTATCATGCCTGAATGCCCCAGTGCTTTGGCATTGCCCAGCGGCATATCAAGAATTGCACGCAAGTGATTTTCAAACTGACTGGTGGCGGCACCTTCGATGGTCCAGTGACCTGAATTATGTACTCGCGGTGCAATCTCATTAGCCAATAAACGATCGCCGATGACAAATAGTTCCAATGCCAGAACACCGACATAGTCAAGGTGGCTTAAAAGACTAGCCAGATAGCGCCTGGCCGTCTTCGTCAGCTCGCCCGCGGCCGCCGGTGCTCTTGAGACGCTCAAAACTCCCTGCTCATGCTGATTCTCTGTAAGCGGGTAAAATGCAACGTCACCGCTGACGTTTCGCGCCGCGATAGCAGAAACCTCGCGATCGAATGCAATCCACTGTTCTGCAATCAGGTCCGATCCACCCAGCTCGGCAAATGCGGATTCGATGACGGCCTCGTCCCTTACTATTGATTGCCCCTTGCCATCATATCCAAAGCGGCGGGTCTTAAGCACAAGCGGTAGTCCCAATTCCGTGCACGCCGAATGCAAGTCTTCTTCGGTATCGATTGCGCGAAACCCTGCTACCGGGATTCCCAACGTTGTAAAGAGTGTTTTTTCGACCAGCCGGTCCTGAGCGTGGCGCAACGCTTTTACAGGCGGGTAAACGGTGCCCGCAGCGGCTATTTTTTCGATAGCCGAAACGGCAACGTTCTCAAATTCGTAGGTAACGATGTCAGACCTGGCGGCGAGTTCCGCGAGGCCCGCCTCATTATCAAACGCATACCTGAGAACGGGCCCGACTGTTGCGGCCGGCGGCCTGGCGGATGGATCCAGAAAAATGAACTGCAGACCCATTTTTTGCCCTGCAATCCCCAGCATCTGGCCGAGTTGTCCGGCCCCGATAACACCAATCGTCGTCATGCTTGTTTAGTCGCCCGGGCTCGGCTTGGCCAGCACAGATTCTGTCTGCTCATGGCGAAACGCGTCCAGTGTGGCAGCCACCTCCGTATCCGAGAGTGCCAGTATGGCCGCAGCCAGCAGCGCCGCGTTTTTGGCCCCGGCAGTGCCTATCGCCATGCAGCCCACCGGAACTCCACCGGGCATTTGTGCGATTGACAACAAAGAGTCCACTCCTTTGAGTGCTTTCGATTCGACTGGTACGCCGAGGACAGGAATACGTGTTTTGGCAGCAGTCATGCCGGGCAAATGCGCAGCGCCGCCAGCGCCGGCAATGATAATTTTCAGGCCACGGTCGAGGGCTGATGCGGCATAGTCGAACAACAGATCCGGAGTGCGGTGCGCAGACACGACCTTTACTTCATGCGCGATGCCGAGCGCTTGCAGCATGTCGCCGGCGTGTCGCATTGTTTCCCAATCGGATTGGGAACCCATGATGATTCCAACCTGTGCGTTCATATTAATGGCCAGCTTGTAGTGAGGATGATGATCTGCTCCCGGCAGGGTCGGTAAAACTCTTTGCGAGGGGCAATTCTATAGTCAGAGCGCAGTATTGTGCATCTTCGAGGACAATTCTCTGTGAATCTCCCGAAAAATTTTACGCAGCGTCTGGCGTCGCATATTGTCATTCGGTGCTGCAAGGTATGCTTTCGCGTAATCAGACAACTCCTGGTTTTCGTGACCAAGCGCTGCAAAGAGATCGCTCAGCGCCTGCATGCCCTCATTGGCTATGCGGTCTCGCCACTGCTCTGCCTGACGAAACAGGTCTTTTTCCTGGTGTCCATATTGGCCCAGGCCATCGAGTGCGGCCTGTATCGGCGCCGGATCCGTGCTGCGCATCAGTTTTCCAATCAACTGCTTCTGACGGCGTAGCGCGCTGTGTGACTTGATTGTTTTGGCAGCAAGCACCGCATCCAGTAAGGTCTCATCGAGAGCGAGATTGTTCAGTTGCTCATCGGCAAGTTCTATCAGCTGTTCGCCCAATACCTGGACGGCCTGGAATTCGCGTTTTCGGGCACTTTTACTGAGTTTTGATATTTTCACTGGCCGGTGGTCCAACAAGGTAATATGAGCGGGCAGGGTTAGCAAATAACACAAGATTATTACCGACGTGCAGGGCGGATTTTGCGCCGAATGCCGGTAACTTCCCGGATAATATCACGACGATCTGGATGCGATTCGCATCTGTCCGGAGGAACGATGCGTGCACCACAGTAAGGAATACACGAGCAGATGAATGCACTACCGAGCCGCACGGCGCTGGATCAAAAGGAACTTGAAGACATCGTTTTGCAAGTTCTGCAAGAGGCCAGGAAGCAGGGCGCCGATCAGGCCGAAGCGGCAGCCAGTCACGATATCGGACTGTGCGTAACTGCTCGCCTCGGTGACGTGGAAAGTCTTGAATATACGAACGATCGTGGCGTCGGCATAACCGTCTACAAAAACCAGAAAAAGGGCAACGCCAGTACCTCTGACTTCAGCCCTGCGGCACTTCGTGAAGCAGTTACCAAGGCTTGTACATTCGCCAATTTCACGGCAGCTGACGAACATGCCGGATTGGCAGACGCCGAATTGATGGCACAGGATCCACCAGATCTTGATCTCGCTCACGACTGGCATTTGCAATCCGATGCTGCGATTGATTATGCGATCGAATGTGAGGACGCAGCCAGATCGTTTGACAAGCGTATTACCAATTCAGAAGGCGCAACGATCAACAGCAGTGGCGGTGTTCGTGTCTATGCGAACTCGCACGGTTTCCTGGGCGGTTACCGGAAGACCAGCCACAGTATCAGCTGTGTTGTCATTGGCGAAGCCGACGGCGATATGGAGCGTGATTACTGGTACAGCGCGGCGCGCGACGCAGCAGATCTGGAAACGCCTGCCAGGATCGGTGCGATAGCGGCGGAGCGCACCGTACGACGTCTCGGTGCGCGCAAGGTCAAGACGGGTAAAGCGCCCGTATTATTCGCGCCGGAAGTCGCGCGCGGTTTCATCGGTCACGCCATCGGGGCTATTGCAGGTGGTGCGCAGTATCGCCGTTCATCATTCCTGCTCAACGCAGCCGGCGAGCAGATATTTCCTGAATTCATGCAGATTCAGGAGCGACCACACATACCCAAGGGCATGGCAAGTGCACCTTATGATGCGGAGGGCGTGGCAACGAAGGATCGCGAAATCGTCACGGATGGCGTCCTGCAGGGCTACGTGATGAGTTCCTATTCCGCACGTCGACTGGGCCTGCAAACGACTGGCAACGCGGGTGGCACACACAACCTGCTGGTACCCGGAAATGCAGCGGATATGGCGGAATTGATGCGCATGATGAACCGTGGACTGCTGGTTCACGAACTAATCGGCTCCGGTGTTAATGCTGTTACCGGTGATTATTCCCGTGGCGTGGTTGGTTACTGGGTTGAGAATGGCGAGATTGTGCATCCGGTACACGAGGTGACCATTGCCGGCAATCTTAAAGATCTGTATCGGCGCATAACCGCTATTGGTAATGATCAGGACTTGCGCGGCGGCATTCGTTGCGGCTCGTTGCTGGTTGAATCGATGACGATAGCAGGAGCCTGATCAGGTGATCCTATTTCCTGCTCTGCTCTGTATCGTCCAGATAATCTGCCAGCGTGTGATCGCCAACGACGCCGGCAACTGCAGCATCAAGTTGATCACCCAGGGCATCGATGCTGCCTGACCAGCTTGGTTTTCGGTAGGAGCCCGTTTCACCCCGGACTCTTACAACATCGAGAATGTCTGTCATGGCGATGCGCGACATTTCCTGGCCGGGCAATAGCTCTTCTTTTTCTGTCGAAGTTAACAGCCCGGCTGATTCGAGTGCTTCAGTTATCGGCGCAAGCGCGATCGAGGGAATATGAAGTTTTGCACTGACCTGCTGTGATGTGATCGATTCGTCGGGATTCCGAAACGCCTTGCCTACAAGGAACATGACATTCAGCGCCAGCCGTTCGCGCATTGCGTTGGATAATCTCGGCTCCTGACGACCAATGCGCAGGAATGCCGGCCGCTGGTGATAAAACGCGAGCTGGGCACCGATCAGGAGGATGAGCCAGTTCAGGTACAGCCAGATCAGCGTCGTAATAACGACAGCGAAGCCTGCATAAATTTGTTGTGTGCGCGTTGCGAAAACGATGAAGTTCGTAAATATGGCGGCCATGGTGGCCCACATGAAACCGCCTGCGATTCCACCAACGAGCGCCGATTTCAATCTGACTTTTGTGTTTGGCATGTACACGTACAGGAATGTGAACACAGCGGAAATCAAGAAATAAGGCACGAATTGACCGGCCAGAACAAAAACAGGTCCGAGCGCCTCATTGTTGAGTAAATACTGCATCACGGCATTGTTTTGAATAGAAGTGATCATGCCGATCGCCGTTACCATGACCAGCGGTCCAACAATCAATACGATCAGATACTCCGTAAACCGACGTGCAAAATTTCGTGGCTTCGAGACATACCAGACGTAGTTGAAGCTCTCTTCAATCTTTTTCACGGTGGAGATTGCGGTATACAGAAAGAATGCGAGCCCGACGCCGCCCAATACGGAGCCCTGGACATTGTTGACCAGTGTCAGTATCTGGGCTGTGATTTGTTCCCCCTGCTCACCAAGCGGGGCGAGCAGGTTGTCGAGATACGGCTCGAGCTGGTTGAAAACACCAAAGCCCTTCAATATCGCGAAACTGACTGCCAGCAGGGGGATAACGGCTAACAGCGTCGTATAGACCAGGCTCATTGCGCGCATCGTCAGCTGACCCGAGAAAAAGTCGCGCAACATCGCGTACAGGTAGCGCAGTATCACTTCGACGACCCGGCCTGGCAGGCCGGCCTTTCTCAGCTGATTTCCCCAGATGATGTTGTCGACTAAGTGCTGGATTTTGGCGATCACTGAATGCGGTTCCCGGGGGTGGTGGCTTACATTGTACAGAGTTGGCGTTGTAGGAACCCGCCTAGCGGGCGATTGGGCTGTGCCACACGCATCAACCTTCAATCGCTATTGACCACAGCACTAAAGATCAATCCTCACCCGCCTTGCAGACACATATTCATTATTGCAGGAGGATTGGGGCGGGCTCCTACGATACTTTGCTACCATTTTTAGCCATCGAATAATCTGAAATTTCGACGATTTTTTAGAGGCGCAAAATTCGACTTCCTTAGCGCGTCAAAATCTCCAGCGCTTCGCGATATTTTTCGCTCGTGCCATTAATGACGTCCGCTGGTAATTTCGGCCCTGGTGCCGTCCTGTCCCAGTCGAGTGTATCCAGGTAGTCGCGGACGAACTGCTTGTCGAAACTGGGTGGACTGATGCCAGTCTTGTATTCTGTGACTGGCCAGAATCGAGACGAATCGGGTGTCAGTATTTCATCGATAATGTAGAGTTTGCCGGTGTCGTCCAGACCAAACTCAAATTTCGTATCGGCAATGATGATGCCTCGTTCAAGTGCGTAAGCCGCCGCTCGCTCATAGATCTGAATAGAAATTTCGCGCACTTGCCTCGCAAGTTGCTCACCGATCATTGCTGCGGCATCTGCGAAACTGATGTTTTCGTCGTGATCCCCGGCATCCGCTTTGGTCGCAGGAGTAAACAATGTTTCGGCAAGTTTGGCTGCCTGTGGAAGGCCTTCTGGCAGCGCAATGCCGCAAACTGCACCGCTTTCCTGGTAATCACGCCAACCGGAGCCGATCAGGTAGCCGCGCACAACAGCTTCGATCGGTAGAGGTTCGAGGCGGCGGGCGATGATCGAACGCTTTGCCAGTGACTGCCGCAGCGCGTCGTCGTCGATAACCGACTCAAGTCGCATTTTCGTCAGGTGATTGGGAACCAGGTCCGCCATCATCGCAAACCAGAAATTCGATATTTCTGTCAGGACCTGGCCTTTACCGGGTACGGGATCAGGCAATATGACGTCGTAGGCGGACAATCGGTCGGTGGCGACCAGCAGCAAATGGTCATCATCAACGCTGTAAATGTCACGCACCTTGCCGCGTCCAATTCTGCTTAACGCGGGGATTTCGGATTCAAATACAGTTTCTGCGATCGTCATAAATAGTCATTAACAGTCTTGTCAGTGGTTTTGTCCTGGATGATGGCGCTTAGCCGCCGCCCTCGCAAGTAATCAGGATAGGAAACCACTGCCGCTACGGTTAGCATTAACCAATGGAGCAGGTGCACCGACTACTGGCGAGACTGGATGCCATTCTGGGGTAAAGTAATTGGCACGATTGCCGGCCTGGCAACCGGGCGCGTGTGGATTGCTGTCATCGGATTGATGCTGGGTCACCAGTTCGATCGTGGATTCGCGGATCGATTCACAAAATTCGGGCCGGATGTATCCGCTGAGCGCCTGGGGCAATTGCCGGATCAGTTTGTTCAGGCGTTGTTTCAGACCATGGGGCACCTTGCGAAAGCCGATGGTCGCGTCAAAGAGGACGAGATCCGAGCTGCCAGGGGCCTGATGCACAGGCTGGGGCTTGGTCCGCAGCAAATCAGGCGGGCGATTTCCTGGTTCGAAGAGGGTAAGCAGCAAAACTTTCCGCTCGTCCCCACGCTGCAAAAAATTCGCGCCGGGAGTGCTCGCAAAGCAGATGCACGAGGACTCTTCGTACGCCTGATTATGGAAGTAGCATTGTCAAAACCGTCCCTGCATCAGCAGGAGAGGGCGCTCATCTGGACCATTTGTACCGAACTTGATGTTGGCAGAGTTGAGCTGGCGCAGCTTGAAGCGATGCTGCGGGCACAACGCGGCTTTCGTCGCTCTGCAGCGGGCAGCGCGGATACGCGGCGCGTCAACGCGGCTTATAGAACACTTGGCGTTGATAAATCCGCGACCAACGCCGAGGTCAAAAAGGCGTATCGGCGCCTGATTAACAAGAGCCATCCAGATAAACTCGCAGCCAGAAATCCGGATGCTGCTTTGCTGGCTGAGGCCGAGAAAAGGACCCGTGAAGTTCGCGGCGCCTATGAATTGCTGAAATCCCGGCGCAATATTCGCTGATCAGCATACCCCGCGTATCCGTAGGGCTGTTTTTCCCGGCGCCGATGTACTGTTACAGTGGATGGCTCCCAACCAAAGGATACGCTCGTGGAACCATTGATCGCTCCCTCTATTCTTTCCGCCGATTTCGCTCGATTGGGTGATGATGTTGCTGCCGTGCTGGAGGCGGGTGCGGATGTTGTGCACTTCGATGTCATGGACAATCATTTTGTGCCAAACCTGACCATAGGCCCGATGATTTGCGACGCATTGCGAGACTTCGGTATTGAAGCCCCCATCGACGTACATCTGATGGTTGACCCGGTCGACCGCATTATTCCGGACTTCGCCAAGGCGGGTGCCAACTACATAAGCTTTCATCCTGAAGCCAGCCGTCATGTTCACCGTACGATCGGCCTGATTCGTGAGAATGGCTGCAAAGCGGGGCTCGTGTTCAATCCGGCAACGCCGTTGACCTGGCTCGAGCATATAATCCATGAACTCGATTTGGTGCTCCTGATGTCCGTCAACCCGGGTTTTGGCGGTCAGAAGTTTATTGATTCGACCCTGGCAAAACTACGCCAGGCCCGTCAGATGATTGATGATAGCGGGCTTGATATCCGTCTTGAGGTGGATGGCGGCGTCAAGACCGACAACATCGGTGAAATTGCCGCCGCGGGCGCTGACATGTTTGTAGCAGGGTCAGCGATCTTCGGCAGCGACAACTACGCAGCCACCATTGCAGAAATGAAAGCAGAAATCGCCGCGGCAACAGGCTAGTTAACAGACAATCTGTAGGAGCCCGCCGTACGATAGATGCTCATTCTCGATTCCGGAGAAAATCGGTCTATCGGCACGGGCGACAAACTTAAAAGGCCGCAACGAAAGTTGCGGCCTTTTAAGTTTGCAAACGTCGACAAGAACCGATCATCAATCGCCCGCTGGGCGGGCTCCTTAGGTTATATCTTACGATTCGGTCTTGCGCCATAAACTACAATTGTCTTGCCGCTGGCAGACACCAGGCCTTGCTCTTCAAGGACCTTAAGTACGCGCCCCGCCATTTCGCGTGAACAGCCAACCAATCGGCTCAATTCCTGGCGGCTGACTTTGATTTGCATGCCATCAGGATGCGTCATGGCATCAGGCTCATTACACAAATCCATAATGGCATGGGCGACACGACCGGTTACATCGACAAACGCGAGATCGCCCAGTTTACGGTTGGTGCGGTCGAGTCGGGTCGCGAGTTGTGTGGCAAGTTCGAATACCAGCCCGGGGCTCTCGCTCGCGATTTGGCGAAAGCGTGGGTAGGTCATTTCAGCGATTTCGCACTCGATTCGGGTTCTTACCCAGGCGCTGCGCGTCGGTTGTTCGTAAAAAAGCCCCATTTCGCCGAAGAATTGCCCTTTGTTCAGGTAGGCAAGCACCATCTCATTGCCGTCTTCATCCTCGATCATAACCTCGACCGAGCCATCGACAATGTAGTAGAGAACGTCGGGCAAATCGCCCGCATGAATCATGACGGTTTTCGATGGGACCGTGCGGACGCGGCAGTAACTTAAAAAACGGTTTATTGCCGGTACATCACTTAAATTCTTCGCTGTTGTTTGCATATGCTAATCCTCGACGACGCTGCGCTACTCTTTTAATACAGACTGCGGCCAAGAGCAAGCTAAGTCCGTAATTTCTCTTGAAAATATGACTATTCAGAAAATTCTGTCGAAATAAGTCCCGGGCGGCAAAAATACCGCAGCAGAATCAGATCCAGTAGGCTGCCCGGGTCATAATTTTCCCGCAAACGCGCATAAGCTCCCGCGCAGGCAGTGGCAACCTGGCTGCGCCTGCAGCATTTGCGTTTGCACCATGTTGCTCTTCCTCATCACGCATCTGCGTAACAATTGCACGACTTCTGGCGTCATTTTCCGGCAACTCCTGGAGATGCTCGCTCAGGTGCGCCGACACTTGTCTTTCAGTTTCCTCAATAAAGCCAAGTGACCACTTATCGCCGAGCACACCACTGGCCGCACCAATTACAAATGCACCTGCATACCAAATGGGTCGTAACTTGCTTGGGCCGGAATCGAGTTGCGCCAGTCGTTCCTCGCACCAGCCAAGATGATCCAGCTCTTCATTTGCAGCCTGCTGCATTTGTTGCTGGATTGTGGCGTCTCTGGCGAGTGCTGCGTGCCCCTGATAAAGGCCCTGGGCAGCGATTTCGCCAGCGTGATTAACGCGCATCAAACCAGCAGCATGGGATTTTTCTCGTTTGGACAGGGTTGCCTCGACAATATCTGCAGCCGGATTGGGGCGTGTTGCGCGAACAGGTGAGGGGCTGGCTGAGCGCAGCATGGTATCGATTCCGGACAATATCCGGTCCAGCGGGCTAAGTTGTCGCTCATCCATTGGCGGATTATAACCGTGATTTTGCTGCCAACGCTGGATTTCACAGGCAAGCTACTAGTACAACCAGGGTGGTTTGATGGGTTCAGAGCCACCCTGGTTGGACGACCAGTACCCGGGTGGGCTTGAAACAGGCTCGATTACCCTGATTCCGCCCGCTATTTTGGCGCCTGGCGGCGCATTGTTGCCCTGCTGCAGTCAAGAGCGGTCCTCCGGCATGGTGTGGTTGCCAATTGTCGCGATTAAGCTATTGAAAAATAAAGGAATAAAATCGCGAATTCGATGCGTGCTAATTTGCTGAAAATGGCCTGCTTTGTTTGCATTGCGCCAGCCCGTCGAGTAAACTTTCGCGCCTTTCGTCGGGGCATTAAAGGCAAGGCCTGACCGGCGGGGGCATGGCGATTTTTCGTCGCCAACATTGCTCCATATGGGTTCCTAACTGGATTTTAGATCATGAAAACGTTTTCTGCCAAGGCGGAGGAAGTAAACCGCGACTGGTATGTGGTTGACGCCACGAACAAGACTTTAGGACGACTGTCGACGGAGATCGCCCGACGGCTCCGAGGCAAGCATAAACCTGAATATACGCCGCACGTTGATACGGGTGACTACATTGTTGTGGTTAACGCCGAAAAAATTCGCGTGACGGGAAACAAGATGAAGAACAAGATGTATCACCGCTATACGGGATACATTGGCAACCTGAAATCTATTTCGCTTGAGAAGCTCATGAAAGAGACTCCTGAGCGCGCGCTGCAATATGCGGTGAAAGGCATGATGCCGCGCAATCCGCTTGGCCGAAAGATGTACTCGAAGCTGCGTGTGTTTGCAGGCCCCGAGCACAGTCATGAGGCGCAGCAACCAATACCACTGGATATTAAAGCCTGAGCCGCAAGGGCATCAGGACTGAGGCGAAGTAAATGAGTGAAGCACAGCTGTACGGAACTGGCCGGCGCAAGAGATCCACTGCCAGAGTTTTTATGAAGGCAGGGTCCGGTAGCATTACTGTGAACAATCGTCCGCTAGACCAGTTTTTTGGTCGGCAGACTGCTCGCATGATCGTGCGCCAGCCGTTGGAGTTGATCAATCTTGCGGACAAGTTTGATATTACCGCTACCGTTAAAGGTGGCGGCACAACCGGCCAGGCTGGTGCGATTCGACATGGTCTGACCCGTGCATTGATGCAGTACGACGAGTCTCTGCGACCGGCGCTCAGAAAAGCCGGATTCGTGACCCGTGACGCGCGTGAAGTTGAGCGTAAGAAAGTTGGCTTGAGGAAGGCGCGGCGGGCTACGCAGTATTCCAAGCGGTAGTTTTTCGACACTTTTTTCGCTGGACCCTTCGTTTGTTGGGTCAGGAATCTTTGTTACGCGGCGCTGTATTCAGGGTGAGGCGAGCTTGCTGTGGTGGGTGGAATGCCCGCATTGATTTGATTACTTAAGGTAAGTTCGCACCAAACCAGTGTGCCCTCGAGTAAAATTGCGGGCGAACTTGGGGGATCGTCTAGTGGTAGGACTGCGGACTCTGACTCCGCCAACGGGGGTTCGAATCCCTCTCCCCCAGCCAACCCCACAAACATAAAAGGCTGCAACTTATGTTGCGGCCTTTTATGTTTGTCGCCCGCCGGGGCGGGCTCCTACAAGATTAGTACGTAATTTGTCCCGCTCCTAGTTCCCCATAACCCTTACCCCGGAATCATCCCCGACAATCAACACATCCGCTGCTCTATGTGCGAACAAACCAACGGTCACAACCCCGGGAATCTGATTAATCCGCGTCTCCATTTCCAATGGATTCGAGATCGACAGGTTATGGACGTCCAGAACATGGTTGCCATTGTCGGTCACAAAATTTTCCCGCCAGACCGGTTGGCCGCGCATCTTGACCATTTTTCTTGCGACAAAGGATTGGGCCATCGGAATGACCTCGATCGGTAGTGGAAAAGACCCGAGCATGCCGACCTGTTTTGAGTCATCGATGATGCAAATAAATTTTCTGGATGCGCCCGCCAGTATTTTTTCGCGGGTAAGCGCGCCACCACCGCCCTTGATGAGTTGCAGGTGTTTTGTGGCCTCATCGGCACCATCAATGTAAACGTCGACATCGCCAACGGCATTCAGCATTGACACCTCGAAGCCGAGCTTCTCAAGCCTTTCTGTGGTTGCCATCGAACTGGATACCATGGCCTCAATCCGGTTTCGAATATCAGGCAAGAGTTCGATCAAATGGTTGACCGTCGATCCCGTGCCAATGCCGAGCGTTGTGCCGTCGCGGATGAAATCCAGCGAGGCTTTGGCTGCGTTGATCTTTTTTTCGTCCTGATCCATATAGGCAACAAAAAATGAAGTAATCGAGTGCTCCTGATAGTGAGCTTATCTGATCGCCCGAATCTTCGCCATAAAAAACAGAACGCTAACTGCCAAAACGAAATATGCCCGCAATTGCGGGCATATTTCTTGATTTTGGAAGAAGGCCTCGGTAATCCTTTCGGCTACCGATCTTCCAGCTTCTCAGCTAAGACTATCTACGCTTACGGGAAGCTTTTTTCTTCGCTTTCCGTTTCGTCTTACGCTTGGCTTTTTTCTTAGCCTTTTTCTTTACCTTGCGTTTGGCTTTTTTCTTAGCCTTACGCTTGGTCTTCTTTTTTGCCTTCTTCTTCGTTTTCCGTTTCGCTACTTTCTTTTTCGCCTTTTTCTTCGTCTTACGCTTGGCGACTTTTTTCTTCGTCTTACGTTTCGCGACCTTTCTCTTAGGTGCTTTCTTCCTGGTTACTTTCCGCTTCTTAGCGACCTTTCGCTTCGAAGCTTTTTTACGTGACTTCTTTTTGGTAGCCATACTTTTTCTCCGTGTCGGGTACCCGGCGTTGAGTATATACAACAAAGGCAAAAAATCCAGCAAGTTAAGTGACGCCGTTAACATTTTGAGATGTTCGCGATTTCGCGAATTTCCGGGTGAAAGGTGGTGAAAACCTGCGCAATGAATTCTGGATGCAATTTTGCGACGACTTGTCGCAAAAATTCCACACTCTATTTGCAGTTGCCTGGGAAGATATTTTTCCGGCGCTGCTGAATGACGATTATCAAACTTTGTGTTGACGCCGTCGTTGCTTGCGCGCGTTTAGCGGTGTAATTGCAAAATTGGCTTAGGAAATATCCTGATTCGTATCGTGATTCGTATCGTTGACAGTGGCGAAAAGCGGTATGTCCCAAGGGTTTGGCGTTATTTCTTCCACTTCCTGACAAGCGAAAGCAACACCGATCAGTTTGGGATGAAAGAAGTGCTTACGGCCCCGTAAAAACGAGAACGTACGATCAAAATAACCACCGCCCATACCAACGCGGTGTCCGGCATTGTCGTATGCGACGACCGGTGTAATGACAATGTCCAGCATTCGTGGGGCGACGGTTTCACCGTCCAGAGGCTCTGCGATACCGTATTGGTTGACCAGAATATCCGTATCGGCAGTCAGTTCACAAAACTGCATGACATCATTTTTTTCGAGAACTGGCGCAAAAACGCGCTTTTTCATGCGCCATGCGCGCTCAATGATGCTCCACGTATCAACTTCATCCGGCGTTGATAGATAGCAAGCGACAAATGCGGCGCGTTGAAACCAGCTGGATTGGGTTATTTTCTGCGCGATTTTTTCGGACGCAATGTAGCGTTGGTGTTCACCTAAATTCGTGCGGGCGAGTCGGCCAGCGACGCGAAATCTGTTTTGCAGTTGTTGATTATCGGAATCTGCAGATGACATCTGCGTGCCGCCCTTAAGAATGACTGCATCAATAATAGTCGTAAAGAAAGACGTCTCCCGCCTGTGCCGTTGCCGACCGTCGCTCTCGAACCGGGAGCAACAAGTGGGGTCAGCCGTGGCAACAAAAGGCTATCCACCGAAGTGGTTTTGCACACATGTTGCCGACAGTGCACGACCCCGAGGTAGAAATTTAGGGTCGAAAGTATTCCAGGTTGACATCGAACACTGCAGGAGACGTCAGATCACAGCTTACCGAATCTTCGATCTGCTGTCCTGTTCCAGGTCACGAATATTATGCTTGTCGCAGAAAAACCGGTGACTATTCTTCAGGTCTCTACAGGTCCAGTTGTTGGCTGCTGCCGAGAACGGATTCAACTCTCTCAGACAGTAACTTGATGCGGTTGCTGACGTCGCCTTCCAAGGCCTCATCCCGGGCTTTCGAATGCAGCAGGTCGTTCGCCATATTCAGGGCGGCCATGACGGCAATTCTGTCGAGGCCGACGACTTTGCCGCTGTCGCGGATTTCCCGCATCTTTTCATTCAATGCTTCTGCAGAATCGAGTAGGTCTGTGCGTTCGTTGGCAGGACACGAGACCTGGTATTCTTTTTCGAGAATTCGAACGCTGACGTGGGCATACATTTCATTCATTAC
>Ga0114948_10000044_pt1 | contig 33984 bp, 30 predicted proteins | sample CR04metaG_FD_83877 | JGI IMG/M metagenome (GOLD analysis project Ga0114948, IMG submission 83877) | Deep subsurface microbial communities from Mariana Trench to uncover new lineages of life (NeLLi) - CR04 metaG | ecosystem: Environmental > Aquatic > Marine > Ocean trench > Sediment | place...
AGCCTGGGGCGATGGGATTGCGCCAGCTCCGCCACCTCATCCATGTCGATGCGCCCGTCCTGGCGCCCGACGCCGTAGTGGGCCACATGGAACAACCTGCCCGACTGATTCGGCGGCGCGCCGTGACTCAGGTGGCCACCCATCGCCAAACCCATGCTGAGAATGCGATCCCCCGGCGCCAGCAGCGCCTGGTACACCGTCTGGTTGGCCTGACTCCCGGAGTGCGGCTGCACATTGGCGTGACGGCAGGCGAACAAGCGGCAGGCGCGATCCGTGGCAAGCTGTTCCAACGCGTCGGCCCACTCGGTGCCACCGAAGTAGCGACGGCCGGGGTAGCCCTCGACGGTCTTGTTGGTGAAAACCGAGCCTTGCGCCTCGAGCACGGCGCGGCTGACGAGATTCTCCGAGGCAATGAGCTCGATCTGATCGGCCTGCCGATGGAACTCGCCATCGATGATGGCGGCGAGTTCGGCATCCGTCTCGCTGAGCGAAGCGTGGAAGAACGCCCGGCGACTACCCATTGCGACGAATCACCTTTTGGAGCGACCCCCCCTGGCAGTTACTCAGCAATTCTTGCCCGCAAGAACGCGGCGCCGGAATTCCTCCAGCGACAACCACTCGCCGTCGCGCTCGAACTCGATGAACGCGCAACCGTTTTGCGACCCGTAGTCTTCCAGGGGTTCATGCCCGCGGTAGTCACCGAGTATGTAGCCCGAGAACTGTGCCTCGCCGGCATCACTCAGCATGCGAAAGTGCTCGCCGTGAATGATGACCGAATCGAAAGGGGCACGGTTGCTGGATCCGCTCGGCCCGATTTTTCCCACCGCCTCGCTGCTCTCCCCGAGGATCGTATCGCGGGTCACGATCCAGGTGTAGTGGGTGTAATTCTTGTCAGCGCCCATCATGGTCCTGCATCACTCCGGCAGGACAGAGTCGGGGGAATGGTGCCGACGGCAGGAGTCGAACCCCCAACGCTGATGCTTATAAAGCACCGCCAGGAACCCTGGCCGATGCCTTACGAGCCTTAACAACCCATTAACAAACAGTCGCATAAGCGTACCCTGCACTAGTCGGGGCGACTCCATTCTTGCCCAAAGTTAACGTACCGGGTAGGCCCAGCAGTAGCCCCGGGGACAGTCATTGACCCAAAGCTCTCGCAGCATCAGGTCATGCCTATTGTCAATCTTACCAAGAAAACCCCCGATGAATTGCCTCTGCCGCCGGGTTGCAAACGGGTCTTCTATCCTGGCTCGGTCATTCGCGGACTTGGCGTCTGGGTGACGAGCAAAGGCGTCAAGGCCTTTATCGTCTATCGGAAGGTCGAGGGCAAGCCGCAGCGCACTACCCTCGGGCGCTACCCGGCGACCAAGATTGCTCAGGCGCGGAAGAAGGCTGAACAAATCAACGGCCAAATCGCGGACGAGAAGAATCCGAACGCGGAGAAACGGCGAGCTCGCGGAGAGCCAACACTCGGGGAGCTGTATGCGCGTTACGGCGACGGCTGCGAATCGCGATCGAGTCGGCAAAGCTCCGATGCGGTGCCAGCAACTGCGATATATTCCCCACATCCCCCCCAGCGAATGGAGCTGACACCATGAGGGCATCATCGACGCACGGCGCACCAGTTCCACGGGCGCGCACACTCCTGCCGGACCGCTTCTGCAATCTGGACCGTCTGCTGCACGCCATGCAGGCGCGCAACATTGACGGCTTGGTGGCGACCTCCATGCTCAACGTGTTCTATCTGACTGGCCTCAACAGCATCGCCCACAAATCCGACGAACCGCGTCCCTACGCCGTCATTCTTTCTCGCCACGCGCCGGAGCACCCGGTATTCGTGCTGGCCGATTACTACCTGGGGAGCCTCTTGAGCCAGCCCACCTGGATCGAGGACGTGAGGCCCTTCCGCGCCGTGATGATGCCCCTGGATCTCCCCCCCAACCGGCAAGACCTGAATCGTTTCATCCCCGCCCACGGCGACGGCCGACGGTGGCTCGAGCAGGCCCGCGGCAGCTATGCCTTCAACATGGGCGACGCCTGCCGTGGCGCCATCGAAGACCTGGGACTCGAGGGAGGTCGCATCGCCTTCGACGATCCGGGCTTTGGACGACGGCTCGATCTCGCGTCGACCGAGCTGGTCGACGGCTACGATCCGCTCATGTACGCGCGCGCGGTCAAGACCGAGCACGAGGTTGCGCTTTTGAAGCGCGCCACGCGCCTCAACCAGACCGCCATCGAACGCACCGTCGGCGCCTGGGACAAGGGTATGAGCTGGCGCGAGCTCAACCATGCCTATCACCGGGCGGTTACGGACCTCGGCGGCTTCGTCCGCGATCCCGGCGGCATGGTGTGGGGACACCCGCGGGGCGGCGATGCCGCCATCACCTTGCAGACCGGCCTCGATGATTTCGTCGTCGAGGCCGGCATGCACGTCATGTTCGACTGTCACGGAACCCTGGATCTGTACTGCTGGGACGGCGGTAAAACCTGGGTGGTGGACGGCGAGCCCCAGGGAGACGCCAAGCGCTATGCCCGGGCGACTGCCGAGGTCGGCGAGACGCTGCTCGGCGCCATGCGCCCCGGAACGAAGATCAGCGAGCTCCAGGCGAGCGCACGCCGTGCTTACCGAAAGGCCGGTGTTGCCGACGCCGATGCCGCGATCATTTTTTTCCACGGACTGGGCCTCAGCCACATGGATGTCGAGCAGACCACCGCCGACGGCAGACCCAACGGCGACTGGGCCCTGGAGGAAGGCATGGTGGTGCCCTTACACTTGCTGTACCCGGGAGACGAGCACCATCGGATGTGGCTGGAGGAAGTCGCTTTGATCACCCGCGACGGCGGCGAGCCTTTGTTCACCTGGGGACTGGAGGCGATAACGGCCGGCTGATTCGCCGTCGATTCAGCAGATTACCGGTGCCGAGGGTATCGCGTTGGGAAAAACGACGGGAAGCGCGAATTTTCGATCGCACTTTCGCTCACAATCCTTTCGTGCAGGGCGTGACCGCTGATCCCGCCGGAGCTTCCCTTGGGAGTAGTCCTGAGCCCACACCGGACCTGCTTTAGACGAACAGGTGGGTCACGGGGGCGGTAGCAAGCGCAGTCACTTCGAGGGCCTCGACCTTGCGTATGTTACGTGGCGATGGCCGCCCGCAGCATCCGCGCTGAGGCAGTTCACTATTTGATCATTAGACAATTTTGGTGCCGGCTGCAGGAGTCGAACCCGCGACCTGATGCTTACAAGGCAACTGCTCTACCAACTGAGCTAAGCCGGCCGGCGAAGTACCCATGGCAGCACCATGGCCGCGGTTCAGTGCAGCGCACCAGGGATTGAGCCGTCGCTCCGCCGATGACGCGTTTATCGCCGGTCGAACCGAGCTACTGGGTGTCAGAACGGCCAGACGCTTCCGACGCCGCGCCGGAGGCGTTATCGGAGTAGCTGCCTTCCTGCCGCAGGTCTGGGGGATTGTAGGAAATCGCGGGATCCCCCGCAATTGCCGCATCCCCGCAAGGCACCTGCCGAATGATCAGATCAGGGAAAATCTGGTCCAACACACCGACCGTCATGGGCTGCGCAGCACTGGTCGTGACGTCGAACCAGGAAGCCGTCGCGGTACGGTAGCGAGGCAGCACCGATGGCGCGAAACCCCGGCCTTCGAGCTGAGATACCCGTCTTTGCAGAGTGTCGTTCTGGCTATAGAGGCCGAGTGAGATAGCATTCGCCATGTCTCCGCGGGGAATGACGTAGATGTCGTCGATGTTGGCGGCCTGCATTTCCCGCACCCGGGCATCGGCGGCCTCGCGGCTCTCCAGGGGCGGCAGGAACACCCAGGTGCTGGTCACCTCGCGGCGCTCATCGCTGCGCAATGTGGCCTGGCTGCCCTGGGCGTTGAACCAGGCGCCCAGGGCCGAGATATCGTCTTCGTTCTCCAGCGGACCTAAGGTGTAGCACTCGCGGTCGGCCATCGGCGATAATGCCAAAGCTTCAGCCAGAGGTACCGAAACGGTCCCCTCATGGTCACCGGCAAGCCGCTCGGACGACTGCGGTTGCGGCGCTGAAGCCGGTTGCCGCGATGGAAGCGTGCGCCGGCGACGCAACACGCCGGATTCGACTTCGCTCACCAGCAACAATCGGTTGACCATCGCAACGCCCACCGCCGGCGGCGCGGCCACATCGGCGACAACCACCTCCTGGTCCTGGCTGAGCCGCCATCCGAAAAAGGCCACGTTGGTCAGTACGAGACCCAGGATCACCCACTTCACATCGATTCTCCGAACGCGTCGACATCCCCATGAGTGTCGCGCCGAGTTCGCCGCCAATCGCCTCGTTCAAGTATACAGGCCGTCAACCCGATGGCGCCGCCACGGTGGTTGGAGCGCAACCTCAGGTCAGCACCCGCAGGCTGATGTCTCCGCTTACAACGCGCTCGCACCGCCCCTGCACTTCCAGCAACAGTGCGCCGCCGGTGTCCACACCCCGCGCCGTACCCCGACGGCTGCCCGAAACGTCGTGCAGCTCCACCTGGCGATCACGGACTGCATCGAGCAGCTCCCAGTCGCGGCGAAATGCTTCGAATCCCGCTTCGACGAATTGCTCCTGGGCCAGGATGACCTCGGTGAGCACCCGCGACGCGAGCCGGTTGCGACCCGGATGTATGCCGTGGGCGGCAAGATCCGTCCACGGCTGATCGATGCTCGCGCCGGCATCCGCCGGCATCTGCACATTGATTCCGATGCCGGTCACGACCCGCCACGGACCCCGGCTGCGCCCGGATGTCTCCAACAATATTCCACCCAGCTTCACGCCACTGAGCAGGATGTCGTTGGGCCACTTGAGCGCAATGCCCTGCACATCCAGGGACTGCATCGCCCGCGCCACGGCAACGCCCATGGCGAGGCTCAAACCCTGGAGGAACTCGGGCACCACGGCAAAAGACCGCAGCACTGACAGGTAGAGGTTGGCGCCGCCGGGAGACACCCATGCACGGCCCCGTCGACCGCGACCGGCGGTCTGCGCCTCGGCGACGCAGACATGTACCCCGGCCTCGCCGAAGCCTTCGCCTTCCAGCAGGAAGCGGTTGCTGGAATCGACTTCGCCAAGCACCGTGAGAGAGCGCAAGCCAACGCTGGCCGCGGCCGATATCCCGCTGAGAATTTGTCGCTGGTCGAGGGCCTCCGCCGGGTGAGTATTCGACATCAGCTCCGAGCCTCCAGCAGTCCGTCCAGGGTACGCGTGAGGCGGGCCAGGTCGGCGGTTGTCGACAAGCGATGATCCCCGCCTTTGACGAGCTCCAGGGTGACGTCGGCAGCGGTCAGCGCCTCGAGCAGCCGCCGGGACATTTCCCAGGGGACCTCACTGTCGTCGGTTCCGTGCAACAGCCTTACCGGGCACTGGACGGCGATACTGGCGTCCAGCAGAAGATGCTCGCGGCCCTCCTCGATGAGCGCGAGGCTGATGGGACAGCCCTCGACGGCATACTCGGAAGGCACACGAACAACGCGGGTGCGGCGGAGCTCGGCGCGATTTTGCGCCGTCAGCCGCCGCCAGATGAGCTCCTCGGTGAAATCCGGTGCTGCGGCAACTCCCACCAAGCCCTCAACGCGGCCGGCTAACGCGCCGGCCACCAGCAGCATGATCCAGGCGCCCATGCTGGATCCCACCAGCAGCAGGGATCCCTCGGTGCAGCCTTCGATCACCGCCAGGGCATCGTCACGCCAGGTACCGATAGTGCCATCGACAAACTGCCCGCTGGAGGCGCCGTGGCCCTGGTAATCGAATCGCAGATAGGCCTGGCCCCGCTCGTGGCACCAGGCGTCCAGGTGGATCGCCTTGGTGCCGGTCATGTCGGAGCTGAAGCCACCGAGAAACACCACCGTCGGCGAGCGCCCGCCAAGGCTCCGGTAAGCGATACGCGAACCGTGCTCGCGGATCCAGTAGCGCGGCTCCAGACGGTCTTCCCGGCCACTCACCATCGCCTGGCCGCAGACTCCAGGCTATGGCGAAAAGACGCTCCAAACTCAGCCACGGCCAGACCCATGACGATTCTCCGGCCCGTCACCGGGCAGCGACGGTGGCGCGCATTGTATCGCGGTGCGCAATCCACTACTGACCTATGATTTCACCCATGTTCAAGCTCCACGGACATCGCGGGTGACCGCGCGCGCGGCATGCCGCCCCAGCGCCGACGGGGCGGCCATGATGGCACTACTCGCCAGTCTGGTGCGCGGCGAAGATACTGGCCAAAGTCCTGGCGCATCCAATTCTGCCAGCCCGGAGGATATCGTGGCCTCGGCACTGCGCCACGGTGTCCTGCCTCTGGCTTACCAGGGACTGGGCGTTCCACGCCAGGCCGACGACGGGCACAACGCCCTGCGCACGGCCCTTGCGGGGCTCGCGAGAACAGAGGCGGCGGCGGACGCCATCCGCGTCGCCGCATGCCGGGATTTGCTCCACGCATTGCACCATGCAGGGCTCTCGGTGCTGGTGTTCAAGGGTAGCGCCCTCGCCTTCAGCCATTATCCCCGGCCGGATCTTCGGCCCCGCGACGATACCGACTTGCTGGTGGAACAATCGCAGCTCACCGTCCTGGACACGACCATGAGGAACATGGGCTATGGCAAGTCACCAACCTCTGGCGGTCGTCTGATTTCCCATCAGTGCCTTTACACCAGAATCGACGGCCGCGGCATCCACCACAATTTCGACGTCCATTGGCGCAACAGCAACCGGCACCGCTATGCCCGCCTGTTCACCCTCACCGAGCTGCTCGAGCGCTCGCGGCCGATCCCTGCCCACGCCACGCTGGCACGCTGCCCGTGTCCGGTGGACGCACTGCTCATCGCGGCCCTGCATCGCGCCAGTCACCGGGGAACCGATCGGCTGGTGTGGTTGTACGACATCCATCGGTTGCTGGCAGCGATGACCGACCAGGAGCTCGGCGAGCTCGAGGAGCGCGCCGCCACCAAGAGCCTGACGGACGAATGCCGGGCAGCCATGGCCGGCGCGCGACACTACTTCGGCCGCGGCACCGCCCCACCTCCCGCTCTGTCCCAGGGTGTGCGAACCATCGATATCTGGTTGGCGGACCTCAAAGCCCTGCCCTCATGGCGCGCGCGCCTGGCGTTGCTGAAAGAGCACGCATTCCCGCCCGCCGACTACATGCGACGAAACGGCGGCGCAGACGATCGCCTGGCCCTGCCCACCGCCTATCTGACCCGCGGCCTGCGCGGCTCGCTGAAACTCTTCCGACGCGTCTGAAGCCTTTCACCCTTTGCCCTTTTACCACGGATCGTGGATCCTTGGGCGCGCTCCGAGTCGGCGGCTGGCTGGCGGACCACAACGCACTAAACCATGTCGAGAAAACCGCGAAGGAAAGACTGAATGGCAGCAACACCCCAACACGCGATCAAAATTCATGGCGGCAAGAACGGACGCGCCAGCATGGCCGCCAAGGCCGATCGCCATGTGCTCTACGAGGATTCCGTGCAATGCGTGGAAGCCGAGATCGACTTCATCGACGAGACCTTCAAGACGCTTCGCAATCGCAAGGCCTGGTTGCTGCGCGAGGATTTCTGCGGAACTGCCAATACCTCCTGCGAGTGGGTACGACGGCGTAAACGCAACCGCGCCATTGGTGTGGACCTGGACCATGAGGTTCAAGAATGGGGAAGAAAGCACCACCTGGCGAAGCTGGGCGAAGCGCAGAAGCACGTCACGCTGCTGAACGAAAATGTGCTCGACGTTCAGACCGAGCCTGTCGACATCGTTCTCGCCATGAATTTCAGCTATTGGATTTTCAAGAAACGGGCCCAGATGGGACGCTACTTTCAAAGCGTCTACGACAGCCTGGCGAAAGACGGTGTGTTCTTCCTGGATGCCTACGGAGGCTCCGACGCCTATAAGGAGATGCGTGAACGCACTAAGTACGATGACTTCACCTACACCTGGGATCAGGCCAGCTTCGATCCCATCAGCGGCGAGATGATGTGCAAGATTCACTTCAGCTTCCCCGACGGCTCGCGCATGAAGAATGCCTTCACCTACGACTGGCGCCTCTGGACCCTGCCCGAAATCCGGGAGATCCTGCTGGAAGCGGGATTCAAGCGGGTCACCGTCTACTGGCAGGGAGACGATGAGGACAGCGACGAGGGCAACGGTGAGTTCGAGCCCGCCGAGCGCGGCGAAGCCGACGAGGCTTGGATCGTGTACATCAGCGCGGAAAAATAAGAGCGACCCGGACGGGGCCGTGTTGTGGCGTTCCGTCGCCTCTAGTATGTTAAATTTCACCTTGCAGCCACGGGCGGGGGCTCGTAGCTGCGCGCGTCAACGGCGCCATGTCGTTGATTTCTGGTAGAAAATGAACCGGGAGAGGAGTGACCGATGTCGGAGTCAAAATCCTACGACGTCCCTGAAGACGTCGCCGCAAAAGCATACATCAACAATGACAAGTACAACGAGATGTACCAGCGGTCCATCTCCGACCCCGAGGGCTTCTGGGCCGAGCAGGCCGAGGAATTCATCGACTGGTTCAAACCCTGGACCAAGGTCTGGGACTGGGACTTCGACGACGCCAGGATCGCCTGGTTCGAAGGCGCCAAGCTGAATGTCTCCTACAACTGCCTCGATCGTCACCTCGAGAGCCGCGGCAATCAGGTAGCCATTATCTGGGAAGGCGACGACCCGGGAGTCCACAAGAAGATCACCTATCGGGAATTGCACACGGAGGTGTGCAAGTTCGCGAACGCGCTCAAGTCCCGGGGCGTCAAGAAGGGCGACAGGGTCTCCATCTACATGCCCATGGTGCCCGAGGTCGTGGTAGCCATGCTCGCCTGTACGCGCATCGGTGCGGTGCACTCCATTGTGTTCGGCGGCTTTTCACCGGAGTCCCTCAAAGACCGCATTCTCGACTCGGATTGCCAGGTGGTCATCACCGCCGACGAAGGACTGCGCGGTGCGCGCCCGGTGCCCCTCAAGGCCAACGCCGACAAAGCGCTGGAAGCCTGTCCCAACGTCCACACGGTGGTGGTCGTCAAGTGCACCGGCGGCGACATTGCCTGGCACGATAAACGCGACGTCTGGTACCAGGAGATCGTGGCCGAGGCCTCCAGCGATTGTCCGCCGGAAGAGATGGATGCGGAGGATCCACTGTTCATCCTTTATACCTCGGGCTCCACCGGCAAGCCGAAGGGCGTGTTGCACACCACCGGCGGATACATTCTCTATGCCGCCATGACCCACAAGTACATATTCGACTACCACGATGGCGACGTGTTCTGGTGCACGGCCGATGTGGGCTGGGTCACGGGTCATTCCTATATCGTCTACGGTCCGCTCGCGAACGGCGCAACCACGCTGGTGTTCGAGGGCATTCCCACCTATCCCGACGCCAGCCGTTTCTGGCAGGTGGTGGACAAGCACCAGGTGAATATCTTCTACACCGCGCCCACTGCGCTGCGCGCACTCATGGGCCAGGGGAATGCATTCGTCGAGAAGACCAGCCGCAAGAGTCTCAAGCTGCTGGGGACAGTCGGTGAGCCCATCAATCCCGAGGCCTGGGAGTGGTACTACCACGTCATCGGCGAGGAGCGTTGCCCCATCGTCGACACCTGGTGGCAGACCGAAACCGGCGGCATCCTGATCACGCCGTTGCCGGGCGCCACCAAGCTCAAGCCCGGCTCGGCTACCCGTCCATTCTTCGGCATCGTGCCGGAAATCGTCGATCCGCAAGGCAAGGTTCTGGAAGGTGCGGCCGAGGGCAACCTGTGCATCCCGCAACCCTGGCCGGGAATGATGCGCACGCTCTACGGCGACCACCAGCGTTTCAAGGAGACTTATTTTTCCGCCTACAAGGGCAAGTATTTCACCGGCGACGGCGTCCGGCGCGACGACGACGGCTATTACTGGATCACCGGACGCGTGGACGATGTCATCAACATCTCTGGTCACCGCTTAGGCACCGCTGAGGTGGAAAGCGCACTGGTGCTGCATGAGACTGTCGCCGAAGCCGCCGTTGTGGGCTATCCCCACGACATCAAGGGCCAGGGGATCTATGCCTATGTGACCTTGATGGCAGGGACCGAGGGCACCGAGGAGCTGCGCAAGGAGCTGGTCGGTCTGGTACGCACCGAGATTGGCGCGATCGCCTCGCCGGATGTCATTCAGTGGGCACCGGGCCTGCCCAAGACCCGCTCAGGCAAGATCATGCGGCGTATCCTGCGCAAGGTGGCAGCCAACGAGGTGGATGCACTCGGCGACACCTCGACACTGGCCGATCCTTCCGTGGTGGACGACCTGGTCGCCAATCGTGCTAACAAGTAATCCCGTGTGAATCGCCGGGGGCAGCGTCCCGCCCGGCCCCCATATGGGCCCACAATGGCCGACTCCCGCAATAAAGACCACCGACCCGGCGAGCCACTGCCCGACTGGCAGGACTGGTACAGACGATTCATGCCCACCGCAGCCGCGCCCGGGAAAGCCATGGGCGGGCTGGACGCAGCCTGGCGGGCCGCCATGGACAGTTGGTGGGACAGCGTCGCCGCCGCTACCCCGCCGGTGGGGCGAGAGCTTCTCAAACCCGCCGTGGACCAGGGAAAAGCGTTCATCGCGCTCGCCAACGGCGTCTGGCGGTCGCCGGCGGGCGAAGCCGGCGACAATGTTCTGTGGCGCCAGCCCCTGCATCTCTGGGAGCAGGCTGCCAGCAGCGTGCTGGCGGCCGAGCCTCACCACCGTGAGCGCTCCGCGGACGCGAGTGACGAGGCGCTGCGAACTTACCAGCGGGCGCTGCAGGACTACGCCGGCGCGCTGCGCGATGTCAGTGCCAGATCCCTCGCCGACGTCGCCCACAGCTGGCGCAAGCACCGACCCTCGGCGGAGCCGCGGGCCGGGCTGCGCGAGCTTTTCGATCTGTACGTTGAGCTGGGCGAGCATCGCTATCACGAGCTGGTCTCCAGCGAAGCCTTCGCCGTAATCGGCGGGCGCCTCATCAACAGCCTGGTGGAGTGCGTGCACCAGGGCCTGGCACCGGCCACCGTCGCCGGCCACGACGACAGCGCCGCGACGCCGGCGGACGCGCCCACAGCGCAGTCGGAACCAGCCCAGATCCCGGATTTCCCGGAACTGCTCGCCGATCTTGGTTTTGGGCTCGAGCAGACCCTGACAGAGTTGCAGGCGTTCGGCGAAAAACTGAATGTCGGCGCGGCAACACTGCGCAATCTGGGCGCCATCGACGTGGGCATGACAGCGAAGCAAGCCGTGCACCACGATGGCAAGCTGACCCTGTATCGCTACCTGCCGGACACGGCGCCTGCCAACCCGGTACCGATACTCATCGTGTATGCGCTCGCCAACCGCCCCTACATGATGGATCTCCAACCCCAGCGTTCTCTGATCCGTGGTCTGATGGACAGGGGTCTGGAAGTGTACCTGATCGATTGGGGGTATCCGGATGCAGACGACACGGGTCTGGGTCTGGATGACTACATCGACGGCTTCCTCGACGGTTGCGTGGAGAGTCTCCGCGATCGTCTCGGACTGGATCGCATTAACCTGCTGGGCGTCTGCCAGGGGGGCACTTTCAGTCTGTGCTACAGCGCGCTCAATGCCGACAAGATCCATAACCTCGTTCTCATGGTAACGCCGGTGGATTTTCATACGCCGGATAATCTGCTCGCCACATGGCTGCGTCATGTGGACGTGGACGCGCTGGTCGACGTGCTCGGAAACGTGCCCGGGGAGCTGCTCAACTGGGCGTTCGTGTCCATGAAACCGCTGCGACTCACCGGACAGAAGTATCTGAACATGTTGGACCTTCTAGCCGACGAGGAGAAAGCCAGGACCTTTCTGCGCATGGAAAAGTGGATTCACGACAGTCCCGCCCAAGCGGGTGAATGCTTTCGTCAATTCACCAAGGACCTGTACCAGCAGAACAAGCTGGTGGACGGTTCATTACACATCGGTGACCGCATCGTCGACCTGCAACGGATCAGCATGCCGGTACTCAATGTATATGCCACCCAGGATCACATCGTTCCCCCCGACGGAACCCTGGCGCTGAAGAAGCACATCTCCACCAGCGACTACACGACAATTGCATTCGAAGGCGGGCATATCGGAATCTACGTGAGCGCGAGGGCCCAACGGGAAGTGCCGCAAAAGATCGCCGATTGGCTGCACGCCCGTTGCCGCACGCAATCTGAGCAATCGCCATGACGCGACAGCTCAGCTAGTATCTGGAAAGACCATTCAACGGAGGATTACCGGTCAGTGTCAGACGAACCGCTCATAGCCGTCTTCGTGGACTTCGAGAATCTCGCCCTCGGCGTGCGCGACATGGGCAAGGATGACTTTCGCATCGAGCTGGTGCTCAAGCGCCTGCTGCAGAAAGGCCGCATCGTGTTCAAGCGCGCTTACTGCGACTGGAGCAATTATCGTAGCGCGGTACGCGAGTTTCATTCCCACGGCATCGAGATGGTTGACATCCCGCGCAGCAAAGTGAGCGGCAAGAACAGCGCCGATATTCACATGGTCGTCGATGCCATGGACCTGTGCTATTCGAAACAGCACATCGACTTTTTCGCGCTGCTCTCCGGCGACAGCGACTTCTCACCGTTGGTATCCAAGCTCAAGGAAAACGAAAAGCACGTCCTCGGCTGCGGCGTAAAAAGCTCCACGTCCGATCTGCTCATCGCTAACTGCGATGAGTTCATCTACTACGACGATCTGGTGGCGGCGGCCAAGAAACGCCGTCCATTGAAAAAGAAGGGTACGAAAACCACGGACAAGAAGCAGGAGGCGGCCGAAAAATTGCTCGAGATCGTACGCTCCCTGGAAGGAGACTACGATCCGCTGTGGGGCTCACTGGTCAAGCAAACCATGCGCCGCATGTATCCCGGCTTCAACGAAACCTACTACGGTTACCGTACCTTTTCCGAAATGCTCGAAGCGGTGGCGGACATGGGACTGCTGAAGGTGGAGCATGACCAGGAGCGCGGCAACTACAAGGTCAGCCTGGTCGCGGAATGAGGCGGGGACAGATTAAATGGGAGCATTAAATCTGTCCCCGGGCCACAGCTTGACCCGGGGATGGACGACGGACCTTAAGCTGCCTTCTTGCTTCCGTTGCGGGGGGGCGTAGCGACGGCCTTCATGCCATCCTGGGCCCAATCGTTGAGCTCGCCCTTGACCTCGTTCAGGACCTCGGCGGTCTTCTTCGCGTGCTCGACGAACTTCTCGTTGAGCTCCGTGCTCAGGCGGGTCTGCTCCGTGACCGCAGCCTGGATGTCCTTGGTTTCACCCATCAGCTTGAACTGCTGCACACTACCGTCCAGGTAGTCGGCGGCTGCTTCCAGGTTACGCTGGGCGAGCTTCCCGAAAGTACGCATATTGATGTCGCCCAGACGCTTGGCGGACTCGATGGCCGCCTTGTTCAGGGTCTCGAAATTCTTGAGGATATCGTTCTGCATGGCTGTCACTCTCCAGATTCCATTTACCGGCTCAGCACTTATTGTGCATTGCACCATTGTTGCAGTGCAATATAGGGTTGCCGGACCTGGATGTCAAGGGATCTGACGGTCCTGGAAGCACCAGGAGGGGCGCGGGGGGGGCTGTACCGCCGGGCCTCGGTCAGTGCATATGGTGACCGCCATTGACGCTGAAATTGGCCCCGGTCACATAGGAGGCGTCCTCGGAGGCGAGAAAGCCCACCACGGCGCCGATTTCCGTGGTCCTGCCGAAACGGCCCAGGGGTATCTGCTCCAGAATCTGCTCGCGGACGTCTTCCGGCACGGCACGCACCATGTTCGTGTCCATATAGCCCGGCGACACGGTATTGACGGTCACGCCCTTTCGCGCCACCTCCTGGGCCAGCGCCATGGTAAAGCCGTGCATGCCCGCCTTGGCTGCCGAATAGTTGGTCTGACCGAACTGGCCCTTCTCACCGTTCAGAGACGAAATATTGATGATGCGTCCGAAGCCCCGCTCGGTCATGCCCTGGACCACCTGCCGGGTGATATTGAAGACGCTGTCCAGATTCGTGGTCAGCACCTCGTTCCACATTTCAGGGGCCATGTTGGAGAGCTTGGCGTCCCGGGTGATGCCGGCACAGTTGACCAGAATATCCACGGGGCCCACGGATTCCTCGACCTGGGTGACAGCGGCCGTGCAGGAATCGAAGCTGGTGACATCCCCCTGGACCAGCGCCAGCTCGTGGCCCGCGGCGCGCATCCGATCCTGCCACTCGCCAGCACCATTGCCGACCCTGATGTCCATGGCAACAATGCGGCAATTCTGGCTGGCCAGGCGCTCACAGATGGCCCTGCCAAGCTCCCCTACCCCGCCGGTCACCAATGCCACTCGTTTCGTCATGGGTCTCCCCCCTTTTCGGTACACGGGACCGGGCCTGCCGTTGCTGGTCGGGCCCGGTAGCGGTACCTGGCGCTATTGAGAAACTTTGCGATGAATCACTGCGCTTACCGGCGGCGGCAGCTCGCATGGATGGAATGTTGCACCGCAACACACCCACGGGAGATGGTAGGCAGGAGCGGCACCCCTGTCAACACGGCGTCGATTTGATGTGACGGCGGCCCCGGCCCGGGGGCGAGTCAGGACTTGTCAGGATCCCGTTTGCTCTTGCGGGTCGCCGATTCGCCGCCGGCCATGGCGCTGCTGAGGAAGCTCTCCTGCATCTCTTTCCACATGGTGAGATTCTGCTCGGCCACGTCGCGCATCATAGCCAGAGGGTCGCCCACCATGACGTTGCTCATGCTGCCGCGCCATTTGTCCTGCTGCTCCACGAACAACTTGAGGCTCTTTTCGAGATAACTGGTCATCATGCCCTGCAGAGAATCGCCATAAAAACGGATGATTTCCTGCAGCACCGGCTCACTGAAGATGGGCTCCCCGCCTTCTTCACGCTCGAGAATAATCTGCAACAGAATGCTGCGGGTGATGTCCTGCTTGCTCTTGGCCTCCCGCACGCGAAAATCCACGTGCTGCATGACCAGGTGGCGAACATCTTCCAGCGTGATATAGCTGCTGATTTCCGTGTCGTAGAGGCGGCGATTGGGGTATTTCTTGATAATGCGTGTTTCGGTCACACCGGGATCCTTTTTTTCGGCGGCTAATTCTGAAGATTTTTCGGAGAGCCGCCGACGTCACTCGGCCAGCCCGTGTCGGATTCGAGCCCGGCGCGCTCGAGGGCGCGAATGCGGCTACCTTCGGCGCTCAATACGCCCTGCTCCTTGAATGGTTTGCGAAGCGCATCCGGTACCACGGCCCGACTGCTGTCGGGAAGCGTGGCCAGGATGCCCCGAAACTGGCTTTCGGCCATTCCCGCCGCCGCCCTGGCTTCGCGCAACGCCGACGACACGGGGGCAACTGAGGCCTCGCTGGCCTGCACGCTACCAGCAGCATCGCCTGGTGTCGTCCCGGCAGCCACCGGCGCGGCACTGGTGGATGTGCCGGCGTTCGCGCTTGCGGCGGCCGCTGCCGGTGCCGCCCCGGCCGTCGCCGCCCCACCGGTGCCGAAATCCTGGCTCGACGGCACCGACCAGCCACTGCCTGCCGGCGGCAGCAGGCTCGCGCCGACCACCGCCGGGGCGTTGCCGTCCCTGGTCCTCGTTTCGACCGCCGGGCTTGGCGTCTCCGGGGACAGCGGTGCCCGCGGCACGGTCGCCGCCACGCCCACCAGGGGCGTGGCGGCGATATGCTTGAAGGTCAGACGCCCGGCCAGGGGGAAACTCGTCTCAATCAGGGTGGTAATGGCGCTCAGATCGCCCCCGTGGGCCTCTATCCGAGGAAGCAGATCCGGGATCCCCGGCAACGGAACGTCCGAGAGGATGGTAAACAACGTTTCGCGCCCCTCCCGGCCATCCAGGGGTAGGAACACACCGGCCCCGGGGATGATCGCCTCCTGCCCCCGCCGGATCAGGGCGTCGTCGCCGATGCCGGAAAAGGGATGCAGGAGAACGGCTGTATTGCTGCTGCCATAGGCGATGATGTAGACATAGGCGTCGATTTTGCTCTGCAGACGTAGCTGCACGCCATCACCGGAGCGCAACACACCGCCGTCACGGACAGAGAAGTCTTGAGCGGACCCGGAAGCGGACCCGGGCCTGGCAACGAGCTCCACCTTTACCTTTGCCGCCAGGTCGACGGCGGCCCGAGCGTCGCCAGCCGGCAGCCCGATTGCCGCTGGAAGGGCCGCGAGGACGGTCATCAGGAGCCCCGGAAAGCGCGCTCCGGCCCACCCGACTGTACCTTTCTCAACCACGTTGGAAACTTCTCAAGACCTCAGGCCACGGCAAACCAGGATGCCAGTATGGCGCAGTGCAGCGTAGAATTCGTGGCATTGTCGCCCTTGCCGGGTCGCCAGCGCAAGGCTCAGCGACAGCCTCCGGGAGGCAGAAAAATTCTCATTGAAAGCGGGAATCCGAACTAAAATTGAATGATCGTCGGCGTCTTCCGCTGCCCCCGGGCGGGACACGGCACGCCGGGAAAGCCCGACCGGGGATTGGAACATCGCGTTGATTCGCCATGAGCAGTGGACCACTGAAATTCGAAATCAACGGGCGCACCCTCCGCTTCGCGACCCTGGACGACTTCGCATTCAGTCTGTCCGGCCGTACCCAGATCGCGGCCAGCAGCGTCACCAACCTCATGCAGCTTACACCCAATGAGCTGCGCCGCGAGGCCACCAACATCCGCGACGTGGAGCGATGCTTCGTCGACCTGCTCGCGGACGCACTCAAAGACCCCGATGCCGTAGGCGAGTTGCTGGCAGGCATAGACAATCGTCTCCTGTCGGAAGACAACGAGTGGCGCGCCATCATGACGGCTCTGCTCGATGAAAGTTCCGGCTTCGACGAGTACAAGCACCTGGCACTGGTCAAGTACATGCAGTACCTGGCCGCGCGCCGGGACGTCGTGAAGAGCATCTACGCTCAGCGCTTCGGTGGTCAGGAACCACTCGCGGCGCAGGAACCGGCCGTCAACGGCGGTGCGAAATCCACTCTCATCATGGATGAAGACTCCGAGCCGGATACCGAATCAGCACAGATTCGCTTCGCGCGCTTGCCCCGCGGCGAAACCGTGACCGTGCGAACGCCGAGCAACGGCGAGCTATCGATCATGTTGTCACGCCACAAGTTTCAACTCTTCGCGACCGACACGCCGCGACTGACCGACGACAACGGCGTGAACTACCCGCTGAAATCCGGGGTCAATGTCATCGGACGGCATCCCGGAAACGATGTCGTGGTCGGCGGATGGTACAGGGATGTTTCCCGAAAGCATCTCTTGGTGGACACCAGCGACTGCGACAACCTGGGCCTGACCGACCTCTCGACCCACGGGACCTTCCTGCCCGGCAAACTACTCGGCAACGCCGACGAATGACTGAGCCTCGGCGTTGCGTGCAATCGATGGCGGCCGCGCTGGCGCTTGGCTCGTCCGCAAGCGGCCGCCGGACCATCCCTCGATGATCTTGCTCGGCCTGACACTGCTGGCGCTACTCGCCCTGGGCCTTGGCTTCGTGCGGGCGCCGTTGTGGTTGTGGAGCCTGGCGGGGGCAGCGGTGCTCATCGCAATCACCGCCACCGGGCTCACCGGCACCGTGGGCGCGGTGTCGCTGTGGACACTGTTCGCCTGCCTCGCCCTGCTTTTCAACCTGCGGCCCTTGCGCCGCCGGCTGATCACGCGCCATCTGCTGGCTGCCTTTAGCCGCGCGCTGCCGCGCATGTCGGACACCGAACGCGAGGCCATCGACGCAGGCACCGTGTGGTGGGACGGGGAGCTCTTCAGCGGCCGGCCGAACTGGCAGCGCCTGTTGTCCATACCCGCACCACGATTGAGCGACGAAGAGCGGGCTTTTCTCGACGGGCCCGTGGAGCGGCTGTGCGCGATGCTGGACGACTGGAAGATCACCCAGGACCTTCAGGATCTTCCTCCGGATGCCTGGAATTTCATCAAGAGCCGGGGATTTTTCGGAATGATCATCCCGAAGCGCTACGGCGGGCTCGGCTTCTCCGCCCTGGCACACTCGGAGGTCGTGACCAAGATCACCACCCGCAGCGGCAGCGCGGCGGTGACGGTGATGGTGCCGAACTCGCTCGGTCCGGCCGAGTTGCTGCTGCAATACGGCACGGAGGCGCAGAAAAACCATTACCTGCCACGCCTCGCCAGCGGCGAGGACATCCCCTGCTTCGCCCTTACCGGCCCCGAGGCCGGCAGCGACGCCAGCGCCATTCCGGACCTGGGGGTGGTATGCCGGGCGACGATTGACGGTGAGGAGGACGTGCTCGCCATTCGCCTCAACTGGGACAAGCGCTACATCACGCTCGGCCCGGTGGCGACCCTGCTCGGGCTCGCCTTCAAGCTGCACGATCCGGAAGGGCTGCTCGGCGGCGCCGAGCAGCGCGGCATTACGCTGGCCTTGATACCCACCGACACGCCGGGCATCACCATCGGCAACCGTCACCGGCCGATGAACCAGGCTTTCCTGAACGGTCCGACCAGGGGCAAGGACGTGCTGATTCCCGTCGACTGGATCATCGGTGGTGCGGAGATGGCGGGACAGGGCTGGAAGATGCTGATGGAGTCGCTGGCCGCCGGGCGATCCATTTCCCTGCCGGCGCTCGCCACCGGCTCGGCAAAGCTCGCCAGCCGCGCGACCGGCGCCTATGCCGGCATCCGGCGGCAATTCAAGACCCCGGTGGGCCAGTTCGAGGGCGTGCAGGAAGCCCTGGCACGCATCGGCGGCAACACCTACCTCATGGACGCGGCCCGCACCATGACGGCGATAGCACTGGACCAGGGTGAGAAACCGGCCGTGGTGTCGGCAATCGTCAAGTATCACCTCACCGAGCGCATGCGCCAGGTCCTCAACGATGCTATGGACATTCACGGCGGACGGGGGATCTGCATGGGCCCGAGGAATTATCTCGCCAGCGGCTACCAGGGGATCCCCGTTGCCATCACGGTGGAGGGAGCGAACATCCTCACCCGCAGCCTGATTATCTTCGGCCAGGGCGCCATCCGCTGCCATCCCTATGTGTTCACCGAGATGCAGGCGGCCAGCGACGAGGACCGGCAACGGGGACTGCGCGATTTCGACGCCGCCCTGTTCTCCCATGTCGGCTTCGCCGTCAGCAACGTGGCGCGCAACCTCGTCCTGGGGCTGACCGGGGCGCGCTGGGTGCGTACGCCGGGCACCGGCATCGTCGCCCACTACTACCAGCAGTTGACGCGAACCAGTGCATCGTTGGCGTTAGCCGCCGATGTGGTGATGATCACCCTGGGCGGGCGTTTGAAACGCCTGGAGCGGCTGTCCGCCCGACTGGGTGACGTGCTCAGCTATCTCTACCTGGCATCGGCCGCACTGAAGCGCTTCGAGGACCAGGGTAGCAAGGATGCGGATCGCCCGTTGCTGCACTGGTCCTGCCGTGAATTGCTGTATCGCAGCCAGATCGCCTTCGACGAGCTGTTCAAGAATCTTCCCAATCGCTGGATCGCGATTGCGTTACGCATGCTCGTTTTCCCACTGGGCATGCGCTACGACTCCCCCAACGACGCCAATGACCGGCGAGTGGCCAGGCTCCTGATGCGTCCCTCGGCGGCCCGGGATCGCCTCACCGAAGGTGTCTATGTGGGCAGCGTAGATGATCCGGTCGGCCGTGTGGAGCATGCCCTGAGGTTGGCGGTGGCCGTGGAGTCGGTGATGCGCAAGGTGCAACGGGCTTTGCGCTCTGGACTGATCGAGGCTGACACGCCCGAGGAGCAGATCGCACAGGCCGTCGCTCGCGCGATCATCGATGAAGATGAAGCCGCCGGGCTGCGGGCCGCGGATGCCGCGCGCTTCGATGCCATCACCGTGGATGAGTTTCCGCCGGAGGCATTCGGTCACGGCGACGCGAGTGGCGCGTGCCGGGAGCCTGCAAAGGGGAAAATGCCAGCCTGAATTCCCGTTGGCCAACCCTTCGCCCGGTCCAGGCCCCGCCGGACGAGTGTGAACTCCATCACAATTTTTTCGTCAATCGCTGGGCGTCAGCGCTTTTGGCCCGTAGAATTTCCTTCCTGAACCACCACGCCGACGCCAAGAGTCATGTTCAGGAGAATGCCCATCGATGTCCTCGAAATCAGCATCGACGGCGAGCGCTATGATTTTCAGAGCCCGCGGGATTTCGAGTTTGCACTCAGCGGCCGCATCTGTGTGCCGGCGCCCAAGATAGCCGCCCTCTCGCGCCTCAGCGATAACGAGCTACTGCGTGAAGCGGAAGCGATCCGCGCCGTCGAGCAACGCTTTGCCGAGGCTCTGTCGGGCGCTCTCGAAGACATCACCACCGTCGGGCCTTTGCTCAAGAACATGGAACCGTCCATCATCTCTCAGGACAACAGTTGGCGGTCCATCATCAGCGCACTCAACGGCTTGGACCGAATCCCGGAGAGTTACAAGAAGATCGCGCTGGTGAAGTACATGCAGTACCTGACGTCACGCCAGGAGGTGGTGAAAACTCTGTATGCGAATCGGCGGCCGCGCGAGGCCGCGCAAGACCGACCGGCGATCGCCGAGGCCGTCTACCGGCCGACCGCCCGCTTCCGCGAGACCATGCTCTTCAATCTGAACGGGGTTGCGGACCTGGAGCGTCAGGAGATCTCTTTCAGCCGCCTGCCGAAGGGAGAGACCGTGGAGGTGAATCTTGAAGAGGATCGCGCCATCGACCTGCTGCTCGCAAAGCATCAATGTCGCATTCTTCTGCGGGATCGGCTGCTGTTCGTCGATCAAAACGGTCACAATTCGGAGCTACGCACGGGACGCAACATTGTCGGTCGCGACGCCACCAGCGACGTCATCATGGACGCCGATCTTCGCGACGTCTCCCGCAAGCATCTGATCGTGGAAAGCGACGGCATGCAGCAGATAAAGCTAACCGACATATCCTCCCACGGCACGTCGTTGCCACCCAGGTTTCTGGATCACACCAGCATTTGAGGATAATTAATTGGGGACAGATTTATTTATCTCTCTCTGCCGCAGTGCGGCAGAGAGAGATAAATAAATCTGTCCCCAATTAATTATCCTGGACTACGAACTCGACGCGGCGATTGACGGCGCGGCCCTCTGGTGTGGAGTTGGATACCAGCGGTTCGGTCTTGCCGCGGCCGGCAACGCTCAGGCGCATGTGATCGATACCGCGAGTAACGATATAATCACGTATGGATTCGGCGCGGCGTAGGGACAGGGAGAGATTGTATTGCGCCGAACCGATGTCATCGGTGTAGCCGACGATCTGCACATCGATCTGCGGCATCTCCTTCAACAACTGGATGACGCGCGAAAGCCGTTTTCTCACGTCCCCTCGTACATCGGTGTGGTCGAAATCGAAGTTGATGTTGGTGACGATGGCAATACGCTCGCCGGCAAGTGGGCAGCCCCTGGCATCCACGCGCGTGCCGGCCGGCGTGCGCAGGCAAGCATCCCGGTAGTCCGCCACGCCATCCACATCGGTATCGCGGGGGCACCCGTTGGTGTCTACCGGAATTCCTGCTGCGGTGCCGGGACATTCGTCCCGATAGTCGGGCACGGCATCGGCATCGCTGTATAGCGGACAGCCGTCGGGATCGAGGGGGATGCCCGCCGGCGTACCGGGGCACAGACTCGCGCCCTGGTTCGCGCCCGGCGTCCCGCAGCCGCTCAGGACCACCGCGATGAGCAGCAAAGCGTTCGCCAGACGCCACTTCCCGGTCATCGATATGCTCCGCCGATGATATCTTTGTCGAGCATCGCCAGATGATGGGAATCCCTATCGGTATCCGGATCGGGTGATGCACGGACGGTCGCAATGCGCTCTATATAGTGCACGGGCAGGTTATGGGTCCGGGCACCGGCCTCGACGATGGACTTGTACCAGCTGAAGGGCTGCAAACCGGCGGCCACGTGCCCGGCTTTCGCCACGTAGACGTATGCCGTGAGCATACCCGACCGGGTGCGAACCGGAACATCCCGCGAGGCGTAGCCAGGACCTTCGAAGTCATCGAGCAGGTCGCGTTGCGCCTGAGTCAAAGAATAGACGACACCGTAGAGGCTGTCGGCGGGACTCGCCGTATAAAAAGCATCGCACTTGCCGGAACCGTCGCCGCCGCGTTTGTGGAAACGCAGGGCGTATCCGTTGAGGCTTGCTACGCCGACCACCTCACAGGGCCCGAGGCGCAGCTCGATACGGCGCGGCCACATGTTCGAACCGTAGGCCAGGTAGCGAGACCTCGTCACGCCGCTCAATCCGTGCTTCTGACATGAGAGCGCGCGACGGCCAGCGTACTCATGTTGACGAGGCCGCGAACGGTCACCGATTGCGTGAGCACATGCACCGAACGGGCCGCACCGATCAATATCGGCCCGACGGCGACTCCCCCGCCGAGCACCTTGAGAAGATTGTAGGCGATATTGGCGGCATCCACGTTCGGCATTACCAACAGGTTCGCCTGGCCGGTGAGGCGCGAGCCCGGGAGCACAGCCGCACGGATCGTTTCGGACAGAGCCGCGTCCGCATGCATCTCGCCATCGACCTCCAGATCCGGCGCATCGCGTTCGAGAATGCGCACCGCTTCGCGCATCTTCACCGCAGCGGGCGTATCGCCGGTGCCGAAGTTGGAACGAGAAAGCAGCGCGACTTTCGGAGGAAGGCCGAAGCAGCGCACCTCCGCTGCGGCGAGCACGGTCATCTCCGCGATCTCCTCGGCACTTGGGTCCGGCGTAACATGGGTGTCGCAGATGAAAAACGTGCCGCTGGGAAGAATCAATCCCATCAGAGTCGAGTAGGCGCGAATACCGTCTGCCTTGCCGATGATGTCGTCCACATGCTTGAGGTGCTGGTGGAAACGTCCCACGGTGCCGCACAACATCGCATCCGCGTCACCACGGTGCACCATGACTGCCGCCACCGCCGTGTGTTGTGTACGCATGACGGTCTTGGCTTCATCCGGGGATGTTCCCCGGCGACCGGTGAGCGCATGATACTCGCTCCAGTAGTCGTGAAAGCGCTCGTCCTTGTGGATATTGACGAGTTCGAAGTCCTTGTCAGGCTGCATGCGCAGGCCGAGCTGCTTGATGCGCATCTCGATAACGTTGCGCCGCCCGACCACTATCGGTTCGGCGAGCTTCTCGTCGATGATCTGTTGTACGGCCTGAAGCACACGGCGTTCTTCGCCTTCTGCATAAACCAGCCGCGTCGGCGCGCGGCGCGCAGCATCGAAAATCGGCTTCATCACCAGACCTGAACGAAACACGAAGGCCGTGAGCTTCTGAAGGTAGGCGTCGAAATCCGCAATGGGCCGGGTTGCGACACCGCTGTCCATGGCGGCTCTCGCAACCGCTGGCGCAATCTTGGTGATGAGCCGCGGATCGAAGGGCTTGGGAATAATGTTTTCGGGGCCGAAGGGGGCCGGCTGTCCACCGTAGGCCTTGGACACCAGCTCCGAGGTCTCGGCCATCGCAAGATCGGCCAACGCCTTCACACAGGCGAGCTTCATCGCCTCGTTGATCTCGGTAGCACCCACGTCCAGGGCGCCGCGAAAGATGAACGGAAAGCAGAGTACGTTGTTGACCTGATTCGGATAGTCGGAACGCCCGGTGGCGATGATGGCGTCCGGACGTACCCGTTTGGCATCCTCCGGAGTGATTTCGGGATCCGGATTGGCGAGGGCCAGGATCAGCGGATGCGGCGCCATGCGCTTGGCGAACTCCGGCTTGAGCACCCCCGGCGCCGACAGTCCCAGGAATATGTCCGCGCCTTCGATGACATCGCCAAGTGTGCGAGCCTCCGTGTCGATAGCGAACTGCGACTTCCACGGATCCATTTCCTCTTTGCGGCCCTTGTAGACGACGCCGACGATATCGGTAACGACGATGTTCTCCTTTCGCACCCCCATGCTGACGAGCTGATTCAAGCACGCGAGCGCGGCCGCGCCGGCGCCCGAGGTGACGACCTTGACCTCCTCGGCTTTCTTCTCCACCAGACGCAGGGCGTTCATGACCGCCGCCCCGACGATGATCGCGGTGCCGTGTTGATCATCGTGGAAAACGGGGATCGACATGCGCTCTCTGAGCCTTCTCTCGATCTCGAAGCATTCCGGCGCCTTGAAGTCCTCCAGGTTGATTCCGCCGAAGGTCGGCTCGAGGCTCGCGACAATATTGACGACAGCGTCGATGTCGGTCTCATCGATCTCGATATCAAAAACGTCGATGCCGGAGAATTTCTTGAAAAGAACGGCTTTGCCTTCCATGACCGGCTTGGCCGCCAGCGGGCCGATGGCGCCGAGGCCAAGCACGGCCGTGCCGTTGCTGATCACACCGACGAGATTACTCCTGGCCGTCAGCTCGGAGGCCTGCGCCGGATCCGCCACGATAGCATCGCAGGCGGCGGCAACACCCGGGGAATAAGCAAGGGCCAGATCCTGCTGGGTGCTCAGCGGCTTGGTGGCGATGATGGCCAGCTTTCCCGGCACCGGGTGGCGATGGTAGTTGAGGGCGCGTTCATCGAAATTTTCTGTCATGATTATTTTTGCCGGCGGTCGCCGGTACCTTTTTTGGACGCAGATGTGATTATCCAGCAGCCAGACGAAAAAATCTCCGTGGGCGTCGACTACCAGGCTCGCACATGAGCAGCTCCGGTGATGTCCAGCTGGTGCGCGCGACCCCGGGATTTCGAGATCTCGACCCAACGGTGCTGGAAGCACTGTTGGCCGCGACCACCAAGCGGCAGATAGACGCCGGAAGGACCCTGTTCGATGCCGGTCAGCCCTTCCTCGATGAGGTCTACATCGTACGGCGCGGCGAGATCGCGCTGCAACGGGCCAATGGCCGCACGGAGACGGCCGCTCCCGGCTATCTCTTGGGGCTCTCCAGTTATCTCGGCGATTCGCCCTATGCCTCCAGCGCCATTGCCCGGAAAGACACCGAGCTGCTGGTAATTCCCGCATCTGAATTGCGTGCCGCCGAGCGCCGTGAACCCACACTCTTCGACGCCATCAACCGCCTCATCGGTAACGGTTTGCGCGCCCGTAGCGTCACCGCAGGCCTCGCCACCGGCGGTCTCACGCAGTCCGCTGCCAGCATCATGAGCACACCGCTGAGCACCTGCTCATCGGATGCCAACATTCGCGAGGTCCTGGAAGCCATGCTGCGAGACAACGTCGGCAGCCTGGTGGTGGTCGACACGGGCGACCGGTTGCGCGGCATGGTGACATTCCGAACGCTCGCGAAACGCCTGGCACAAGCCGGCGTCGATGCGGCCCTGGAGCCGGCCGCAAACGCCCTGCAACCGGCCACAATCGTTGCCGGCGACACGCCATTGTGGCAGGCCCAGGACCTTCAGGAGCGTGAACGCTGCAAGTACCTGGTGGTGACAGACGGCGGCCGGCCGGTAGGCATGCTTTCGCAGACCGATATCGTCCAGGAACTGAGAGCGCACCAGGGTGGTGTCTATGCGCCCATCGGCCGGGCACAAAGCGTCGAGGAGCTGGCCGAGTACTTTCTCGGTATCGATAGCATTGCCGCCCGAGCTCTCGAAACGAACCGGCGCGCGCGGGTCGCGGTGCGGATACTGAGCGAAACGCATCTCGCGATCCAACGACGTTGCATCGAGCTGACCCTGGCCGAGCTCGACGGGGAAGGCCACGGCAACCCACCGATAGCGTACGCCCTGATCATCATGGGCTCCGGTGGCCGTAGGGAAATGATGCTCGATCCGGATCAGGACAATGGATTCATTCTCGCGGATCATCCCGGGGCCGAGGCGAAACAAATCGACGCATGGTTCGAGCACTTCGGCGACCGTCTCAACATCAACCTCGACCGCGTGGGATACATCCTCTGCCCAGGTGACATCATGGCTCGAAATCCCATGTACCGAAAATCGCTATCGGCATGGAAAGCGCAGATCACTCGAATGACGCGGCTGCCAAACGAAAAGGTGGCGCGGTGGTCGAACATCGTATTCGATTTCAACGCCCAGTTCGGGGACGAGGCGTTGGCGCATGAGCTTCGCGCTCACCTGAACGAACAGCTCCAAGACAATATCGGCTTGCTGAAATTCATGATGGAGGATGACGCTCAGGGGCGTGCGCCGATCAATTGGTTCAACCAACTGGTGACCACCGACAGGCCGGATGGCATGGAAGTAGTCGATGTGAAACGCAACGGCATGCGCATCGTCGCCAACGACGCACGAATTCTCGCGCTTAAATCCGGGATCGGTGTATGCAACACCACCGACCGCCTGGACGCTCTGGTGCGCGCAGGCGTGCTCAGCGACGACTTCGGCGCCACGGTGTCGGCTGCCTACGACGAGTTGCTGGACATACTGCTCATGCATCAGCTCGAGCAGAGGCGCTCAGGCACGCCACTCGACAAAGAGGTTGCACCCCAGGACCTGACGGCACCGGCCCGCGAAGCGCTGCGGGTGTCCATGCGCGCAGTCAAGCGCTTTCAAGAGCGCCTGCAGAGCGAACTCGGGGGCGACTATTTGTAAGGGCCGTAGGTTGGGCTGAGCGAAGCGAAGCCCAACAGGCGGGCGGTTGTTGGGCTTCGCTTCGCTCAGCCCAACCTACGGCCTAGATCCCCCCTTCAATGGGCATCGATGCGGTAAGATCCCGGCATGGCGGATAAATCGCGCAAATTACCGGCGAAATCCGGTCAGGCGGAGATCGACGCGTTCCTCGCGAAGGTCGCGAACACACCGGTGGCCAGGGCGGGCGGAAGTCGCGGGCGCTTGATTTTCGCCATGGATGCGACCGCAAGCCGGGAGCCCACATGGGATCGCGCCTGTCAGATCCAGTCGGAAATGTTTCTCGAAACCGAGACACTGGGTGGTCTCGACATCCAGCTCTGCTACTACTGCGGGTTCCGGGATTTCTACGCGAGCCCCTGGCTTGGCCGCTCGGCGGATCTGCTGACACAGATGAGGGAGGTGCGTTGCGCCGGCGGCATGACCCAGATCGAGCGGGTGCTGAAACACACCGGCGCCGAATCGCGCCGGGACAAGGTCAACGCGCTGGTATTCGTCGGCGACTGCATGGAGGAGAACATCGACCAACTGTGCCACCTGGCCGGTCAACTCGGCATCCTGGGCGTGCCGGCGTTTTTGTTCCATGAGGGTGACGACCAGGCCGCCGAACGAACCTTTCGCGAGATCGCGCGACTGACCGGCGGCGCCTATTGCCGATTCGATGCAAGCAGCGCGCAGCAACTGCGGGATTTGCTCAGTGCAGTAGCCGTGTACGCGGCCGGTGGCAGAAAGGCCCTGGAAGATTTCGGCCAACGCCACGGCGGGGTCGCACTTCGACTCACGCGGCAGTTCAAAAAAGGCTAGCGGCCTTGCATCCGGTTATTTTTCTCGCGCTGCTGGTGACGGTGCTGTTGTTCCTCAGCTGGTACAAACGCGCACCGTCGGGCCAACAGAAACGCATCAGAGGTCGTATGCTGCTGTTCGGCGGCATCGGCATCGTGCTGCTGCTTCTGGTCACCGGCCATCTCAACCCGGTCATTGCGCTCATCGTCGCCGCCTTTGCCATCGGGCAACGCATTCTGGCCGTCGCCAACATGGCCAACATGTTCAAGGGTTTCCGCAATTCAATGAAGGGCGCCGCCGGACCCAGTACCGGAGGCGCCTCCGATGTGGAAACCCGCTTTCTGCGCATGTCACTGAATCACGATACCGGCGCGATGGATGGCGTCGTCCTGGAAGGCGCTTTCAAGGGCCGCCGGCTGTCGGAGCTCGGGCTCGGCGAGCTCTTAGATCTGCTGGCTGTGTGTCGCGCCCGGGATGATCAGTCGGCGACTGTGCTGGAGGCTTATCTCGATCGCGTCCACGGTGACGGGTGGCGAGACGCGTCTCACGGCGGGGGCGCCGGGCACGGCGGGGAAGCCTCGCGCATGTCACCCTCTGAGGCGCGGGAAATTCTGGGCATCGGCGCTGATGCCAGCCGCGATGAGATCATCGAGGCACACCGCCGGTTGATGCAGAAGAATCATCCGGATCGCGGTGGTTCCACCTACCTGGCGGCCAAGATCAATCAGGCAAAAGAAATCCTGATTAGTTGACGGCTCGAGCTTGCCCGCGGGCAAGCTGCTTGATCGAGGCCAGAAGATCACCCGGCAATCTAACCCCGTCTTTCTCTGCCGCACGGCGGCACTCCTGCTCGCGCTGCCCGGGTAACACAACGGGACTCGTCGAATTCGCCGATGGCGTGCTCAGCACGATACTCTTGAATCGATCCATCGCTGCCGCGAATGCATCCGGCCTCAACAGTTTTCCCGGGTCGATGAGCAGGAAAAAATGACCGACACCGGAAGGCGCATCAGGATTCTCGGACCAGGATGATACGTCCGACAGGAAGCTGGCCCCGGTGAGCACGCCCGAGAGGATATCCACCGCCAACGAAAGCCCCGATCCTTTGTGACCGCCGACGGGAAGTAGAAAACCGGCGAGAGCTTCGCTCGCGTCTGTTGTCGGAGTCCCCGACCCGTCTGTCGCCCAGCCTTCGGGGATCGGCAAACCAGCTTTCTGTGCCGCCCTGATCTTGCCGCGTGCCGCAACGCTCATGGCCATATCCAGGATGATGTGGATCCCGTCTGCACAAGGAGCAGCAATGCACAGCGGATTGTTTCCGATTCTGGTCTCCGTCCCTCCCCAGGGCGCCATTGTCGTCGATGCGTTGGTGCCGGCGATCAGAATAAACCCAGCATCGCATGCCTGCAGACCATAGGGCGCCAGAGCGCCGAAATGATTGCTATTTCTGCAGCCGGCATAGGCGATGCCGGTCTCGGCAACCATCGCCAGCGCAACCTCCAGCGCCCTGCTGCCGACGACGGTGCCCAGGCCGTTATTCCCGTCGATGATTGCGAGGGATGGGGACCGTCTGTCTATGCTGACGACCGCGTTCGGGTCGACGCCGCCGCGCCACATTCGGCTTGTATAGACAGGGATGCGAACGACACCGTGGCTACTGAGACCCATCATGTCGGCATCGATGAGGATCCTGGCCGAGATTTCGGCGTCGTCTAGAGACAGGCCGGCGTTACGGAACGCATCGACCGAGAGCTGCGTCAATGATGCGACATCGATAATCTCGGTGCTCGTCATGGACGTAGCGGCTGGCTATTCGGCGAACTCCACGTTGACGCGCCGATTGTGCTTGCCCTTTTTTTCGATCTTCCTGACCCGAACGCGCCCAATCTCACCGGTGGCCGCTACGTGGGTCCCACCGCAGGGCTGCAGATCGATGCCCTCCACTTCCAGCACTCTGATCTTTCCCGATCCCATGGGTGGCTTGACGGACATGGTGCGCACCAGCTCGGGATTTGCGGCGAGATCCTGTTCGCTGATCCAGCGTGCACTGACCGGGTGATTCTCTTCGATCAGACGGTTGAGCTCGGCGGTAATGTGTTCCTTGTCGAGGGTGCTCTCGGGCAGATCGAAATCGAGCCGGCCACTGCCATCGCGAATGGAACCCCCGGTTACGCCGGCGGGAATGACCACGCACAGGAGATGCAGCAGCGTGTGCATGCGCATGAGGCGATGACGGCGCTCCCAGTCGATGCAGGCTTGCACCTGCTTGCCGGCGAGGTCCGTTTCCACGTCGCCCTCGGGAAGGTGGACGATGTCTCCGGACGCACCGTCCTTGCGGGTGTCGCTGATACGGATCTCGCTGCCATCTTGAAGACGTAGAACGCCCGAATCACCCGGCTGACCGCCGCCCATGGGGTAGAACACGGTACGATCCAGGTGAATGCCGGCATCGTCGACGGACGTGACGCGTGCCTCACATTGCTTGAGGTACGCATCCTTTCGAAAGATCTCTTCGGTCATGCTTCACCCTCCTCGCCGGCCGCTTCCTTCAATACCGTTTCTGCGACTCGGCAAAGCGTCTCCGCCGGCACGGCACCGGCCACCAGATGGCGGCCGAAGAGAAATGCCGGCACTCCCTGAACACCAACTTGAGCGGCCCGCCAAGATTGATCGCGCAATCGCTGCTCGTAGACGGGATCATTCCATGCCTGCTCCACGACATCCTCGGCTATTCCACATTCGGCTGCGATTTTTTGCAGCACATCCCGGTCACCGATATTCTGAGTCTCCGCGAAATAGGCCTCGAACAGTCGCTTGTGCAAGCCGTCGAAGGCCTCCGGCGCCAAGCGTCGCGTGGCCTCCGCCAGTAACAGCGCGCTGTGGGAGTTCGTGGTGAAGGTCCTGGTCGCCATCCGCAGACCGTCGTCCCTGGCCATCTGTTCCAGATTCGCCATCATGCGCTGCCACTGCTGCGGCGGGTATCCCAGCTCTTCAACGGGCTTGCCTTCGGGGGGGTTGTCCGGGTGGATCTCGAAAAAGCACCAGTCCACGTCCAACTCGTAACTGTCGCGCAGCTTTTCCAGGCGCGCATCGCCAACGTAGCAGAATGGACAGATGTAGTCGCTGAATACGGTGACGCTCAGGCGTGGCTTCGCGCCGTCCCCGGTGTGATGTTCTGGCGCCTCTGGCATCGTCGACCAAACTCCGTCCCAAGTTCCAAGGGGAATTCAACATAGGTGGAACACTGTGCATAAAAAAACCCCGTGAGTCGAACCCCACAAGGGTTTAGTCGATGCCTGGCAGCGGGCATCGAACGCCACGAAAGTCATCGCGGCTCAATGGGATTGCGCGCTTAAGCGTGCTCCCGCCGATATTCTTCGATCATGGCCGCCATTCTGTCCTTGGCGAGAAGCTTTTCCCTTTTCATGGTTCCGAGGGTAGTGTCATCCAGTGGCACGACACCAATTTCGGCGTCTTTTACTTTTTCCTTGAGATCGTGATGTTGGTTGTACAGTTCCTGGAAGCGTTGGTTGTCGTGCAGTAGTGTGTCAACGATTGCCTGGTCGTACTCGAACATTGAAAGCCCACCTACCGGTTAGTGATTTGAGATCCTGAGGGCACGACCGGCCAAAAAGGCGGACGCTATCCATAACACTAGCGGAATTCCCCAACAGGGACAACCGCGACGATGGGCTTCGAATTTTGCCTGCCCAACCTCGAAATTTCTGAATAACCTTTATAAAACAATGAATTATGAAAACAACTTAAATTCGGGTAAGACCCGACGCGAACCCGCGCGGGGCCGCCGACGATGAAAGCCCTGTGGCTCTCCGGCGGCCGTCTGCGACTTCGAGAAGACCTGGCGCTGGCCCGCGACTGCACCGGGAGAAGTGCGCGTGCGCGTGCTCAGGGCGGGCGTGTGCGGTACCGATCTGGCATTGGTGGACGCCCTGTATCCCTTCGAGGGCGTGCCCGGCCACGAGTTCGTCGGCGTGGTCGAAGAGGTACCGGAATTCCTCCAGGGCAGACGCGTGGTCGGCGAAATCAACGCAGCCTGCGGCCATTGTCCGGAATGTCTGGCAGGACTCGCGAAACATTGCCGGGCACGCACCGCTCTCGGGATTCGAGGGCGCGATGGCGCCTTTGCTGAATACCTGCAGCTGCCCGCGGCGAATCTGCACCCGGTTCCTGACGGCGTCAGCACCGACGCTGCCGTTTTCACCGAGCCACTGGCGGCCGCGCTCGACATCGTCGAAAGGCTTGCACCGAATCCCGGTGAGCGTGTGCTGGTGGTAGGGGTCGGCCGATTGGGTCAGCTCGTGTGCCGGGCGCTGAGTGCCAGCGGCACCCCGGTGGTCGCGCTCGGGCGCAACCCCGACAAGCTGGCTCGGCTCGAAGGCATCGTCGCCGAGACATTAGAGGCCGAGGATGTCGAGCCGCGCTCCTTTGCCATGGCGGTGGAGTGCACGGGCGATCCATCGGGACTGCCCATCGCCCTTGGCGCCCTTAGAGCCCAGGGCACGTTGGTGTTGAAGAAGCACCTACCCGGAACCCTTGACGCTCGATATGACGCCTCTGGTGGTCGACGAGCTGCGCCTGGTGGGCTCCCGTTGCGGCCCCTTCGAGGCGGCCTTGCACCTGCTGGAAGAGCAGAGGGTAGAGGTGGAGTCGCTCATCGACGCGCGCTATCCCCTCAGCGACGGTGTCGAGGCCTTCGCTCATAGTCGCCGGCCGGGGGTGGTGAAAGTACTGCTGGAAATCAGCGGCAATGACTGAAACACGCCATCGGGCGCTGATTGAACTCAGAGATGGACCCCGGTGGCAGATGCTGGAACCGGCTTTCCATCGGACTCGGGCGGCCACCTGCACGGCCAGCACGATGATCGCCCGCGCACGGACATAAGCGGGGTCGATGTTCTTGCCGCCCGCCCGACGGCCGCCTCTGATACCCTGTCTACTCACACCTGAAACCCGCAGAATGGACTGCCGGTATACGGGGTCGACAGCATTCGGAACAACGGGCCGGATGAGGCCAGGGATGGAAAAATTTTGGGGCCCGTATCAAACCTGCTCGAGGGCGGCCATTGACAGCCCTCGCCGCAACTTACCATGGAACACGCGCCAAATTTGGAAGACGTAACCATCAAGGGTTATCACGCCCACGTGTACTTCGATGCGGCCAGCGTAGAGCAGGCACGCGCCTTGCGGGAGCGAGTCGGTGAGGACTTCGATTACGCAGTCGGCCGATTCCACGAAAAGAATGTCGGGCCGCACCCACGCTGGAGCTTTCAAATCGCCTTCAAAGCCGATGAGTTCGGCACCATCGTGCCGTGGCTGGCTCTGAACCGGAAGGGATTGACGGTGTTCGTGCACGGTTTGAGCGGCCAGGACATCTACGACCACACGGAGCTCGTCATGTGGCTCGGCGACTCGGTAGCGCTCGATCTGAACGCTCTCTAGGCCCCGCACGATACGGGGCGAATACTCACCGCGCGCGGATCAGGCCTCTGCTACGGACTAAGGAAGCTCAGACGGTTTTCGGCCGGATGTTCTGGTTGAGGCGGAAAAAGTTCTCCGGATCGAACTTCGTCTTCACGTCCACCAGTCGTTCGTAGTTGCCGTCGCCATAGGCGGCGCGCAGCATCGCTTGGTTGTCCTCGTCGTCGCTGAGAAAGTTCAGGTAGATGCTACCTCGCGTACCCTGCCGCATCTCGTCCCAGAATTCGCGCGTCCAGGCGATCGCCCGATCGCTGTCGCCGGCGTCGGTCCACGATGTATCGATGCTCAGCATGAAGGGTGCGTCACGTCCACCCAACGCCGTGGCGTCCGCCGGCATGCGCGCCGCGGCACCGCCCATGTGCCGGATCGGCATCAACGTCCAGGGATTCGGCCGGTCGAGTCCACGGGCGACGATGCGATCGATCGCATCGTCGTCCAGAACATCCAGGTAAAGCGATTTCCAATAGTTCATTCGCTCGCGCTTGATGATGAAGAAGGGGTCGAAAGCCTGTTGCGCGGCGATGTAGGGGATCGGCCCGCTGATGTCGAGCAAGGGTTTGCCCAGCTCGCGCAGGGGCTGAATGAACCTCTCGCCATCTGCGACCGGCCCACAATGCACTCCCGACGCAATGACGACCGCCCGGCCGTGCAGTTCGACGGGGAACGTTTCGTGTGGGGGAACGCTCCAGAAGGCGAATTGGCTCGTGAACTCTTCCGGCGCGTCAACCACAAAGTCGCGCCAGCGGCGAAATGTCACCGCGGCACCCTCCATGGGATAGAAGGCCGCACAAAGCGTGACCTCCGGGCCGATTGGGTGGGCCTCGAACTCGAACGACGTCACGATGCCAAAATTTCCGCCGCCGCCGCGCACCGCCCAGAAGAGATCGGCATTCTCGCTTTCGCTGGCGCTCAGGTAGCGCCCGTCGGCGGTGACCACGTCGACCGAGATCAGATTGTCGCATGCGAAGCCGTGCTTGCGGGTAAGCCAGCTGTGACCGCCGCAAAGCGTCAGGCCTGCGATGCCAGTTTGCGAAACAATGCCGAGTGGCACGGCGAGGCCGAATGCCTGGGTCTCGCGGTCGACATCACCGATGGTGGCGCCGCCGCCGGCCCGCACCCGCCCTGCGGCGACATCGACGCGCACCG
>Ga0114948_10000048_pt1 | contig 32531 bp, 26 predicted proteins | sample CR04metaG_FD_83877 | JGI IMG/M metagenome (GOLD analysis project Ga0114948, IMG submission 83877) | Deep subsurface microbial communities from Mariana Trench to uncover new lineages of life (NeLLi) - CR04 metaG | ecosystem: Environmental > Aquatic > Marine > Ocean trench > Sediment | place...
ACCGTTCGACCTGTGGAACAGGGATGCGCCGAGGGGGCTCAAGTTGTATGTGCAGCGTGTTTTCATCATGGATGAGGCGGAACAATTCCTGCCTTTGTACCTGCGATTCGTCAAAGGGATCATCGACTCGGCAGACTTGCCGCTGAACGTGTCCCGGGAACTCCTGCAGCAAAACCCTGAACTCGACGCTTTGCGTGGCGCGCTGACGCGGCGCGTGCTGGATATGTTGCAAAAGATGGCAGCAAACGAAGCCCAGGATTACGAAAAATTCTGGGGCGAGTTTGGGCAGGTTTTCAAAGAGGGCCTGGTTGAGGATCAGCAGAATGCTGAAAAGCTTGTCAGGCTGCTGCGATTTGCATCGACATACACCGATTCTGCCAAACAGGATCAGTCATTGTCTGACTACCTTGCCCGTGCTGGCGAGAGCCAGGACAAGATTTACTACGTCCTCGGAGACAATTTCGAAACAGTAAGTGCAAGCCCTCATCTCGAGCAATTGCGTGAGAAGGGTCTTGAAGTATTGTTGCTCTACGACCGCATCGATTCCTGGATGGTCGATCACTTGCCGGAATTTGAGGGCAAGACATTTCAGGATGTTGGCCGTGGTCAGCTCGCGCTGCCTGACGGCGATGGTCAAATCACGCAAGAGGCATTGAACGATGAGAACAAGCCGCTCCTGAAAAAGATCAGGAGAACGCTTAAAGATCGGGTCGAAGCGGTCAATATCAGTCAGCGTCTCGTCGGCTCACCTGCATGCGTTGTTACCGGCGAGCAGGATGTGACACCGCAGCTGCGGCGAATACTCGAGGCTTCCGGACAGGAATTGCCGAAATCCAAACCGATCCTCGAGATCAATATTGAGCACCCACTGGTCACCAGGCTGTCGACCGAGGCCGATGACGAGCGCTTTCGCGAACTATCGAATATTGTGTTGGACCACGCTTTGCTGGCAGAGGGTGCGCAACTGTCGAACCCGGCTGAGTACGTACGCCGGATCAACCAGTTGTTGCTGGAAATCGGGTCCGGCAATGCAGATCAGCACACATGAATCAAGATACCGACGCTGATGCTGATCTCCGCTCGCGGCTGACCGATGAGCAGTTCGAGGTTACACAACACAAGAGTACCGAACGGCCGTTTACCGGCAAGTATGTCAATCACAAGGATGACGGCGTTTATCAGTGTGTCTGTTGTGGCGCGGAGCTGTTCAGTTCGGATCACAAGTTTGATTCCGGTAGCGGGTGGCCCAGTTTCTGGTTACCGCTCGCGGGGGACAAGGTGCGTACAATCAGGGACGCGTGCCACGGCATGGTCCGGGACGAGGTCGTTTGCGCCAACTGTGATGCCCATCTTGGCCATGTTTTTGAAGACGGACCGGAGCCCACCGGCTTGCGCTACTGCATCAATTCTGCGTCGCTTCAGTTTGGCAAACCTTGAGTGACGCGCTATCAATAATTAACTCGAGGCACGAGAAATGAAATTAATTCGACCGGTCATTTGGCTCGGCACCGCGATGGCGATAGCCGCATGTGGCAACTCAGGGATTGACGAAAACGCGACGGCGGGCAAGGAAGCAGCCGCCGAATCAGCTGTGTCCGGGACAGTCGTCATCGAGGTGAGTGAAATTGTGCCTGGTCTGTCCATGCGGCTGCTGCGAGAGGGAACCGGAGCGGCAGCAGAGGTTGGCCACACGGTTGTCGTGCATTACACGGGTTGGCTTTTCGATCAGTCCGCAGAGAATAATCGCGGCGACAAATTTGACAGTTCCGTCGATCGCGGCGTCCATTTTGAATTTCCTCTCGGAGCACGCCGTGTCATTCGCGGATGGGATGAGGGCGTCGTCGGCATGAAAATCGGCGAAATTCGCGAGTTGACCATCGCGCCGGAGTTAGCCTATGGGGACCGCCAGGTAGGCGACCTGATCCCGCCCGGATCAACGCTGGTGTTCGAAGTCGAACTTGCTGGTTTAAAAGGTCTCGACGGCGCGGCCACGACAGCTAATTAGAGGTACTCTATTGCCGCGCATATCCCAGGCTCGGTTCGCGGATAAATCCGCTCAGGTCGGATTATTGTTTTTCTGATTATGCAGGTCGCGAGCCTGTCCAATCCAGTTTTCGCGATAAATTCGGCTGCGAAAACCCTTCAGCCGCTGTGCAACACGATCGATTTCCTGTTCGCTGATCTCTGCTAGCTGATTGAAAAGGAAGATGCCAAGGTCGTTAAGTGTTTTTTCGATTGCGGGTCCCACGCCTTTTATCTGTTTCAGATCATCTTTGCCGTTACCTGACTTACGTTCGCCAGTCAATAAATCAACCTCGCTTTTCTGCGTGTCCGGGTCGGGCTCAGCGGCCGTCCTGTCCTTATCGCCAGCGAAGCTGTCTGCGGCGAGAAGCTCATCAGCCAATGCGGTAAACGTCTCTATCGAGTCTGGCACGTCTTCCACTTCCGCGTCAGGTTCATCGGCCGTCCTGTCCTCTTCGTCAACAAATTTGTCTGCGGCGAGAAGCTCATCATCTGACACTGTCAGATTCTCTGCCGCTTCACCCTCTTCTTCCAATGCCGCGCCATCGTCAATCTGGTCCTGCAATACCGATACTGTGTGGGTTGACGTTTGCGAGTGCGGCTCGTTCGACGCGTCCAGGCCATCGGGCAAGGTAGCGGCGTCGATCGGCTCAATTCGGGTCTGATTCGAATTGGCCATTTCTTCGAACGATTCGATTCTTGCCCTGGCCTTTACCAACTCTTCCTCGAGTTCACGTGCCTGTTTGTCACGCTCCTGAAATTTTTCAACCAGGGGCGGTACACGGTTTTGCCAGCTAGTCAGTTCGCGGCTTAAACGGAAAATCTTGTCATCCTTTTCCTTGAGCTCCCCTGTAGAACTCTTGTTCTGATTTTCACGGTTTTCAACAGCGTCTTTGAGCTTATCGCGCTGCGCGATCGTATGCGCCAGCTTTTTCCGAAAATCGTGAAGATGGGTTTTCATTTCGTCGCGTCGTTGAAAGGACTCCTTGAGGGAATCAGATAATTCCTTGGCGCGATTAATCGAGTCTTTGTGTGAGGCCTGATACTGGCTGATCTGCTCCATCAGGCCCTTGTTCTGTTCGGCGAGACGATCTTGCTCGGCCTGTTGTGACTCCAGCTGGTCCTGCCAGCCTGCGTTGATCGCAATCTTTTCTTTCGCAGAGCGCTCGCCCCGGAAAATCCAGCCGAGTGCAACGCCCACAACCAGCGCGAGGGCCAGTAGACCGATGTGTATGGCAGTTAACTCAGGCATCGCTTATTTCCTTTGAACCTGGTGTACGTCGACACTGACTTTATGAGGCCAGGCGAATCCGATCCATATCGTCAAGTACTTCGCTAATCTGATCAACCGCCCAGTCAATTTCGTCGCGGCTGATAATAAGAGGTGGCGCGAGCCGTACAACAGTCTCATGAGTTTCCTTGCTCAACAATCCGCGGTACATCAGCGCCTCGCAAATTTCCCTGGCACTGGCGAGTGTGCGGTCTATCTCGATACCGACGAACAATCCACGACCTCTGATTCCGCTAATCAGCGGGCTGTCCAGCCCGTGCAATTTTTCAATCAGGTAGTCCCCCATTTCTTTGCTTCTTTCGGGCAGCTTTTCTTCGACGAGGATTTTCAGCGCTTCCAGGCCGACAGCAGATGCCAGCGGGTTGCCGCCGAAGGTACTGCCGTGATCGCCGGGCGTGAACACTTCCATGACTTCCCGCTTCGACAGGAACATCGAAACCGGCAAAATGCCGCCGCCGAGCGCTTTGCCGAGGATCAGTCCATCCGGCACCACCTTCTCGTGGTCACAGGCAAGCAGGCTGCCGGTGCGACCCAATCCGGTCTGGATCTCGTCAGCGATCAGCAGCACATTGTGCTTGCGGCAGATTTCCTGGCAGGTCTTCAGGTAGCCCTCCGGCGGCACGACGATGCCGCCCTCTCCCTGGATCGGTTCAACAAGAAACGCTGCTGTGTGCGGCGTGATCAGTTTTTCGAGCGCTTCAGCGTCGCCGTACTGGACCAGCTTGAATCCGGCGGGATAAGGACCGAAACCGTACTGGTATTGCGGCTCGTCCGACATCGCGATAATTGTTATCGTGCGGCCATGGAAATTACCGGTGCAGGCGATGATTTCCGCTTTGTCCGTCTCGATACCCTTGACCTCGTAGCCCCATTTGCGCGCCGCCTTGATTGCAGTTTCCACAGCTTCGGCCCCGGTGTTCATTGGCAGCGCCATGTCCTGCCCGGTCAATTCGCAAGCGAGCTTCAGGAATTCGCCGAGTTGGTCCGTGTAATAGGCCCGCGAAACGATGGTCAGTTTTTCGACCTGGTTCTTGACGACCTCAACCAGCCGTGGGTTCGCGTGCCCATGACTCACCGCGGAATAGGCGCTCATCATGTCGAGGTACTTCTTGCCGTTCTCATCCCAGACAAATACGCCATTGCCACGCGAGAGCACTACAGGCAGCGGGTCGTAGTTATGCGCGCAAAACTGATTTTCGAGGTCGATAGTCGATGACATGTGTCTTACTTTCCAAAAGTTGGGTATTTCGCAGCCCGGCCACACAGGCGCTGCATAAGGTTATAATTTTACAGCAATATCGGCCTGACTGGCCAGCGATCGCAGTTGCTTTCTATCGTTGGCGTCGAGGTCGGATCGGAGTCCCGGCGACAATCTCAGGCACTGAGGACAGGATTATTCGCCAGCGACAGGGCCCACGTCACAGCGGAATCAGCGAATGTCAGGACTGCGAAAATCACAGAAGCTTGAGTTGCAGGGACCGGCGGGCAATCTCGAGGCGCTGCTCGAAGTACCGCAGGATACGGAAGTGATTGGTTGCGCTGTTGTTTGTCATCCACATCCACTGCACGGTGGCACGATGCAAAACAAAGTTTCCCATACCCTGGCGCGCAGCTTCACCGGACAGGGATTCATTGCACTGCGCTTCAACTTTCGTGGCGTTAACGAAAGCGATGGGGAGTTCGATGAAGGCAGAGGTGAAGTCGAAGATGTATTTGCAGCTATGGATTGGTTATCGGCTAACTATCCGGATCTGCCGCTGTGGAATGCCGGGTTTTCTTTCGGCGCCGCAATTGCCGTTCGTGCTTCCGCTCTGCGGAGGCCTGCCGGACTAATTAGCGTTGCGCCCGCAATATCGCGGTTCACAAGTTCCCTGTCGTCTCAACCGGAATGTCCATGGCTGATTCTACAGGGCGATCAGGATGAACTGGTCGCGGTCGATCAAACTGTCGCATGGGTGAACGATCTCGACCCGGGGCCGGAGCTGCAGATACTCGAGGGCGCTGAGCATTTCTTTCACGGCAAGCTTACGCTGCTGCGCGAAGCTGTGGAGGCGTTTATCGCTCGACATATGTAGGCCGGTCTGTAGGAGTCCGCCTTGTAGGAGCTCGCCCTAGCGAGCGACAAACATTGACGGCATGTTCACGAAACATGCCGTCAATGTTTGTTACGGTTGAATCCACCACGTTGTCCAAACCTCAATCGCCCGGTGGGCCGGGCTCCTACGAATCCTTGTCTCACAACCGTCTCAAAAAAACCGGAGATATGGCCCTGTTTTTTCAATTTGTAAAGAACCGGCGCTTAAAGCGAACGTCGACTGACTTGTCGACGCCTTCCGGAGTGATGGTGATGTCGAAAATCAGGGTTTCACGATTGGCAATCGGTGTTTCCCCAATGTAATAGATTGCGTCCCCTTCCGTGATCGTACGCATCGTTACATTCTTGAGTTGCCCGGTCAGGTTGACCGTTTTGACCGTGACCGCGGCGGTCACCGCTTGGTTCGTGCCTTGCTCGAGTACCGACACGGTCAACATCGCACGGTTCTTGCTGCGCACGAAATCATAGGCCCGCGCCACTTCCGGTGGTAAATGATCTGTAGACTGTGCGCTGAAATGAACGATGTGCTCACCAATATCCACCGACGTCGCACCGGCGGGCTCTGCCACAGGCACTGTCGAGTCAGTGGTGGGTCCACCGCAAGCCACAAGTAATGACAGACATAACAGAGTGATGACTGCTTCAATTATTCTCATGCTCTGCGTTCCCTTGTCCCGTAAAGCAACTCACCCGTAGACTATAGCCCATCGGTGGCGCTGGTCCTAGATCGATGGGATCAGATCAATGGGGTCAGACTCGATTGATCTGATCCCATTGATCAGGGATTCGAATTCAACTCTCTGAGCCAGGCCGGCAGAACTGCCGGCTTCGAAATCACGAAAGTCTTGTTGCGCTGCGCCGCGCCACCGGTTAAAGCAATACGTGACGGAGGTACGCTGAATTCCCTGGCCAGCTGCCGGATGACATCCTTATTTGCCTTGCCGCCAGTGGGCGGGGCAGTGGTCTTGATCCGCAGCCGTCCATCCCTCACCCCCTGGATTTCACTGCGGCTACCGCGCGGCTGCACGCGAACCGGAACGACCAGGCTGCATTTCGGACCTGTTCTGGCAGAGATGGCGATCGCTCCATGTAAACTCAAATTGGAATCGGTCTGTACGTTTGCAGGACTATTTCTGCCGCCTTCAAAAGTACGATCGCGAAAATCGGCGAAATATCGAATCCACCGATGGCGGGAACGATACGGCGAAACGGAATGAGTACTGGCTCTGCCATCGTATTCAGCAGCGCGATAATCGGGTTGTAGTTTTGCGGCGCTACCCAGCTCAATACGACCTTGATCAAAATGACGAAGAAGAAAAGATTGAGACTCTGGATGGCAAGTTCAAGAATCGCCGTAATCGCCATTGGCAGGGTTCCCACGTTGAGCCCCCGTAGTGCGAGCAGCGCCAGCACCAGCAGAAACTCGAGTACGAAGGCAACCAGGATCGTCGCGGTGTCGAGACGGCCGATCGGCGAAATAAATCGTCTGACCGGTATTACCAGCGGGGAAGTTAATCGCAAAATGCCCTGAGCGATAGGATTGCGGAAATCCGCCCGCAAAACCGGTAGCCAAAAACGTAGTAGAAGCAACAGCAGGTATAGCTGCACCAGCGTTTTTACGATGAAGTATAGAGCCTGGGTCATTGTATTTTGCTTGCCTAACTTGTGGCCGCTTCCTTAGCCAGCTCTGCAGCCCGTCGTTCGGCCGCGTCGATAGCTGCCGCAAAGATACCACGAACATCCGCTGCATCGAGTTTCTCAAACGCGGCCGTCGTGGTACCGCCTGGCGATCGCACACGGTCGATGAGCGATGACATCGATTCCGTTTCAGCGGAGGCAAGCGACGTTGCCCCGCGCGCGGTCTCCACCGCAAGCGTGCGGGCAGTTTCCGGATCGATGCCGGACTTGATGCCGGCCTCGATCATGCAATCGATAAGCAAATAGAAATATGACGGGCCGGTGCCGGATATCGCAGTGACAGCATCCATTTTCGATTCGCTGTTCAGCCAGACGACCTGGCCAACGGCCGTCATGATTGTTTCGGCCATGTCGCGTCCCGAATCACTGGTTCGATCGTTGGCAAACAGCGCCGATATCCCCTGGTCGATTAGCGCTGGCTGATTGGGCATTACCCGGACGACGGACAAGCCTCCCCCGAGCCATCGATCGATGTCTTCGATTTTCGGACCGGCGGCAATCGACATGACCAATGGCCGCGATTGTTGAACGACTTCCGTGAGGCTCTCGCAAACTGGCTTCAGAATTTGCGGCTTGACGGAAAACAAAAGGATGTCGGCTGCTGCGGCGACCGTTTGGTTTTCTTCGGTCACCATGATGCCATAGAGTTCCTTCCGCAAAAGGTCGCATTGCTCCGGCAGCGGTTCGGCGATCATCAGATCTGTCGCGTGCATACCACCGCGCAGGAGTCCCCCGGCAATTGCCCGTCCCATATTGCCGCCGCCGATCAGTCCTACTTTAGTATTGATCACTCTCTGGCACCGAAAATTGCAGTTCCCACGCGGACGATGGTTGCGCCCTCCCTGATCGCGGCAGCATAATCTGCCGTCATGCCCATGGAAAGCGTATCCATCTGCATTCCGGACCTGTTCAGCGACTCCATGAGCGCCCGTAGCCTGGCGAAGGGTTGTCGCTGCTGTTCAAAATCGGCCCGGATCGCCGGCAGGCACATGAGTCCGCGCAGCCTTAATCCGGGCAGTTCGGCGACCGCCGCCGCCAGGTCCGCTACCTCTGCCGGCGATACACCGGATTTGCTGTCTTCGGCATCGATATTGACCTCGATACAGACGTTCAGGTCACCAGCATGGCGGGGCCGCTGGACGCTCAGGCGGCGTGCTATCTTAAGCCGGTCAACGGTGTGAACCCATTGAAAATGCCCGGCTACGGCCTTTGTTTTGTTGGATTGGAGGTGGCCGATGAAGTGCCAGACTGCATCGGCCCGGTCGACTGCGGCGATTTTTTGCAGTCCCTCACGGACAGTATTCTCGCCAAAATCTCGCTGCCCGGCGGCATAGACTTCGAGAACGGCTTCGGCGGGTTTCATTTTGCTGACCGCCAGGAGTCGAATCTGGTCCGCTGATCGCCCCGCGTCAGCGGCGGCTTTTGCCAGCAAATCTTGGATTTTTCGAAAGTTTTCCGTGACATTTATCACGTTTTGCTCCGAGTGCTTCGCTATACTAGGTAGCCATCAGGACCGGGTTATGGTAAGTCGGGTCAGTAATATCCAGAGGAAGACATATGGCCGTCGATGTTGCCCAATTATTGGCGTTCACGGTGAAAAACAACGCGTCCGATCTGCACCTTTCCGGTGGTGTGCCACCCATGATTCGCGTCGATGGCGACATCAAACGCGTCAACATGCCGGCACTGACCCACAAAGACGTCAATAGCATGGTGTACGACATCATGAATGACAAGCAGCGGAAGGACTACGAGGAGTTTTTGGAAACCGACTTCTCGTTTGAAATTCCGAAGCTTGCCCGTTTTCGCGTCAATGCCTTCAACCAGAACCGTGGATCAGCTGCAGTTTTCAGGACTATTCCCTCGGAAATCCTGTCGCTCGATGATCTGGGCGCGCCGGCTGTATTCAAGGATGTATCGATGTATCCGCGCGGCCTCGTTCTCGTAACCGGGCCGACCGGTTCCGGCAAGTCGACAACCCTGGCGGCGATGGTCGATTACATCAACGACAATAAGCCAGATCACATTCTCACAATCGAGGATCCAATAGAATTTGTTCACGAGAGCAAAAAGTCGCTTATCAACCAGCGCGAAGTACATCGTGACACGCTCGGATTCAACGAGGCGCTTCGTTCGGCATTGCGTGAAGACCCGGACGTGATCCTGATTGGCGAGCTACGTGACCTTGAGACGATTCGTCTGGCGCTAACCGCGGCAGAAACCGGTCACCTCGTATTTGGGACGCTGCACACCAGTTCAGCGGCAAAAACAGTTGATCGCATCGTCGACGTGTTTCCGGCAGCTGAAAAGGAAATGGTTCGGGCGATGTTATCGGAGTCGTTGCGAGCGGTTATCTCGCAGACTCTGTTGAAGAAGGTCGGTGGCGGACGAATCGCGGCGCACGAGATCATGATTGGCACACCTGCGATCAGGAACCTGATCCGTGAAGGCAAAATTGCCCAGATGTATTCTGCGATCCAGACCGGGCAGGGTTCGGGGATGTACACGCTCGACCAGAATCTGTCCGAGCTGATGGCCAAGGGCCTGATCAACAAGGAAGAGGCCAGGTACCGCGCGGTCAACAAAGAGAATTTCTAGAGCGTCAAGGTTTTCAGGACTTCCTGACAGGAGAATCGGTAAATGGAACGCGAACAGGCAGTTCGACTGATGCAAAACTTGCTAAAAAAAATGGTTGAGAAGGAAGGCTCAGACCTGTTCATCACCAGTGGCTTTCCTCCTGCAATTAAAGTTGATGGCACGATTCATAAGGCTACCGATGAGCCCTTGTTGGCTGATCAGTCGGCGATGATGGTTCGCTCTATCATGAACGACAAACAAGTCAAGGAATTCGACGGTACCAAAGAATGTAACTTTGCCATCGCACCGCAAGGTATCGGCCGCTTCCGCGTTAGCGCATTCATACAGCAAGGCATGGTAGGCGCCGTGTTGCGTACGATTAAGACCGAGATCCCAACCCTGTCGGGTCTGGATTTGCCGCCGATTCTCAAGGACGTTGTCATGAACAAGCACGGTCTTGTGATCGTGGTTGGCGGTACGGGCTCTGGTAAATCGACGACCCTCGCAGCGATGATCGGGCATCGGAATGCAAACTCGAAGGGTCACATTGTTTCGATTGAGGATCCAGTGGAATTCGTACATCCGCATCAGGGCTGCGTGATTACACAACGTGAAGTTGGCGTGGATACCGAGACCTGGCATGCGGCGTTGAAAAACACCTTGCGCCAGGCGCCGGACGTCATTCTGATCGGCGAGATCCGCGACCGCGAGACCATGGAATATGGCATCCAGTTTTCTGAAACCGGTCACCTTTGTCTTGCGACCCTGCACGCCAACAGCGCCAACCAGGCACTCGATCGCATCATCAACTTCTTCCCAGAGGAACGTCGTACGCAGTTGTTGATGGATCTGTCACTCAATACCAAGGCATTCATTTCGCAACGCCTGATTCCGCGGGAATCGGGCGTCGGCCGGATAGTTGCAATGGAAATCATGCTGAATTCGCCACTCATCGCCGACCTGATATTTAAAGGTGAGGTTGGGCAGATCAAGGAGATCATGGCGAAGTCCACGCGTCTGGGCATGCAGACCTTCGATCAGGCGATTTTCATACTGTACGAGGATGCTGTCATTTCTTATGAAGAAGCAATGCGTAATGCTGACTCGAAGAACGAACTCAGATTGCGTATCAAGCTTGAAAGTAAGCGTGAATCTTCGATTACCTCCCAGCAGTCAGAAAGCCTCAGGATTCTGGAAGAGGATTCTGCTCAGTCGTTCTGAGTAGTTTACTGGATCATATAGCGAATGAATGTCAAGCCCCTGTTCAAGTTGATGGTCGAAAAAAAAGCGTCTGACCTTTTCTTCGCGCCGTTTGCTCCGGCTAAAATCAAAATCGACGGCAAGATTATGCCGGTGAACAAACTTGAAATGACGCCAAAAATGGTCAAACAGGCGGCAATCGAGTTGATGGATGACGAACTACTCGAGACGTTTACACGCGAACTCGAAGTCGACTTTGCGATTTCAGAACCGGGCCTGGGCCGTTTCCGTGTCAATGTTTTTCATCAACGCGGCAACGTAGCTATGGTTCTGCGGTATATCACTGCAGAATTGCCGACGCTCGAAGAACTCGGAATGCCCGAACAAATGAAAGATCTGGTCATGCTTCGCCGTGGGCTGATCCTGATGGTGGGCGCAACGGGTAGCGGCAAGTCAACGACGCTTGCGGCGATGATCAATTATCGCAATGAAAAGACCTCGTCGCACATCATTACGATTGAGGACCCGATTGAATTCCTGCATCCGAACAAGCAGTCAATCGTTAATCAGCGCGAGATCGGCATCGATACGAAATCGTATGCGCGGGCGCTGAAAAGCGCGATGCGCGGCGCACCGGACGTGCTGCAGATTGGTGAGGTCCGCGATCGCGAATCGATGCAGTCAGCCATCGACATGGCAGGTACCGGTCATCTCGTTCTCGGGACCTTGCATGCGAACAACGCGCCAGAAACACTCGACCGCATCATCAACATGTTTCCACCGGAACAGCATGCACAGATTTTCATGGACCTGGGACACTACCTCCGTGCGATCCTTTCACAGAGGCTCGTTCGTGCGCGCACCGGCAAACGCGTCGCTGCTGTCGAATTGATGCTCAACACGCCGCATATCAAGGATCTGATCCTGAAGGGTGATATCCCCGCGGTGAAGGAAGCGTTGAAGGAGAGTTCCGAAAAAGGCATGCAGAACTTCGACGAGGCGCTGCTCGCGCTATACAAGGACGGCACGATTACGCTCGAAGAGGCGATGTCGCAGGCGGATTCTCGCTCCAACCTTGAGGCCAAAGTCAACTTCGGGGGCTAGACGTTCCGTAGGAGCGGCTTGTAGCAGGGGCTTCAGCCCCGAAAGTTCCGAATCCGGTTCGCGGCTAAAGTCGCTCCTACAATGCTATAAAGAATGTAGGAGGGGCTTCAGCCCCGAATGAGCAAGGATTCGCGCCTAAACAAAGCGGCGCGCACAGTGCCTAGTTCGGTTGTAATACCCCCCTGCCCGGGGTCCAGGGCACGCCTGCTGCATCAAGTGCGCGCTTGAGCGCCCGGTACTCATTTTCGATCAAAGCGGTCAAGGTCGGTCCGATTTCCGCATAGGCATCACCTGCAATCGCAAACGATTCTCTCTGTGTCCGGGTCGGGCCGTATGCATTCCCGTTGGGATCGTAGGAGGCGTATCGCAGGCGATCACGCACTGGCACCAAACCGGGGTCGCTGAAGCCGCCGCGAGTTTCGTTGCCTCTCAGGCGATCACGAACCTGGTTGATGCGTTGCTGAAGCGAATTTGCCTGAGCATACAAGGCCATGTCGGCGGTCGAATGTTGCAACGTCTCTTTTATCGCATCCAATTGCGTCAGCACTTCATCGATTGAGCTGAGAGTGCCGCTCACAGCTCGCTGCATCTCGTCGACCTGTCGTGAAAACGCGATACGCTGTTCCTGGGAAGACCCGGGCAGCGTCGGTTTGCGGATGGAGACCACCTCAAATTGTTCGCTTTGGCTGAGGTTCAGTAACTCACCGTCGACACGCTGATACATTGCCACCCGGTAAGTCCCCGGCGCCACGAGCACACCGGTCGGGTTTGCAAACTCGTTACGTTCCTCCTCCGGTGTCCAGGGATCAACGGCGGGATACCGGAGGTCCCAGGCGACACGATGAAAGCCGGCTTCGACCGGACCTTCGATATGGCGGATGACATTACCCTCGGCATCAGAAACCGTGAAGACAATGGCAGTCGCGTCCTCGCGCTCTTCCTCGGCAACTCGATCCCAGTTCGGAAATTCGACGTCCTCGTTTTGCTCGATCTGCTCCTTTTCGTCCTCTTGCCGTTGTTCTTTGAGGCTGCGCAATTGCTCAGGCAGGTAGTAGGTAAAGTTCGCGCCAAAAGCCGGATTCGGAGCAACAAAATAACTGTGGCCCTGGCTGTCGACACAACCGGTACGTGCGCATGACAGCGGCCGTCTCTGTAAGTACCAGTGCGCACGGCGCACCGGAAACAGCACGGTGTCGTTCTGCAACATTTCGGCAGTGACGCTGCGCAGCGGCGAATAGTCATCGAGAATGTAGAAGCTGCGCCCGAACGTTGCGCCGACCAGGTCATTCTCACGCGTCTGTATGACGAGATCGCGAAACGCGATTGTTGGCGCGCCACCCGACAGTTTGGTCCACAGGCGTCCGCCGTCGACCGTAAAGAAAACTCCGGTCTCGGCACCAACGAAAAGAAGGTTGGGATTAACGTGATCCTGCACCACGCGCCAAAGAATGTCGCGCTCAGGCAAGTTGGCGGCGATGCTGCGCCAGCTCTTGCCGCGATTCTCGCTCTTTAAAATGTATGGAGAGTAATCACCGCTCTTGTGATCATCGACGACGATATACACGGTATCCGCGTCGTGCAGGTCTGCCTTGATGTCATTGACGAAGAAATTGTCCGGAACGCCCGGCAGGCTATCGACGCGCCGCCAGTTGGCGCCGCCGTCTTCGCTGATCTGAACAATGCCATCGTCTGTGCCTGCATACAGCAGTCCCGCAACAAGCGGTGACTCAGACAGGGAGGTGATCGTGTTGTACCGCGACATCGCCGACAGGTCCCAAATGGCATCAAAACTCCAGCGTCTCTCCATAAGCGGTTGCCGAAGACGCTCCTCATTTCGGGTCAGGTCGCCGCTGATGGCTTGCCAGGAGTCACCGCGATCGTCGCTTCGCCAAACGCGATGCGTTGCATGATAAAGCCGTTGTGGATCGTGTGGGCTGATCAGGATCGGGGCGTCCCAGTTCACACGTTCCGCTTCTTCATCGGCAGCCGGTTGCGGCTTGATGTAAACGCTTTCACCGGTACTGTGGTCGTAGCGGGTCAGATTCCCTTCCTGCCAGTTTGCGTAAATGATATTGGGATTCGTCGGGTCCGCGGCTGATTGATGACCGTCCGCGCCCAGCGTCAGGTACCAGTCCTCGTTGCGTATGCCGATGACGTTGTCCGTGCGCGAGGGGCCGCCGAAACTGCTGTTGTCCTGCGTGCCGCCAAAGACGTTGTAGAACGGCTCGTCGTAGTCCACGGAGACTTTGTAGAACTGCGTAACTGGCATATTCGCGATGAAACGCCAGGTCTCGCCGAGGTCCAGGCTCTCGTACACACCGCCGTCGTTACCGACGAGCAGGTAGTCCTCGTCGGTTGGATGAAATGCCATCGCATGATGATCAGTATGTTTTTTGTCGGAACTTGTTCTGACGAAATCCTTGCCACCATTTTCCGTCGTATGCAGGTGCACGTCCATCTGGTAGACGCGATCAAACTTGTGTGGGCTTGCAAATATTTCCTGGTAATAATGTGGTCCGGTGCCACCCGAGAGGTAGTCGTTCTGCTTCTCCCAGGATTCGCCGCCATCATCTGAGCGGAAGAAACCGCCCGCACGATGCGCAAGCTCAATCGTTGCGTAAACAACGTCAGGATTCTGTGGTGAAATGGCGAAGCCGATTTTGCCTTTGTCTTCCTCCGGCAATCCTTCGCTCAATTCGCGCCAGGTTGCGCCGCCGTCCGTCGATTTGTGAATGCCGGAGCCGGGACCGCCGTCCAGCAAGACTGCCACGTTTCTGAATTTTTGCCACGAAACTGCGTACATGACATCAGGATTGCGGGGATCAAGGTGCACCTCGGATACGCCCGTGTACTGATCATCGATATCGGTATTGCCGAGACCATTGCCAAGAATTTTGTTCCAGCTCTGACCACCATCCGTCGATTTGTAGAGACCACGCTCACCGCCGCCGGACCAGAGTGGCCCCTGCGACGCGACGTAAACGACGTTGGAGTCACGCGGATCAACCCGGATCATGCCGATATGTTCTGATGCGGTGAGACCCATGTTTTCCCAGGTGTTACCGCCGTCTCGGCTGCGATACACGCCCGCACCGTAGCCAACATGCCGGCCACTGACGTTTTCGCCGGTGCCTACCCAAATGGTGCCGGGGTTATTCGGGTCAAGAGTAATGCAGCCAATCGAATAGGTATCCTCGCCATCGAATACCGGCATCCATGTCGTACCGCCATTTTCGGTCTTCCAGACGCCGCCGCTGCCCACACCGACGTACCAGGTGCTGGGATTCGTTGGATCTATCACAATATCGGCGATACGCCCGGACATAAGCGCAGGTCCGATGCTGCGAAATTCCAGTCCGGAAAAAGTTGTTTCGTTGAATCCGGGTTCCGTTGCTTTCTCGTCCTGAGCCAGCGCAAATAGCGGCATCCAAAGCACAAACAGGCCTGTTCGAATGATTCGATTCATGATTTCCCCCGGAAAACAGTCGATCTTGTTGTAGGCTGATTATTGACTAAAACTATAACAAATAGTTGTGCCATTCATTGACCGGCGTACCCACCGATGATCGTTGCCGGCAAAGGGCTATACGACAAATATCGCCAGGTCCGGGAACAGTCTGCTTAATCGCAATGGGTCAGTGGCAACGAGGCCAATTTCGTAAACTGTCCCCTGAATCAGCCGTTGCGATAGATGTAGCTGTAAGCGTTGATGGCAGGCACGCCACCTAAGTGGGCGTACAGGATCTTTGAGTCAGCCGGGAAAAAGCCCTTTTTCACAAGATCGATCATGCCCTGCATGGATTTTCCCTCGTAGACCGGATCGGTCATCATGCCTTCCAGCCTCGCGCACAGGCGTATCGCATCGTTGGTTTCGTCTGATGGCACGCCATAGACAGGGTAGGCGTAGTCGGTTTTCAATACGATATCGTCGACCATGATGTCCTGGCCGAGTTCGATCAGGTCTGCTGTTTTTTGTGCGATGTCGAGTACCTGCGCATGCGTTTGTTCGGGAGTGCCCGATGCGTCAATGCCAATGACATTTCTTGCGCGTCCATCTCTGGCGAAGCCGACGACCATTCCGGCATGGGTTGATCCCGTGACCGTGCAGACCACGATGTAATCAAATTTGAAGGCCAATTCTTCTTCCTGTGCGCGGACTTCTTCCGCGAAACCGACAAAACCGAGGCCGCCGTATTTGTGCATCGATGCGCCCGCAGGAATCGCGTAGGGCTTGCCGCCCTTGTCCTTGACATCTTGCAGTGCAGCGTCCCAGCTCTCGCGGATGCCGATATCGAATCCTTCGTCGATAAGCTCGATTTCGGCGCCCATAACGCGGGACATCAGGATGTTGCCGACGCGGTCGTATACGGCATCCTGATATGGCACCCAGCTTTCCTGCACCAGCCGGCACTTCATGCCGATCTTCGCCGCGACGGCTGCGACCTGACGAGTGTGATTGGATTGCACGCCGCCTATTGTGACCAGCGTGTCGGCGCCGGAGGCGATCGCGTCGGGCACGATGTATTCCAGTTTGCGAATCTTGTTGCCGCCGAATGCGAGACCGGAATTGCAATCCTCGCGTTTTGCATAAATCTCGACATTGCCGCCGAGATGGGCGGATAAACGCTCAAGTTTTTCGATTGGTGACGGTCCGAAAGTCAGCGGATAGCGTTCGAAATTGTCAAGCATGATCAGGCTTATGCGACCGGAAGTACAGCCGCAGCATCGAACACGGGCCCATCCACGCACACCCTCTTCATTGCCGGCCCATCGTCAGTCTGCACGAGGACCGTGCAGCCGGCACAGCCGCCAACCGCGCAGGCCATGAATTCCTCGAGAGACACCTGGCAGGGCAGATCGTATTGCCTTGCCATATCCGCCACTGCATTCAGCATGGCAGTCGGACCGCAGGAAAAAATTTCGGTTTGCGCAAGTTCGTCTTTGCCCAAACTGTTGAGCCACTCGCACGCCAGCTCCGTGACGTAGCCCCGGTAGACGCCCGCAAAATCCGACAGGCTGGCGAGGCGGGCAGTTACCTGCCACTCCTCGAGCAAAGGCATGGTGCTGGAGATTTCATCTGGCAGCCATTTGCTCGCGATCTCTGAATTCGCAAGTTGGAAAGGAAACGGTATTTCGGATCCCATCAGAACGAGTGGTTGCCAGGCGACGTTGCTGTCCTTCAGGGTCTCTGCGAGAAATACCATCGGCGGAATGCCGACACCGCCGCCAATGAGCAGGGACTTCGGCCGCTCGGGCGATGGCGTAAATCCGTGTCCGATCGGACCGATTATGCTCAACACTCCGCCTGCTTTTTTGCTCGCGAGGACGCGCAGTCCCTCGCCGACGACTTTGTACAACACGTCGATCCAGCCCGCGTTGGCATCGGTTCGCATGATCGAGAGCGGGCGGCGCATCGGTATGGATTCGTCGCACTGGATATGGATGAAACTGCCGGCGACAGCGTGTTCGGCGCACTTTGGAGCGGCGAGCCGGGTTATGAACTGATCTCCGGGATAGGTGCTGACCGCGATAACTTCTGCGTCTTCGACAAACAGGGTCCCGCGGTTCTTTTGAGCTTTTTTTGTTGCCAGCCCGCTCGCGGTCACTGCCTTTCCATTGACTCAACAACCGCGCTGAGTACTGCCATGCGGATAGCAACTCCGTTGGTTACCTGCTTTGTGATCACGGAACACTTGCTATCAGCAAGACTGGATTCAATTTCGATACCGCGATTCATCGGCCCGGGATGCATCACAATCGCGTCTGGCGCCGCAAGTTTCATTCGTTCGTGACTGATCCCGAAGTTGGCGAAATACTCGTCAATGCCGGGAATGCCGTCGAGGCTGCCGATTCGCTCGCGTTGGATCCTGAGCGCCATGACCACATCCGCGCCGCGAATGCCCTCCTTGAGTCTGTGCAGAATAGTCGCGCCCGGAAAATCATCTGGTTCAGGCGCCAATGCTTCGGGAGAGATCAGCCTTAATTCGCCGACTCCCATTGTCATCAATCCTTCTGACGCGGAACGGGCAACGCGGGAATGAGCGATGTCGCCAACAATCGCAACCGTAAGATCTTCAAAATCGCCTTTGTGCTGGCGAATCGTCATGAGATCGAGCAGGCCCTGAGTCGGATGCGACACGTCGGCCTCGCCTGCGTTCAAAATCATGATGTGATCATTCACGTTGCGCGCGATATAGGCAGGCACGCCGGCACTGGCATCCCGGATGACGAATACGTCGACCTGCATTGCCTGCAGCGTATAAATGGTGTCGAGGATGCTTTCGCCTTTTTTGCGGGCCGATGTATTGACGTCAAGGTTCAGTACGTCGGCGCCGAGGCGTGTGGCAGCAAGTTCGAAGGATGCGCGTGTGCGGGTGCTCGGCTCGAAAAACAGGTTGCCGACGGTAACGCCCTTGAGCGCCTGCGAGCGCACCGCGGCTTGTCCGGGAGGACTCAGGAAAGTCTCCGCCTGATCAAGGAGGTCCGTGATCTGCTGTCGACTCAGGCCGCGCAGCGTCAGCAAGTGACGAAGGCGACCATCAGCGGTGAACTGCGGATCGGTGTCGTCGGCCACGCCACTCGTTTCGAAAAGTTCGGTTACTGACATCGCGGCGGAATTCTACTCTGATTATGAATTCATTGGCTGACTAATTCCTGGTGAGCCACCTTTCCGCGATCAGTGTGGCGGCGGCACTGTCGATCATTCCTTTCTTGATACGGCCTCGTAGTCCCAGGGCACGTTCAGATTTCAATAGCTCCCCGGCCTCAAGCGATGAGTATCGTTCGTCCTCAGTCTCTATGGGCCGGTCGAAGCGGGCGAGGTCACGGATAAATCCGTCGACGCAGTTCGAGATTTCCGACGGAGATCCGTCTGCGCAGACAGGCATGCCGACAATGATCCTGGCTGGCTGCCACTCGCGGATAAGCTCACCGATTGCGGTCCAGTCCGGCCCGTTCTCGTTATTTTGTATGACGGCAAGTGGATTGGCGGAAGCGGTTACCTGCTGACCAACCGCGACGCCGATGCGCCGCAATCCGAAATCGAAAGCGAGAATCGTTTCAGGCGTGGCCGGCATGCGGAGACATCTGGCTGATATCGATGCCGATGACCTCTGCCGCAACGCTCCATCGATCAGCAAATGGCACGTCGAAGATGATTTCCGCACTGGCCGGAACACTCAGCCACGTGTTGTGGAGCATTTCCTGTTCGAGTTGTCCCGCATCCCAGCCAGCGTAACCCAGCGCGACCAGCGATTTATCGGGACCGGACCCTGCGGCCAGGGCGTCGAGTACGTCGCGCGACAGCGTGAGCTGAATGCTGGAGGACACCGTGACCGAACTCTCGAACGTCCCCTGCGGACTGTGCAAAACGAATCCACGCATGCGTCCGACTGGACCGCCGTCCAGCACCGGGGAATTTGCTGCAGACTGATCGGCCTGGTCCAGCGACAATTGCTCAAGCAGACCACCAAGATTCAGATTCATCGGCCGATTGATGACGATGCCAAGCGCACCCTCGACATTATGTTCACAAACCAGGGTAACCGTGCTGTTGAAATTCGGATCGGCCATACCGGGCATGGCGATCAACAACTGATTACTGAGCGAATCCTGAAGTTCCATGGCTCAAGTATAACCAACAAAAAGGTGCCGGATTAATTTTTCCGGAACCGCGGTCAGTTCTACTGATTGTTTATGGAAAAATAAATCCGGCACCTTCTTAGTTAGTGCTTGCAGTCGACTGAATGCCGCTTTGGCTGAATTGCCACTTGTAGGCAAAGCGTAAGGTATCGTAATCGACCCGCACTGCTTCCGGAAACGGTTCAAATGGCGCTGCGCGACGCAGAATTTCGAGCGCAGCCTGGTCCAGGATGCTCGAACCGGAAGTCTGCCGCACAATGACCTCCTGAAGCTGTCCTGATGCGCTGATGATTACTTCGAGCGTCGGGCTGCCGCTAATGCCATCAATAAGACCCTGTTCGGGAAAGTATTTGGCGCCGATGGTTTCGATTTTTCTTTTCCAGCGATCCAGGTATGGAGCAATCCTGGATTCCCGCGTGTTCACGCTGGTTACAAGTTCACGGGGACTGGAGTCGTGGATCGCTACGTCAGCCAGCTCTTTCTGCGGCAACGGCAAGGTGATCTCGACGCCGGCCTCCATTGCGATAGCGGTTGATTCATCGGGCGTGGGATCTTCGCGCGGTTTGTCCAATACCTCAGGATTCTGTTCTGAGCGGGTTGCCAGGACCTCATCTGCCGATTCATCCAGAAAAACGGAATCTTCGAGGCTATCGCCATTCTCATCGCCGGGATTATCGATCGGTACGATACTCTCGGCGCGCGCGCTAGGATTTGCCTGCTCCCTGGTATTACCGATACCTTCCTGGTTTGCCTGCGCGAGATAGTCAGCTTTGTCCGGTCTCAGGACGTTCTGCTCGGGGTTAGCGACTATCGTGACTTCAAGCGAAATAACCTCGGAAAACGCGTCGCCGATGACTGCGTTGAAGGTAATACCAATAATCAGGATGCCGTGCACCAGTGCGGCCAGAAACAGCATTGGAGGAAGCCGGTCCGGAAGCGGGCCGGTCTGGAGGACGAACGAATCGATAGATCCTTCCGGATCGATCTCATCAGTGTTTGATATTAACTCAGCCATTTCCCAGGGGGCAGTTGTCAATAACCCGAACCGCCAAATTGTCTCACAGGAAATCAATGATTTGTGCAGTTTACCTGCTTACGCTTCGCAGCGTTGAGACGTATGTCACCCGTCTAACTGGATACTCAGCCCGCCAAAACGGCCAGTACCGGCGCCTGGCTGCCCTTCAGGCAAGTCTGGCCTCGATAGCGTCGAACAGGGTGCCCGCGATATTGAGGTCGAATGCGGTATCGAGTTCCCTGATGCCGGTCGGACTCGTGACATTGATCTCGGTCAGGTAGTCGCCAATGACGTCGATGCCGGCAAAGATCACCCCACGCTCTCTCAATACCGGGCCTACCTGGGCGCAGATCCAGCGGTCGCGCTCACTGAGCTCGAGCCCCTTGCCGACGGCGCCCATCACCAGGTTGCCGCGATTGTCATCCGCGGAGGGAATTCTGGCGAGCGCGTAAGGAATCGGGTCGCCGTCGATCAGCAGTATTCGTTTGTCGCCTTCGCTGATTTCCGGTATGAAAACCTGGGCCATAGCGTACCGCTTGCCGTTGTCGGTCAAGGTTTCGAAAATGACGTTGGCATTGTTGTCGCCGGCTACGATGACAAAGATCGATTTGCCGCCCATGCCGTCGAGCGGTTTTATAACGATACGTCCGTGCTCCAGCAGAAATGCTTTCATCTCGGGCATGGAACGGGTGACCATTGTCAGCGGCGCGCATTCGGCAAACCATGCGATATACGCTTTTTCGTTCATGTCACGCAGACTTTGCGGGCGATTCACAATCATGGCGCCGGCGTGTTCGGCGCGTTCCAGAATATACGTGGAGTAGATGTACTCCATGTCGAAGGGCGGATCCTTGCGCATCAGGATGACATCCAGTTCGCCAAGTCGAATTTCCTGCTCACTGCCGAGCGTAAACCAGTCCGACAGATCGTCACGCACCTTTAATATCTGTGAGTTGCCCAGAGCCTCACCTGCCAGCAACTTGAGATCCGCCTGCTGCAGGTAATGAATCTCGGCGCCACGCCGTGAAGCTTCGAGGAGCATCGCGAGCGAACTGTCTTTTTTCGGTGTGATCGATTCGATCGCGTCCATAACGACGCCGACACGAAGAGAATTTACTGACATACGCGAAGTCCTTACGTTCCTGATTGCCGGGTTCCCGGGCAGCAGCTAACTATACAACGCCGGCCGCGCGCTCAATACCAGTCCACCGCCGTTTTTTCGGCCTGAATATTGTCCGGCCCGGCCGTTTTCGGGAGCTTCGGTGCCTGTTTTCAGATTCCTCAAACTTCCGCACGTAAGTGCGTAATCCAGTGCAATTTTCAGGCAGGCCATGAGGGCTGAGGACCCTTTCGTGGCGGCATATTGGCCAATGTGGTACAAGTCATTTTCCCGGCAAAAATTATGGAAATTTTAATCAATTTGGGGCTTGTCGGGAGTGGCCCGGTAGCTGCGCGAATGGGTGCAGGACCGGTGCCGGTGGAGTGGGAACGCGAACTCGACAGAGGTCGCAACTGGGCGAGGAAAACCGGTGCCAAAAAATGCTTCTCGAGGTCTGAACGGTCTCAAAATTCTGGTCGTGGACGACAGTAAGACTATCCGGCGGACGGCGGAAACGCTGCTTTCCAAGGAAGGATGCCAGGTATTTACGGCGATAGACGGATTCGATGCCCTCTCCAAGATAGCCGATCATCAACCTGACCTTATTTTTGTCGACATTATGATGCCGCGACTCGATGGCTATCAGACCTGTTCTCTAATCAAACACAACAAGGTATTCAAGAATACGCCCGTCGTCATGTTGTCGAGCAAGGACGGCCTGTTCGATCGGGCCCGCGGCCGCATCGTAGGTTCTGAGCAATACCTGACTAAACCATTCACCAAAGACGAGTTGTTGGGCGCAATTTCCAACCAGATTAAATGAGGAACGGGCAGTGGCAACTATCCTGATAATCGATGATTCGCCGACAGAGCTGCATCTGTTTCAGAATATGCTCGAAAAGAGCGGTTTTGACACACTGGTCGCTGACAGTGGTGAGGACGGCATCCGTCAGGCAGAGGCATCGCGGCCCGATTGCATATTGATGGATGTCGTGATGCCAGGCATGAACGGTTTTCAGGCGACCCGCAAGCTGACGCACGACCCGCGAACCTCAGGTATTCCGGTCATCATGGTTACCACCAAGGACCAGGAGACCGACAAAATCTGGGGCATGCGCCAGGGCGCTGTTGAATACATCGTGAAGCCGATCGGGCAAAAAGAGCTGGCCGCGAAAATCAACTCGGTAATGGCTGATTAAATGGCCAAGACCCCGCAGCTGGCAGCGCTCGTCGAGCAACCATTTGAATTGCTCCTGGAACTGGAGCGACGCAGCCGTGTGGCTTTTGCGGGCAAGGGCGGCGGCAGCCTGCCAGAGGAGTGGGTCGGCGTCGGTTTTCGCATGGGTCAGGAACAGTTTGTCGCAAGCCGTGACCAGGTCCGGGAAGTCCTGATGCTGCCGGAAGGGATAACCCGGGTGCCCGGCGCGAAGCGCTGGATGCTCGGAATTGCGAATCTTCGCGGTCACTTATTGCCGCTCGTCGATCTGAAGATGCTGCTTGGCAGCGGACGCACATCGTTACGTCGGGCCACACGCGTTATTTCCGTCAACCATCGCGAAATTCCCGCCGGCCTGGTTGTGGACGAGGTGCAGGGATTCAGGCGCTTCATGAACAGCGAATTCAATGACAAGGCACCGCAAACCGCCGTTCGGTGTGACCGGTATTTGAACGGGTCCTATCAGCGAGGCCATGACGTGTGGCCGATTTTCGGATTATACGATCTGGTGGAAAGCAGCGCGTTTCTGCAGGCCGCCGCCGATTAGGGTGGCGTTAATTTTGAATTGACTTTGGTATTGCAAGGCCATGGCTCGAAATACTAACAAATCCTCCGCTTTTACATTTCTTGCGCTGTTGCTTGGGCTGGTGCTGCTTGCGACGGGCGCAATACTGTATCTGCAGCTAACCGGCAGCGCATCGTCCGCTGGCCCAGGCACTGCACTTGCCGCCGTATCACAGGCTATTCCACTGCATGCGGCAGCAGCGGTGAGCGGGGACGCAGACGGATTTTCGAGGCTCGCGGACGACGTGCAACGTCTTGCGACTCTGCGCCGGGATTCTTCGTTGTCTGGAATGCCGGGAGGAGCAGCCGCCTGGGACGAATTGAACCGCCATGCGCAGGCTATCCTCGCCAGGCGCACCGATATCGAGTCCATTGTTTCCGCATCCGCGTCTGTCAATCAGCGCATGCCGATATTGCTGTCAGCGTCCGATGAGCTGCTGAGTCAGTCCGGCGCAACAGCCGTAATCCAGGAATTCCAGAATCGCGGCGCCGCGGTGCAGATTTCGCTGGCGTTACTGGCGGCAAGCGTCGGCTCCAGTGACGCAGAGACGATTGCTGCAGGCATCGCAACCGACATGAGCTATCTGCGCATGGTCACCGATGCGCTTTCCGGCGCCGACACCAACCTGGACGTTGCAGCTCTGGATGATGTAACCAGGGAACTCGCACTGGTGCCGGTCATCAGTGAACTCATGGCGATTGAGGCACAGGTTAAGTCTGTCGTTGCCGCCAATCTGGCCGGCATCGGCGCCAGCCTGTCAGGGGCTGTCAGTCTATCGTCCATGCTACTTGATTCCGAGTTTTCCGATGCCGGATCCGGTGACGGGGGAATTCTGGCTGATCCGTTAGTGCCGCCTGGTTTGCTCGGTCTGGCGCTATTGCTGGTAATCGGCCTTATTTTCATGCACTCGAAAACAGCCGTTTATGAAGAAACATCGAGAGAGCAGTCGGAACAGAATGATAGAAACCAGCAGGCAATTCTCAGGCTCCTGGACGAACTAGGAAGTCTTGCCGATGGCGATTTGACGGTGGAGGCAACGGTTACCGAAGACATCACCGGCGCGATCGCCGACTCGATCAACTACGCAATTGAGAAATTGCGTGAGCTGGTGGTGACGATTAACGACACGGCCATCATGGTTGATTCAGCGGCGAAACAAACCGCAAGCACCGCGGTGCATATGGCACGCGCTTCTGCTACGCAAACGAAAGAAATCGCGGCGGCAACCGAGTCAATCGGTTCGATGGCCGCATCGATCGAAGAAGTATCCGGAAATGCGGAACGCTCGTCAGACGTAGCACGGCATTCGGTCGAAGTTGCGCACAAAGGCGGTGACGCGGTGCGTCGAACGATCGACGGCATGAACGCCATTCGGGAAACTATTCAGGAAACATCAAAACGAATCAAGCGGCTCGGCGAAAGCTCGCAGGAAATCGGCAACATCATCGAACTAATAAATGACATTGCTGAGCAGACCAATATTCTTGCGTTGAATGCGTCGATCCAGGCGTCGATGGCTGGCGAAGCCGGACGTGGTTTTGCCGTCGTTGCCGACGAAGTGCAGCGACTTGCAGAACGTTCGACCAACGCCACCAAGCAGATCGAAGTGCTCGTCAGAACCATCCAGTCAGACACTAACGAGGCAGTCGTTTCCATGGAGCGGAGTACCACCGACGTGGTTGGCGGCGCATTGCTTGCCGAAAACGCTGGTGCGGCGCTCGATGAAATCGAACAGGTATCTAATCAGATCGCAAGCCTCGTCCAGAATATTTCCAACTCTGCTCGGCAGCAAGCTGCGGCCGCCGCCGACGTTACGCGCCGCACGCGGAAGCTCAAAGAAATCAGCGACCAGACCGGCAAGGCCACGACGGCCACCGCTGCGTCAATTTCCAAGTTATCCGCACTCGCGACGAAGCTGAGAAAGACAGTCGCCGGATTTACGCTGCCGAGTTCCACGCCGCAGGCCGGCAAACTGTCGGTAGCGACTCAGGTGAATCCGCCGCCTCAGCGAGCGCCAGCGCCGCAGCCGGCACCGGCCGGGAAAAAGGCCGCAGGTTAGGCGTCCGACTACGTCCTGACAAGCAATGAGCAGCCAATCGGGCATTCCGGAAACGCCGGGCGATAACGGACCCGTCGAGGTCAATGTAAACGCGCTTGAGCTCATCAGCCAGGAGCTGCTGGAGACCATTCGGAATTCTCAGCTCGCACTCGAGGATAGTGTCGAGGGCCGGGGAGGATCAACCGCGCTGGTCAGAAGCGGCCAACTACTGCACCAGGTAAGCGGGGCCCTGAAACTTACCGAGACCTACGGCGCCGCTTTGCTGGCCGAGGAAATGGAGGCGGTTTGCAGCTATCTTGCCAACCTGCGCCCGGGCAAGGGCCGCGAAGATGGCCTGGATGCGCTGACACGTTCGATGGTGCAGCTGCCGATCTACATCGACCGGCTTTTGGGCGGTGGTCGCGATATCGCGCTCGTTTTGTTACCGATTTTGAACGATCTGCGCGCAGCGCGGGGACAGCCGTTGCTGTCGGAGGGCACCTTGCTGCTGTTGAATCTGTCGCCGCAACATAAGCCCGACGGAAAAGCCGATCGCGAAGCCAGCGGCGAAGATCCGGTATCTGTAGCCACCAAACTCCGACCGAAATTCCAGCTTGCGTTGCTGGGCTGGATCAAGGGTGGGGACTCTGAACAGCATCTGCACACGTTGTCGAGCGTCATTGAGGCATTGGAACATTGCGCAAATCGCGATGATATGTACCAGCTTTGGTGGGTCGTTAGTGGTGTTCTCGAATCGCTGCAAAACGGTGGCCTTGAAACGTCGGTTGCGCTCAAACGACTGCTGGGACAAACGGACCGACAGATCAAACTGATGATTGACGAAGGAATCGAGGCCTTCGACAAGCATCCCGTCACCGATCTTCTGAATAATCTCTTGTATTACGTTGCTCGCTCGAGCAATGGGGGTGAGCGCATCAGTGAAATCCGGCGCGCGTTCAATCTTGCCGAACTTCTGCCGGGTGATGAGCAGGTTGAGCAAGCCAGGGAAAGTCTTTCCGCGCCAAGCGTAAAACTCATGAAGACGGTCGCTGCGGCGATCAAGGAAGATCTCGCGCGCGTTAAAGACGTGCTCGACATTTATGTTCGTACCGGCATGAACAAACCATCGGAGCTCGTGCCTCAGCTCGATTTACTGAAAAAAATCAGCGACACGCTCGGTGTACTGGGCCTTGGCGAACTGCGCGGCGATATCGAATCTGAAATCGACCGGCTCAAGACGATAGTCACCCAGGGCGGTGCTGCTAATGAAGAGACACTCATTGAAATTGCATCGACGCTGCTGCGTGTAGAAGATCGTCTCGATCAGCAGCTGGTCCGGCTAATCGCACCGCCGGAGCCGGCAGTACCTGGTGACGACACCGCGCTGCCGCCCGACGAAGATGCTGATTACAAGGGTGTGGCGGAGGCGGTAATGCGCGAGAGCATTATCAACCTTGCGCGCATCAAGGAGACATTCAGTCAGAGTCTCGGATCCCCCGGTCCCTCGTCGGGTCTCGACAGTGTTCCTGCGCTGATTCGCGGTATCAAGGCTGGCCTCATGATGCTCAACAAGACGCGGGCTATGGACGTTGTCGACCGCGTCGGCAACCTGATCATCCTGACTCTGGGTGGCGGTGGCCCGGCCAGATTGTCGCAGAAGGAAACCGATCGGCTGGCCGATGCTATCGTCAGCATCGAGTACTACATGGAGACCGTCAAAGCCGGGCGCAGCGAGCCCTGGTACATGCTCGACAACGCGGAAGCCTGCCTTGCCGTACTGCGCGATCTTGAAAATCGGCTCGTCAAGGAATTGAAGGAAGAAATACCGATATCGCAGACGATGAAAGTTTCGAGATTAGATCTCGATTCCATCGCGGCGGACCATGAGCGCGAAGCTGCGAAAATGAGGGCCACCGATGTGATGCAGGCACCGGTCGTCGCGCCGGATGCCGAGCATCTCGATCCGGAACTGCTCGAATTGTTCATCGAGGAAGCCAAGGAAGAGATCTCAACGATCAATCGTGACCTGCCGGCGTGGTCAGAGTCGCCTGACGACATGGAAACGCTGATTACGGTGCGCCGTTCGTTCCATACGCTCAAGGGGAGCGGGCGAATGGTCGGCGCTGAACGAATTGGTGAATATTGCTGGAGCATCGAGAATCTACTGAACCGACTGATTAACCGTACGCTTACGCGTAACCCGCCGATGATTGAATTCATACTCGAAGCTGCCGCGGTTGTGCCGGAACTGGTTGAGCAACTGGAGGTTGGTACAGAACCGGCTGCAGACGTGAATCTGATGATGGCGCGCGCGAACGCATTTGCCGATGGCGATCCCAACGCGGCTGTCTTGACGATCGCGACACCGGCCGCAGAGGAAATGAAGGACGACGCAGATGGGCTGGAAATGGATCCGGTGCTGCTCGACATATTCTCCAAAGAGACTGCAGGTCACCTGAAGATCATCAACGACTACCTGGACGCCTGCGAGGGGCGACAGCCGCCTTTTCAGGTTACCGACAACTTGTATCGCGCCTGCCATACCTTGCACGGTAGTGCGAACATGGCCAATGTCGAACGCGGCGTAGCCGTTGCCGGCGCATTGAACCGCTACGTCCGCCGAGCTTATGAGCTGAAAGTCGGGCTGCAGCAATCGGGAATCGACGCGCTGCGTGCTGTTACCAAGGCGATTGCGACCATCGTCGCGGACATTAACAAAGCCGATCGCACACGCTCCGATTTTGCAGTACTGATAGAGCATGTGACGACTTTGACCAACGCGATCGAGCCGCCGCTGGACCAGCAGCGCTCAGTGGAGACGGCGATCGTGGAGCAGATTGCAGAAACCGCGGAGGAGCCCGCAGAAGCAGCGGATTACGACGCCGAGATTGCGGCTATTTTCTCCGAGGAGGCGGCGGAACTCCTGGAATCGGCGGACCAGGCGCTGGGTCGCTGGGTCAGGGAGCGCGAGTCGCGAGATCATATCGAGGAGCTCAAACGCCATTTGCATACTCTCAAAGGTGGTGCGCGCATGGCCGGAATCGTGCCGATGGGCGATCTGAGCCATGAACTCGAAGCGCTCCTGGTCAATATCGATGACGGACAAATTGCCCCGAGCCTGCAAATTGACAACCTACTGCAGCTCAGCATCGACGAACTGCATCGAATGCGGGACATGGTTATAGCCGGTAAGAAAGTAACGGCCGCGGCGGAACTCGAGAAACGGATTCACGCACTTAATGCCGGAGACTTGTCGGTTGCTGAGCCTCCGCCGATTACCGATACCGCGATGCAGGCAAATCTGGAATCTGAACCCGTGTCGGTCGAATTTACGATCGAGCCGCAAGACGCCGTCAGCATGGTTATCCTCGATACACCCGACAGCGATGAGCTGGCGGAAATCAGCGGATCCGCGCCAGAGCTTGAACCGGCGACGCCCGAGGACGCAACGCCGCCGTCAGAGAAAGTCGCCAAAAAAGACAAGGCGGCCACAAAGAAACCGGCTGACGAAGAGCCTGTTGAAGAACAGCTTACGGAAGTTGCACCGGCAGAATCTGTGGCCGAGGTGCAGGCCGCATCGTCTCAACGGGCTGTGGATACTCGCCAGGAATTCGCGCGCATCGATGCAGACATCCTCGAAAATCTGTTGAATGCCGCCGGCGAGATCAGTATCTATCATTCGCGGCTGACCCAGGAGGTCAATACGATCGAGTTTCACCTCGATGAACTCGAACAAACCGTCGCAAGACTTCGCGAACAGCTTCGCAAACTCGAAATTGAGACCGAGGCGCAAATCAAGCACGGTCACCAGGACACGCTGGCGGCGCAGGATTTCGATCCGCTCGAGCTGGACCGCTACTCCAATATTCAGCAATTGTCGCGCGCGCTCGCCGAATCGGCCAGCGACATGGCCAGTCTCAAGGACTTGCTGCTGTCGGTCACTTCAGATGCCGAAACACTGCTCGTGCAGCAGGCACGCGTGACTGGGGAACTTCAGGACGGCTTGATGCGTACCCGCATGGTGCCCTTCCAGCAGCACGTACCGAGGCTGACGAGACTCGTCAGGCAGGTCGCTTCGGAGGTCGGCAAACGAGCGGAGCTCGCTGTCGAGGGTGCATCCGGAGAGTTGGACCGGCAGGTGCTCGACAAGATGCTACCGCCATTCGAACATATGATGCGCAACGCCATTATCCATGGCCTGGAGAAACCGGAGGAAAGACAAGCCGCAGGAAAACCGGCGACCGGGCGCATCACCATACGGCTGCATCGCGAAGGTGCGGAGATGATTATTGACGTCGCCGATGATGGAGCCGGCCTCGACGTCGAAGCAATTCGTAGCAAGGCATATGAGAAAGAGCTGCTGAGCCCGAATAGTAAGGTAAGTGACGACGAGATCTTGCAACTGATCCTGACGCCCGGATTCAGTACGGCGAGCAAGGTAACCCAGTCTGCCGGCCGCGGTGTTGGGATGGACGTTGTCGCCACCGAAGTCAAAAAATTGGGTGGATCGCTGCAGATCTCATCGGTTACCGGTCAGGGCACAAACTTCACGATTCGATTGCCGTTTACGCTCGCCATCACGCAGGCATTGATAGTCAGGACGGGCGACGAGAGCTATGCATTGCCGCTGCCAACCGTCGAGGGCGTCGCCCGCATTTCAAAATCCGAACTGGAAAACTTGCTCAGTCAAAGTGACCCCAGCTACGAATACGGAGAGCAGATTTATCACTTCCGCCACCTCGGCATGTACCTCGGTGCTCAATCTGCCCAATTGCCCGAAGAGGAGACTTTCATTCCGGTAATCCTGGTGCGCGCCGGCGAGGATTCCGCCGCTTTGCTCACCGACGAAATGATTGCCAGCCAGGAAATCGTTGTCAAATCTGTAGGTCCGCAGCTGGCAAGTATCCGGGGTATCTCCGGGGCAACGATTCTTGGTGATGGTCGCATCGTGCTTATTCTCGATATCAATGCGCTGCTGCGCAGCGGTGCGCCTGCTATCGAACTCAAGAGTGCAGCGCCAGCACCGGCCGACGATCGGCCGCTGGCGATGATCGTCGACGATTCAATTACAGTGCGGCGCGTGATGGAACGATTCCTCGGACGCAACGGGATGCGCGTGGTTACCGCCAAAGACGGGGTCGACGCAATCAGCGTGCTGCAGGATGCGAAGCCGGACATCATCCTGCTGGACATTGAAATGCCGAATATGGACGGCTACGAATTCGCGAAGTACATTCGAAATGACGAACGGGTGTCGGATGTGCCGATAATTATGATCACGTCGAGAGTTGGTGACAAGCACCGTGCCCGAGCGATCGAAATAGGTGTTAATGATTATCTGGGTAAGCCGTATCAGGACGCGGAGCTTGTCGATGCGATCCGGCATTTGCTTGACGAGCGGGGAATCACATTGCAGTGAGTGCCGAAACCGAAGAACTATACAGCCTGCTGGTACCGTTATCAGATGATCGCTTGATTCTGCCGCGCGCCTGTGTTGCGGAAGTTGTGCGATTCACGGAGCCAGAGCAGCAACCGGGCAGCAAGAACTGGATGCTGGGCACGATCAACTGGAATGGCCGCAAACTTCCGGTCGTTGCTTTCGAGGGGACTATTGGAAAGGACATTCCGGTGCCGACAGGCCGGACCCGTGTCGTCGTCTTCTATTCAAGCACCGGAAAAATCAAAACAGGTTATTTCGGCATACTGACCCAGGGATTCCCGCAACTCGTGAGGATAAATCGCGAGGTTCTCAATCTCGACTCCACGGAGGGCTGGCCCGAAGACGCGCCGGTCCTGTGCCGCGTCAAAATGATCAACGAGTACCCGCTGGTGCCGGATCTTGAGGCGCTCGAGGGCATGATCATCGAGGAATCCATACAGACCTGAGTGCTGCGTTGCCGGACTGTTGCAAACGAATAATCGCTGAAGTATTGTTGCACGTGAGTTTGAAAGGTGTATTCCAGGTGTTTCACACCGGAATTTAAACGGGAAGACGGTGCGCCTTCAAGGAGGCAATGCCGTCGCTGCCCCCGCAACGGTAAATGAGTCAGTCGATCATTTAAGTCACTGCGCGAGTATGTGTGGGAAGGCGATCGACGAAGACGTCTCGGCGTCACTCATGAGCCCGGAGACCGGCCTTTCGATTGGTCCACAGTTTGATCGCGGCGGGCGATTGCGTGGAGATTCTTGAATCTCCCACTCTCCGCCGGATTGACTCAAATCGCGTGGCGCGGGGAGCCGGGCGGGAGAATCTTCATGTCACATCCTCCTTTATTCGTTTACCTGCTGAACGGAATGGTTTTCTGCGCGCTGGCTTTCAGCGAAACAAATGCTGCCTCGACAGAAGAAATCGACAACATCATAGTTTCGGCATCGCGGTCGCCGATTTCGGAAGTAAACATAGGCAGTTCCGTGACAATCATCACCCGGGAACAAATTGAACTGAGACAGGCACGATATGTGACTGACATGCTGCGATCCGTTCCCGGTTTCATAGTAAGTCACGTCGGCACGACAGGATCACAGACACAGGTTCGCGTCAGAGGCGGAGAGGCCAATCACGTATTGGTGCTGATCGACGGTGTAAGGGCGAATGATCCTGCCAGTGGAGATGAATTCCGCTGGGAATTGCTTAGTACCAGCAACATCGAGCGAATCGAAATAGTTCGTGGACCGCAAAGCTCTTTGTGGGGCAGTGATGCTGTTGCCGCAGTTGTGCATGTCATCACACAGTCCGGCGCCGAGCGGCCGGGCATCAACGCTTACGCGGAAGGCGGTTCAAACAGCACGCGGAACGGCGGCTTGAACGGCGGGACCGGTGGCGATACCTGGTCGCTGGCATTCGGCCTGGAACGCCTGGAAACATCCGGTACCAATATTTCACGTAATGGTAGTGAAGATGACGAATCTGACCTGACTACTGCGTCATTGTCAGCGCAGCTTCGACCGTCCGGAAACCTGACGCTGAAAC
>Ga0114948_10000049_pt1 | contig 32362 bp, 29 predicted proteins | sample CR04metaG_FD_83877 | JGI IMG/M metagenome (GOLD analysis project Ga0114948, IMG submission 83877) | Deep subsurface microbial communities from Mariana Trench to uncover new lineages of life (NeLLi) - CR04 metaG | ecosystem: Environmental > Aquatic > Marine > Ocean trench > Sediment | place...
CGGTCGTCCCTGATCTTCACAAGCGGCGACGACCCGGTCACCGCTTCTTTGCGGGCGATGACCAAATCGCGCAGCACCGCGTCGTTGAAACGGAATGCGCTCTTGATCTCATCCAGGGTCGCGCTCAGGCACTCCACGTTCATCAACACGTAGTGCGCCTTGTGAACCTTGTTGATGGGATAGGCGAGCTGGCGTCTGCCCCAGTCCTCCAGGCGATGGATTCGGCCACCGGCGCCCTCGATCAGAGAGCGGTAGCGGTCGATCATGGCAGGTACCTGCTCGCTCTGGTCCGGATGGACCAGGAATACGATCTCGTAATGTCGCACGAGTAGCTCCTCTCGGGTTCGCGGCCCCGAGCTGGCGGGACCGACCAGCCTCCCGCGCACGTGTGCGGTGAGGCAAGGAGTCGACGCAGGCTGAGAGCCCGTGCCGCTGGTTATCCGGCCGGGCGGGCCCGGCGGAAGGGCTGGGATACTATGCGATGCTCCGGGCCTTTGCAACGCTGGACGGAAACCGCCCAACCGTCCTCGCGGCGCGCGTCAGCGGCTTGGCCCCTGGGCCCGCTGACGACGAGCCTCGTACAAGCAAAGCGCCGCCGCCACCGACACGTTGAGGCTCTCCACGCCGGCCCGCATGGGGACATGGATCAGCTGGTCGCAGAGCTCGGCGGGCAGCCGCCTCAGGCCCCCACCCTCGCCGCCCAGGACGATAGCCGCGGGTTCCAGGAAATCCGCTTGCGTATAGGGAATGCCGGCGTTGGCGCCGGCGCCGAACAACCGCACACCCGCCTCGCGCATGCGCCGGAGCGCCTGGGCCAGATTGGCGACGGTCACCAGAGGTATGCGCTCGGCGGCGCCGCAGGCGGCCTTGCGCACCGCCGGCGTGAGCCCGACGGCGCGGCGCCGTGGCACGATGACGGCGTCGGCGCCGGCAGCATCGGCGCTGCGCAGGCAGGCGCCGAGATTATGAGGGTCCTGAACGCCGTCCAACACCAGCAGCAGGGCTGCATGGCCACACGCAGCCAGCAGCCCGTCCAGGTCCAGGGTGGGCGACGCACCGGTGGCCCGGTAGCGCGCGGCGATACCCTGATGCCGGGCGCCCGCGAGCATCCGATCCAGAGTCGCGCGCGGCACGGCGTGCAGGCTGATGCCGTGGCGGGCGGCCAGCGCGACCACGCGCCCACTGATGGCGTCGTCGCGCCCATCCTGCAGCCACAGCTCCTTGATACCCGCCGGATCCCGTTCCAGTAACGCCGAGACGGCATGTTTTCCGTAGACGAGCTTCCCGGCCATGCCGTCAGCCGGGCGCCCGTGCCTTCAGGCACTGTAGGAGCGCGCCCTCTTGCGGGGGTAGACGTGCTCGCGAATTCTCGCGGGTATCGTAGGTTGGGCTGAGCTTGCGAAGCCCAACAGGCGTCGGCGTGTTGGGCTTCGCAAGCTCAGCCCAACCGACAGCTGGGGACAGATTTGAAATCTGCTCCCAATAAAATCCGCGCGCGAGCTCGCCCCTACAGCGCGTGTTCCCGGTCTCCCGGCAATCGGTGAAAATAGTTGCCGGCATGTCGTTCAGCGCCGCCTCGCCCGGCGGCGGCCGCCGCGCTTGGCGGCGCGGCGAGGCCCGCCGGGTTTGCCGGTATCCGCCAGCTCCAAATCGATCTTGCGTTCATCCAGGTTGACGCGCTGCACGCGCACCCGTACACGATCGGCGAGCCGGTACACGGTGCCGCTGCGTTCCCCCGTCAATCGGTGTCCGACGGGGTCGAAGTGGAAGTAGTCGCTGCCCAACGCGCTCACGTGAATCAATCCTTCCACGTGGATGTCGTCGAGGATCACGAACAGGCCGAAGGAAGTAACACCCATGATGGAACCGGCGAAACACTCGCCCACGTGATCGAGCATGAACTCGCATTTCAGCCAGCTGACGGCGTCGCGGGTGGCTTCATCGGCACGCCGCTCGGCCATGGTGGCATGCGCACCCAGACTCACCATGGCCTCGGTATCGTAGTCGAAGTGTTCACTGGTGCGCCTGTTTATCAGGTGCTTGATGGCGCGGTGCACCAGCAAGTCAGGATAACGGCGAATGGGGGATGTGAAATGCGCATAGCTCTCCAAGCCCAGGCCAAAATGACCGATGTTGCGCGGGCTGTAGGCAGCTTGCGCAAGGGAGCGTAGAAGAACCGACTGAATCAGCTCATCATCGGCGCGCCCGGCAGTGCGTTTGAGGAGTGCCGCGAAATGACGCGCCTCGGGACGCGCGCCACCCGCCAGCTTCAGGCCTACTTCGCTCAAGAATTCGCGCAGCTCCGCCACCTTGTCCGGTGCCGGCCGATCATGGACGCGATACAACGCGGGAATGCGATGGCGTTCGAGAAAACGCGCCGCCGCCACGTTTGCGGCGATCATGCACTCCTCGATCAGGCGGTGGGCATCGTTGCGTGTCTGGCTGCCGATAGACTCGATCTTCTTGTCGGCACCGAAAACGATACGCGCCTCCCGGGTATCGAGATCGATGGCCCCCCGACGCTCGCGCGCACGCTTCAGCGCAGCATACAATGCATACAGATCGTCCAGGTGATCGATGATATCCGACAGCGTGCGGCGCGCATTCGCGTCCCGCTCGACTACCGCCGCCGCAACTTCGTCGTAAGTGAGGCGTGCAGCCGATTGTATGACGGCTTCGAAAAACCGCGAACGCTTGATCTGGCCATCGCGCCCGACTTGCAGCTCACACGCCAGACACAAGCGATCTTCGTCGGGCCGCAGCGAGCAAAGGCCATTGGACAACTTCTCCGGCAGCATGGGCAAAACGCGCTGGGGAAAGTACACGGACGTGCCGCGAAGCCGTGCCTCGGAATCCAGAGGCGTGCCCGGCTTCACGTAGGCAGCCACATCGGCGATAGCCACTGTCAACTTCCACCCCGACGGGGTGCGCGCGCAGAAGACAGCATCGTCGAAGTCCCGCGCGTCCGCCCCGTCGATGGTGACCAGCGCTTTATCGCGCAGGTCCGTGCGGCCGCGCGAGGCGGCCGCTGTCACGCCGGTCGGCAGAGCCTGCGCCTCGGCGATGACGGCATCCGGCCACTGGAAGGGAAGCTCGTGGGCGCGGATAGCGACGTCGATTTCCATTCCCGGTGCCATGTGGTCACCCATCACTTCCACGATGTGTCCGATGGGCTGGCTGCGCTTGGTGGGCTGCTCGACGATCTCGGCTACCACCACTTGTCCGTGACCCGCCTGGCCGGTGGCGGAATCGGGGATCATGATGTCCTGATGCAGGCGCCGGTTGTCCGGCGTGACGAACCCCACGCCGCTGTCACGGCGATAGCGGCCAACGACCCGATGGGTGTTCCTCTCCAGCACCTCCACCAGAGCCCCCTGGCGACGGCCCTGACGATCGATCTCGGTCACCCGCACCACCGCCCGATCGCCGTGCATGAGCGCGCGCATCTCGCGTGGCGAGAGGAACAGATCCTCGCCGCCCTCGTCGGGAACGAGAAATCCGAACCCGTCCCGGTGAGCGATGATCCGACCCCGGATCAAATCCATTTTCCGCAACAGACCATAGTCGCCGCGGCGGTTGCAGATGATCTGGCCGTCACGCTCCATGGCCCGCAGGCGCTTGGTCAGGGCGACGATGTCGCGCGCCGACTCGATACCCAATGCCGCGGACAGCTCGCTCGCGGACACGGGTCTGCCGCGCGCCTCCAAAGTCTGCAGCACGTACTCGCGGCTGGCGATGGGATGGGAATAGCGACGCGCCTCGCGGGCACGCTGGGGGTCCTTGCGAGCTTTTCGTTTAGCCATCGTTGACAATAATACCTCTGCTGGGTACAGTCCCGCCCTTCCCGCCGACCGCCCTCCAGGCACCAGTGTCCAGTTGCCACGAGCGGTTCCGCCCGTGCCGAGGTGGCGAAATTGGTAGACGCGCTGCGTTCAGGGCGCAGTGGGGGTAACCCCATGGAGGTTCAAGTCCTCTCCTCGGCACCAATTCTCCGGCTTCTCGACGGCTCATGCGGATCGCCGAGGCGCTGGGCGGCACTGTCGAAACTGCCCGTCGAGCGGAGATTGGCGTAATGACCGTCGAGCTCACCAACGCCAGCAGAAACAGCCCATTCCTCATCGATGTTCCTCGGCAGATCCCCGGTTTTCAGTGGCACTCGGCGGAAGTGACCCGCGCACCGAACGGCGCGGAAATTCTAGCGTCATCGCCGGGCTGCCCAATCAACGCGATGTCCTGGGGGGCGCGCCTTCTCCATTCAGTTTCACGTCGAGATCACCTCCGGAACAGTCGCGCAATGGGCACAGGTCCCGGCGTACGCGACCGCCCTGGAGCAGGCTTTCGGTGACGGTGCGCTCGCGGGATTGGAGCAAGATGTGGGAAAGCAGGTGGCGCGCTTCAAGGATATTTGGAAAAAAATCTATACGAACTTCATGTCGATCGTACGGCAGGCGTGATTATATTTCCCCCGGTAGATGACCCGAAGAAAGCTGCCTTCGTTCTGAATCGTCACCGATACAGGCACAATTGCACTCCGTGCGCGCGCATCAACAAGCCTGAAGGAGCCTCCGCTGCCCCCCGAATTCCGCCACGCACCGGCAGTCTACTCGTTATGAGGAAATGCGCAACGTGCCAACTTGACCGCCTCCGGCCGCCGCCCCACACTCGGCCTCGGGCGCAGACTACGGAGTTCCGAAATGGTCTCAAACGTCAAATTCGACACCGAAGATCTCTGGCGAAAAGACAGAGACCACTTTATTCATCCCTGGACCGATTTCTCCACCTTCAAGGAACAAGGCAGCGTGGTCATGGCCGACTCGGACGGCGCCTATGTCATGGATTCCGACGGCCACCGTTTTCTGGATGGCATTGGCGGCCTGTGGTGCGTGAACATCGGCTACGCCAACGAGGAAATGGCCGACGCCATCGCCGAGCAAGTGCGCCGCATTCCCTATTACTCGACCTTTACGCACATCACCACGCCCCCCGCGGCGGAGTTGGCCGCGAAGCTCGCCGAGTTGGCGCCCGGACCATTGAATCATGTCTTCTTCGGTACCGGCGGGTCCATGTCCAACGACACCGCTATTCGTATCATTCATTTCTATTTCAATCGACTGGGAAAGGTGAACAAGAAAAAAATCATATCCCGTGTCGATGGCTATCACGGCAGCACGTATCTGGCGATGTCCATGACCGGCGTGGCTTTCGATCACCAGGGCTTCGATATGATCAAGGACCTGGTGCATCACATTCCTGCACCGAATTGCTACCGCCGTCCGGAGGGCATGTCGCTAGCGGAGTTCTGCGATCAGACGGTGGCGGATCTGGAGAACAAAATTCTGGAACTCGGGCCGGAAAACGTGGCCTGCTTCATCGCCGAACCGATCATGGGCGCGGGCGGCGTGATCGTGCCGCCGCCAGGTTATCATCGGCGCACTCAAGCTGTGTGCCGCAACTACGGTGTGCTCTATATCTCGGACGAGGTAGTCACTGCATTCGGCCGCCTCGGCCATATGTTCGCGTCGGAAGACGTATTCGATCTGGTCCCGGACTTCATTACCGTCGCAAAGGGCATCAGCTCGGGCTATCTGCCGCTATCGGCGAACATGATCTCGGACGAGGTGTACGACGTCATCAGCGTGCCTCAGGCCAAGGGTGCGTTGTTCACCCACGGATTCACCTACTCGGGACATCCGGTGAGCTGCACGGCGGGTCTCAAGAATATCGAGATCATGGAGCGCGAAGACATCTGCGGTCATGTGCGAAAGGTCGGTCCCTACCTGGAGGAGCGGCTCGCCACGCTGTTGGATTTACCCATCGTCGGCGACGTGCGCGGCAGCAATTTCATGATGTGCATCGAAAACGTGGCGGACAAGAAGACCAAGGCACTGTTGCCGGAAGAAGCCCACATCGGCGATCGCATCGCGCGACACGCCCAGGCGCGGGGACTGCTGGTGCGACCCATCGCTCACCTCAACGTGCTGTCACCGCCGTTGATACTCACCAGGGAACAGATCGACTTCCTGGTCGACGTCTTGAGAGAGAGTATCGTCGCCAGCACGGACGATATGATCCGCGACGGATTGTGGAAGGGTTGAACTTTCCATGACCAAGAAAAAGCGCGGCGATCCGTGGATGCCGGCGCCCCAATACGCGCGCACCCTCGAGGGCCTGACGGTGAATCTGCTGGTCCGCGACATCCCGGCGGCGCTGCCCTTTCACCGTGAGGTACTGGCAGCGGCGCTCGTCTATTCCGATCCGGACATGGCCGTGCTCCGCCATCGGGGCGCCGAGTGGATGCTGCACGCGGACCACGCTTACGACGCTCACCCGATTCACGCCGCCCTCGAGAATGCGACCAGCCGCGGTCTCGGTGCGGAGCTGCGCCTCCACGGCCGCGACCCGGACGAGGCCGAGCGCCAGGCACGCCGTCTCGGCTTCGAGGTCATCGAAGCCAGCATGGACAAGGCCCACGGGCTGCGGGAAGTATTTCTACGCGACGCAGACGGCTACGTCTGGGTGCCGGACATGCCGGTGGTGGATCAATTCAATCGAAAGGATGGCGCAAGATGATGGTCTCGCGGCGATCGGGGCCCGTAGAGACGATATCCACGGGCGCGCCTACCAGGCCCTCCAACCGCTCGAGGTATCGGCGCGCCGCCGCCGGCAGGGCCTCGATGGACTCGAGCCCGACGGTGCTCGCCGTCCAGCCGGGGAGCTCTTCGTAAACGGGTTCGCAGCGTGCAAGTACCTCGCTGTCCACGGGCGGCGCATCCAGCTCCTTTCCATCCAGGCGGTAGCCCACACATAGCTTGATGCGCGCCAACTCATCGAGAACATCGAGCTTGGTGATGCACAACCCCGACACGCTGTTGACCTGAATCGCCCGGCGCAACGCCACCACGTCGATCCAGCCGCAGCGCCGGGGCCGCCCGGTGGTGGCGCCAAACTCGTTGCCGCTCTTGCCCAGATGCGCGCCGACATCGTCGAAAAGCTCCGTAGGAAACGGCCCCGAGCCCACGCGGGTCGTGTAAGCCTTGACGATTCCGAGCACATAGTCGATGTCCCGCGGGCCCAACCCCAGCCCGGTGGCGGCACCACCGGCGGTGGTGTTCGACGAGGTGACATAGGGAAAGGTGCCCTGATCGATGTCCAGAAGCGCCCCCTGGGCACCCTCGATCAGCAATCCCAGTCCGCGCCGGCGGGCGGCGGCCAGGACTTCCGGCACGTCGTCCACCAGCGGCCGTATGCGTTCGCAGGCCGCCAGAGCTTCATCGCGTACTTCGCCGAGCGCCACAGTCTCGGCTTTGAAGTAGTGCTTCAATGTGAAGTTGTGGTAGTCGAGAACTTCTTCGAGCCTGGTTGTGAACCGCTCGGCATCCAGCAGATCGGCGAGACGCAATCCACGCCGCGAAACCTTGTCTTCGTAGGCGGGCCCGACGCCGCGCCCGGTGGTGCCGATGGGCGAATTTCCGCGGGCACGCTCGCGGGCCGCATCCAGTGCCACGTGATAGGGCAGAATCAACGGACACGCCGCACTCACCCGCAACCGTTCCGCAACCAGCACGCCGCGGGCGGCCAACATGTCCATCTCTTCGATCAGCGCCGCCGGCGACAATACGACTCCATGGCCGATGACGCAGGTGACATTTTCGCGCAAGATCCCCGACGGGATCAGATGCAGCACGGTCTTCTCGCCGTCCACGACGAGGGTGTGGCCAGCGTTGTGTCCGCCCTGGAATCGCGCTACGACGCCGGCGCGATCGGTGAGCAAATCGACCACCTTGCCCTTGCCTTCGTCTCCCCACTGCAAGCCGATGATGACGACGCATCTGCTCATGGTGGTGCTCCGGAACTCATTCGTCGATGTCCGTCAACTGCCACTTACCATCGCGTTTGCGCAAAGCGCGACCGCCGCGAGGGCCCACTTTGCACTCCTCACCCGGTAGTTCATATACCACGCGCTCGCCCTCGCCGCGTAGTGCGTTCACGAGCGCGACCAGGTCCGGTTCCGACGACCAGGGTGCGCGTATCGCCGTCCCATCGGCTTGCTCACCGGAAGAGCTCGCCAGAGACAACAGGCTCTTGAGATCGGTGCTGAATCCTGTCGCCGGGCGTGCCTGGCCGAAAGCCCTGCCGATTTCGTCGTAGCGACCGCCGCGCGCCACTTCCTGTCCGTGCCCCGGCACCAGAGCCGAGAAAACCACCCCGGTGTGATACCGATAGCCGCGTAGCTCGGCAAGATCCACGTGCAGCGGGGTGCCGGGGAAGCGTGCCGCCACGGCCTCGACGATCTGTTCCAGGCGATGGACGGCGGCGAGCGCTTCCTGGTGGGCCGCGGCCAGCGTTCCATGCGCCTCCGTGAGCACCGACGCGTCCCCGTTGAGCTCCGCCAGTGCCAGAATCATCCGGGCAATGCCGGCGTCCACCGAGGTGGTATCCAGGAGCTCTGCGATTTCATCCCGGGCCTTGCGCTGCAGTGCGTCGTGCAGTGCCGATTCGCGATCGCCATCGATACCGGCCTGCTTGGCGAGTGCGCGAAAAACGCCCACGTGGCCGAGATCCACATGCACCTCCTGGACACCGGCAATAGCGAGTGTCTCGAGCATCAAGCTCAGGATTTCACAATCGCTTTCGAATCCGCCATGACCATAAAGCTCGGCACCAACCTGCACCGGCAAGCGCGTGCGCGTGAAACCATCGGGCAGAGCATGCAACACAGTGCCCAGATAGCAGAGCCGCGCACAAGCCTCGTCGCGAAGGTGGTGGGCGTCGATGCGCGCTACCTGAGGCGTCATGTCGGCGCGTATCCCCATCAGCCTGCCGGTCAGCTGATCGGTGAGCTTGAAGGTCTTGAGATCCAGATCGCTTCCCGTGCCTACCAGAAGCGATTCCAGGAATTCGATGAACGGCGGAATGACCAGTTGATAACCCCAGCTGGCGTAGAGGTCCAGCACGCGGCGCCGGAGCCTCTCGAGTCGATCTGCCTCGGGGGGCAGGACCTCGTCGACCCCTTCGGGAAGTAACCAGCGATCCGAAATCATGAGTTGACGGCGTACAGCAACAGGCAACCGAGCACCATGGCGGACAAGCCGGCGAAGCGCAGCGTATTGTCGCTCAGCTGGGAAATCATCGCGAGCGTTCTACGCAAACCCGCGGGGCTCAGAAACGGCATGATCCCTTCGAGGATGAGGAGTAACGCGAGGGCGACAAGAAGTTCGTGCCACATTTGAAAAGGCGATCCGGGCGAATCGGGCCGTGCTATGCAGTGCGGCGCACGACGGCTGCCATGGAATCCAAGGCAGCTTCCTCCCGTCCCGAGGATGGCCCCCCCTACTCTTCTGCGACCGCGCTCTTGAAGTACTTGAAGAACTGCGTGTTCGGTTCCAACAACAAGACATCCGAAGGACTGTTGAAGGTCTTACGGTACGCCGCCAGGCTGCGATACAGCGAGTAGAATTCCTGGTCCTGACTGAAGGCGTTGGCGTAGATCTCCGTGGCACGCCCGTCACCGTCGCCCTTGATCTTCTGGGCGTCGCGCTGGGCTTCCGCCAAAATGACCTCGCGCTCTCGAGCGGCCTGGGCGCGGATCTTCTTACCCTGCTCTTCGCCCTCCGAACGGAACTTTTTCGCCACCTGCTCGCGCTCGGACGACATGCGCGCGTAAACGGAAGCGCTGACCTCTTCAGGAAGATCGATGCGCTTGATACGCACGTCGATAATTTCGATACCCAGCTCGTTCGCCTGCTGCCTGGCCGACGATCGCAGCTTGTCCATGATTTCCTGGCGCTCGCCGGACACCGCCTCTGTAATGGTGCGCTTACCGAATTCGTCCTTGAGGCTTTTCTGGATCACCGCCGACAAACGGTTCGATGCCCTGGCCGGGCTGCCGCCGGTAGACGTGTAGTACCGCACCACGTCCTTGATGCGCCATTTGACGAAGGAATCCACCTTGACGTTCTTCTTCTCCAGGGTCAGATAAAGCTCCGGATCCGAGTCCAGGTTCTGAATTCGCTTGTCGAACTTGAGAACCTCCTGAACCAGCGGCAGCTTGAAATGCAGTCCGGGTTCGTAGTCAGCCCGTACCACTTCGCCGAGCTGCAGATTGATGGCGGTCTCGCGCTCGTCGACGGTGAACATCGACATGGAGGCGATGATGGCCGCCACCGCCAGAAGGACGAGAATGACTTTACCCGACATCATCTAGTCCTCGATCGCAGGGAATCACGGCCGCCCGGCGCGTCGTCGATACCGAACGATGACGTACCGATGTCATCGGCGTCGATGCTGCCGGGGCGGATGACCCTGCCCGTGCCCTGACCCGAGAGCAGCTTGTCCAGCGGCAGCAACAGGATCTTGTTGCCACCCTGGAGATCCACCAGCACTTTGCTGGAATTCGCCATGACCTGCTCGATGGTCTCGATATACAGGCGCTCGCGGGTCACCGCCGGCGCCTTCTGATATTCGTTCAACACCTTCAGGAACCGGTTCGTCTCACCGTCGGCCTGGGCGATGACCCGCTGGCGATAACCCTCGGCACGCTCGAGCATGGCATTCGCCTCACCGCGGGCCTTCGGCACGATGTCCGCCTTGTAGGCGTTGGCCTGGTTGATGATGCGCTCCTGATCCTCGCGCGCCTTGACGGCATCGAAAAAGGCATCCTGGACCTGGGCGGGCGGCTGCGCATCCTGCATGTTGACGCTGGTGATGTGGAGTCCCGCCTGGTAGCGATCGAGGATCTCCTGGATGAGCGTTCCGGCCTCCGAGGCGACCACGTCGCGACCCGCCGTGATGACGAAGTCCATTTCACTGCGCCCGACCACCTCGCGCACGGCGCTCTCGGTCGCCTGGCGCAAGGTCAAATCCGGATCCAGCACGTTGAAGAGATAGAACTGTGGGTCATTGATGCGATACTGGATGGAGAATTTGAGATCGACGATGTTCTCGTCTTCCGTCAGCATCAGGGACTCGTGGGCGACGTTGCTGCGGGAAGCTCCCGAGCTTCTGAAGCCGATTTCCTGATTGTGGATCTGCTGGACGTTGACCTTCTCGACGCCGTCGATGAAGTAGGGTGCCCAGTGCAAGCCCGGGCCGGTGGTGACCCGGTACCCACCGAAACGCAGGACCACGGCTTCCTCGGCCGGATCGACGATATAGAAACCGGCCAGCGCCCAGGCGCCCACCACCACCGCGGCGATGATGCCGGCGCCCGCCAGGCTGCCGCCGGGGAGGCTGAAACCGCCCCCGGAGCCACCGCCGCCGGCTCGGCCACCGAACAGGCGGCCGAGGCGCGTCTGCAGCTTTTTCAGTACCTCGTCGAGATCGGGAGGGCCCTGCTGACCGCCCCGGTTGCCCCAAGGGTCGCGTCCGCCGTTACCGCCGGGTTGGTTCCACGCCATCGATTCACTCCATGCACATCGGCACACCCGCGCCGCCCAGACTCGTGAAGCCCCGGGCTCGGGCGAACTGCGGATATTATGAGGCTTTCGGCGTGACGGCAACCGGTAAGTCCACCCGAACATTACCATCGCCAGCGGTGGTGAGGGTGCTCGCCAGCCCTTCCCGCCGCCACAGGCGCTCCAGGGAAGCGGGCGCTATCTCGATCTCCATGAGCCAATCGCCGTTGTCTTGGACTTGCTCCTGGACCACGGTGCCAAGCTCGTAGAGCCGCGCCCGCAGCCGCCCGGCGCTGGCCGGCAGGCGCACCCGTCGTTGCACCGTGGCGGCCCGAAAAAACCCATGGATAACCTCGGTTAACACGTCCAGACCAATGGATCCCCGCGCCGACACCCACACCCTTCTGGTGTAACGGTTGTCACCCTCGTGCAGGGGCACAGAGTCTGCGGCTTCTCCGTTCAGGACCCGTGCATCCAGATCACAGGCATCGACCTTGTTATAGACCCGGATCTGGGGTAAATCGCCGGCGCCGATCGCGTGCAGCACGTCGTTTACCTGGATGATCTTGTCGTCCCGGTGTGGGTCACTGGCGTCGATAACGTGCAGCAGCAGACTGGCACGCCGAGTTTCCTCCAAGGTGGCGCGGAAGGCCGCGATCAGTTCATGGGGAAGGCCGCCGATGAAGCCGACGGTGTCGGCCAGTATCAAGCGCTCACGGCCATTCAGGTCCAGCCGCCGCAGGGTCGGATCCAGGGTCGCGAACAGGCGATCCGCGGTACTGACGCGCGCGCCGGTCAGTCGATTGAAGAGCGTGGACTTACCCGCGTTGGTATAGCCAACCAGCGCAATCACGGGTATTCCGGCACGACTCCGGGATCGCCTGCTGAGTTCCCGGCGCGTGCTCACTCCATCGAGGCGGCGCCGGATGACACGAATGCGTTCCGCCACCAGGCGCCGGTCGGTCTCCAGCTGCTTTTCACCGGGGCCGCGCAAGCCGATACCGCCCTTCTGGCGTTCCAGGTGGGTCCAGCCCCGGACCAGCCGCGTCGACAAATGCTGGAGCTGTGCAAGCTCCACCTGCAGCTGGCCCTCGAAGGTACTGGCGCGCTGGGCAAAGATGTCCAGAATGAGCGCGATGCGGTCCAGCACCCGGCAACCGAGGCGGGCTTCCAGGTTGCGTTCCTGAGCAGGCGTCAGCGCGTGATCGAAGATCACCACCTCGACGTTCTCGGTTGCTATCTGCTGGCGCAATTCCTCGAGCTTGCCGCGCCCGATGAAATGCCCTGGATCGGGCGCGCGCCGGCGGCCTGTGATGGTAGCCACCGGCCGGGCGCCGGCGGACACCGCGAGTTCGGTGAATTCGTCGAGATTGTCGCTGCCGCGACCGCCCTGAAATGTGATATGAACCAGCGCGGCCCGTTCGCCGCTGTCCGGCCGTTCAAACAAATGCGTTGCTCCCTGATGCGCCGCCGGTGTCAGCGCTCGTCGCCCTCGGGCCCATTCTCCTCGTCGGGCCTCGGCAACTTGACGTTGCGCGCCGGCACCACGGTGGAAATGGCATGCTTGTAAACCATCTGGCTGACGGTGTTACGTAGCAACACGACGAACTGATCAAAAGATTCGATCTGCCCCTGTAGTTTGATCCCGTTGACCAGGAATATGGACACGGGCACCCGCTCCTTGCGTAGCGCGTTCAAAAAGGGATCTTGTAGTGACTGCCCCTTACTCATCGTTATTCTCCTTAAGCTGTTTGTTATCCCTTTCAAGTCTTCTTATTCTTGCTGTGACCACGCGACCCGGCTCAAAGGCACCACGAAGTCTGCCTGAACAGCCTCTTCCATTGGCCATTCGGGCGTCCGTCAGACGAGTGCGCGCTCCGCGGTTCGCGCTGGCGCCTCACGCAGCGGGCGCACGAATAGGGGAGTATATACTCCCTGTCGAGCACCTTAAACTGTGTCCAGTCGCCTGTCCCGCAAATCGGCCCTAATTCTCACCAGCCGCTACGCACCATCGGGGCTGGACTTACACCGTCAGGTACCGCCAGAAAGCGCCTTCCCGAGGCTCGCCAGGACAACCTCCACCAGGTTCTCGGCGTGGCAATCGAAGCGCGCAGCGTGGCCCTCGGCACGCAGCCAGGTCAGCTGGCGGCGGGCCAGCTGGCGGGTGGCCGCGATGGCGCGCGCTGCCATCTGCTCATAGGGGACGCGTCCCTGCAGATACTCGCCTACCTGCCGGTAACCCACCGCCCGCATGCAAGGTTCGCCCGCGCTCAGCCGCCAACGCCGCTGTAACTCGGCCACCTCCTCCACCAGACCAGCGCGCAAGAAGCCGTGAAAGCGCGCCGCGATATCGGCGTGCAACCTGCCCCGGTGGCTGGGTTCGATGATCACCACGTGCACGGGATTTACCAGGGCGACGCGCTTCCGGTCCGAAAGCAACCGGGACATGGGCACACCGGTGAGCTCAAAAACCTCCAGGGCACGCTGAATTCGCTGGGGATCGTTCTCATGGATGCGGGCGGCGGACACAGGATCGACTTGCGCGAGGCGCGCGTGCAGAGTCCCCCAGCCGTGCTCGGCGGCTTGCGCCGCCAGCTGCGCGCGCACTTCCCGGTCCGCCGCCGGCAGCACCGACAAGCCATCGCGCAGAGCACGAAAGTACAGACCCGTGCCGCCCACCAGGAACGGGATTTTGCTTTCACCCTGTGCCTTGCCAATCTCGTCGAGGGCGTCGTGGCGGAAATCGGCGGCCGAGTACGTCTGGCCGGGATCGCGGATGTCGATCAAACGGTGCGGCACGCGCGCAAGCACTTCCCTTTCGGGTTTGCCGGTGCCGATATCCATGCCGCGATAGACCATGGCCGAGTCGACACTGATGGCGCGCAACGGCAAGCGCTCCGCCAGTTCCATCGCCAACCGCGTCTTGCCCGCCGCGGTTGGCCCCATGAGAAAGACCAGCGGCAGGCGCGCTCGAGCGCGTGGCCTGGCGCTCACGTCACGCTCGGGGCTGCCCCGTGGGCGAACAACGGGGCGAAATCGCCGGCGCTCAGTTGGCGCCAGATGGTCTCACCGCCGTGCGCGTGGGACGCCTCCGGCAAACGCTCCAGTTGCCGCAGGAGGTCGTTCATGGCGTCACGGTCCCAAACCCAGCCGGCGGTGAGATCGCATTTGTCGAGCACAGCTTCGAGCAGCGCGGGGAATTCGCCGGCGACCTCGCGCTTCGGCGCGCCAGCGCTCAGGGCGTCGGCGGCGCACAACACCAGATCCTGTGGCGATGCCGCCGCCAGCGGCGCCGGGATGCCACGGCAGGAAACGCAAGCGTGCGCCACGCGACGCAGGTCGAATCCCAGCTTGTCGAGATATGCCGCCCGGCTTTCCAGCAGATCTGCTGTCGCCTCGTCGACGCGGATCGCCACTGGCACCAGCAAAGGCCGTGAGCCGATGGAACCGTTAGCCAGCGCCTCCGCCAGGCGCACCGCCGCCACCTGCCGGCAGGCGCGACGGGCGTCCACCACCACCAGGCCATGGGCGTTGCGCGCGACAATGTAGCGCCGATCGATGTGTTGCAACGCATCACCCAAGGCCCGCTTTTCGGCTCCGGACCGCAGAGCGTCGTAAGCGGCCGCGTGCTCGCGCAAACCGCCATGGGACACGGACGATTGCGACTGGAAGCCCTGGCCGGACCCTGGGCTGGCTGCGGGAGCGAACACCGCCTCTGCCGAGCGCCGGCCGGTGGATTCGGTTTCGGTCGAGAGCGCTTGTCGAAGGCTTCGCACGACGAAGTCGTGCACGCTTCGGGCGTCGCGAAAGCGCACTTCGTGCTTGCTCGGATGCACATTGACATCCACCTGAGCCGGGCTCATGCGCAGAAACAGCACATAGGCCGGCTGCCGGCCGCTTTCGACCAAGGCGTGATGGGCATGACGAACCGCATGGCGCAGCAGATTGTCACGTACCATGCGGCCATTGACGAAAAAGTACTGCAGGTCCGACACACCACGGCTGTATCCCGGTTCGCCTATCCATCCGGCGAGGTGCAAATCAAAGGCTTCGAAGGATAGTGCCAGGGCAGCCTCCATGAATGCGGCGCCGCACAGCTTCGCCACCCGGCGCGCCCGTTCGGCATCGCTGGCGGCAGCGGCAAGGGAATAGCACTCGCGGGCGTTGTGGCGCAATGAAAAAGCGCAGTCGAAGCGGCTGAGCGCGGCCCGCTTGAACACGTCTTCGAGATGCCGGTACTCGGTCTTCTCGGTACGCAGGAACTTGCGCCTTGCCGGTGTGTTGTAGAACAGATCCCTTACCGTTACCGTCGTGCCCTGCGGGTGCGGCGCCGGTTGCAGCGATCTGCGCGCGGCGCTTTCGTCGGCGGCGAGCTTCCATCCGTTTTCTCCACCTGCAGCACAGGAACTCAACTCCAGTCGCGACACCGACCCGATGCTCGGCAGGGCTTCGCCACGAAATCCGAGGCTGGCGACATTTTCCAGGTCTTCGAGATTGGCGATCTTACTGGTGGCGTGACGATCCAGGGCGAGCGCCAGATCCTCCCGATGGATGCCGACGCCGTCGTCGCGAACACGGATGAGTCGCGCCCCACCATGCTCGATATCGACGCTGATGCGCTTGGCGCCGGCATCGAGGCTGTTCTCCAGGAGTTCTTTCAGCACCGAAGCCGGTCGTTCCACCACCTCGCCGGCGGCGATCTGATTTGCCAGGCGTTCCGGCAGTGCACGGATGCGCGGGAGCGGCTGTGCCTGCAACTTTTCCATGCTTCACGGCTACCTGTGGAACACGGCGATGATCTCGCAGTGGGTCGTATGGGGAAACATGTCGACGACGCGTGCGCAGTGCAAACGGTAGCCTTTGCCGTGAACCAGCAGGCCAGCGTCCCGTGCCAGAGTATCCGGGTTGCAGGACACGTATACGATCCGTTGCGGCAATCGTTCACCGAGGGCGTTCAGCACTTCGCTTGCGCCGCTTCGTGGCGGATCCAGCAACAATCGATGCCACTCTTGTTGCCACCAGTCCGATTTCCCGTCGACGCGGTTCAGATCGGCGCGCACGAAGGACACATTGTCCATGTGGTTGCGGCGCGCGTTACCCAGAGCTCGGGAAACCAGCGCCGCGTCGCCTTCCACTCCCGTGACACTCGCCGCCCGCCGGGCCACGGCCAGGGTGAAGTTACCGATGCCGCAGAAGAGATCGAGGACCCGCGAATCTGCGTGCACATCGAGGCTGTCGACGGCCGCCCGCACCAGCGCACGATTCACAGCGGCATTTATCTGGATGAAATCCGTGGGCAAGAACTCGAGCTCCAGATCGAAATCCGGCAGCGTATAAGAAAGCGCCGGCGGCTCGGCGGGCCACAAAGGGTGCACACTGTCCGGGCCACCGGGTTGCAGATACAGCTGCCAGTCCCTTCGGCTGGCGAATTCCACCAGCAGGTTGCGATCGCCTTGCGACAGGGGCTCCAGATGACGCAACACCAGTGCCGTGCCGGTATCGCCCATGGCCACTTCCAGCTGCGGAATGCGGTGGCGAATTTCGAGCTTGTCGAGGATGGTGCGAATATCCTGGATGGCATCGCCGACGCGGGAGTCGAGAATGACGCAGGCGCGGAGCTGCGCCAGCTTGGCGCCGTTCTTCTCGCGAAAGCCCACCAAGACGCCGCCCTTTCCGGGAACATACTTGACGCCCAGGCGAGCGCGGCGCCGGTATGCCGTCGACGGACCGGTCAGGGGTGCCAGAAGTGCGTCCGGTTCCAGCTGCGCGTGCCGGGCCAGAGCGCGCAACAAATTTTGCTCCTTGAGAGCGATCTGCGCGTTCACCGGCATGTGCTGAAGCCGGCAACCGCCGCAAATGTGAAAATGAGGACACACGGGCTCGACCCGGTCAGTCGCAGCATCCAGCACTTCCACCAAATCCGCCTGGTGGCCCTGTCGTCGACGCTTACGCAACCTGCAGACCACGCGCTCACCGGTGAGTGCTCCCTCGACCAGCACCGGCCCGCCGTCGATGTGCACGACACCGCGGCCGGCGTCGTCCAGAGCCGCCACCGTGGCCACCACCGTCGGGCGAGGCGCGCGACGCGACACCGGTTGGATGGGATCGGTGCTCAGCTTGACCGCCCGTCGGACCAGGCGGCGAGAAACTCGGCGATATGGGACCGGCCGTCTTCCTCCAGTGCCGCGCGCAAGCGCTCACATTCGCGCTCATAGGCCTCTTCGGTTAAACGGCCACGCACCAGCTCGAAGCGCAGATACACCAGAAAAGTGTTCAGCACATCAGTCTCACAGTAATTGCGAATGGACGCAATCGCGCCGTCCAGATATCGCTCCCAGACGAGCGAGCCGTGCATGCTGAGCTTTCCCGGCAGGCCCAGCAACAGCGCCATGTCCTGAAGGGCAACGCCCGCACGGGGTTGGTGACCGGCAAGCACGTCCATGAGATCCGTATGGCGTTCGTGGAAGCGGCTGAGATAATTGTTCCAGCGAAAACTCGAATCGTCCGCACCCGTTTCCCAGTAGCGGTGCGCAACAATTCCGTGGAGCAGGGATCGATAGTGGAGCACGGGAAGATCGAAGCCGGAACCATTCCACGATACCAGGGTCGGTGAATAGCGTTCGAGACCGTCGAAAAAGCGCTGAATCAGCTCTTCCTCCGGAGAGCTCGGGTCACCGAGTGACCACAGCTTGAAGCGATCGGCGCTACGCAGCACCACCGAAATCGCCACCACGCGGTGAAGATGGTGGCGCAGGAAGTCGTTACCCGACAACTCGCGCTGCTTGTGGAACATGATCTCCGCGACTTGCGCGTCCGGCAGCTCCCCGAGATCGTAAAGGCGCCGCCCGGCATCCACGTCCGGCACGGTTTCAATATCGAAAACGAACAAGTTCATGGTCTGCGCGCGCGCCTGTGTCGCTGCTCACCGCGACCACCCCGTGGTGCCTATTTGGCTTTCCAACCACTGCCGGATTGGTAATACCAACCCCTCTGCGCCAGCTCGATCCAACGCCGCGCGAAGGTTGCCTGAATCTGCGCCTGCCATTCCGGATGGCCGTTGGCGGCGGCAATTTCCCGATACAGCGCCGAACGGTCGCGGTTGTCATCCGCCACCAGCTGGTTGACGGACTTGCGGGCGCTCAACGGGATGGACTTGGCATCGCGCACCGCCACCAGACCGTTGGCGGTGAGACCGATGGCGCCCGAATTGTAGTAGGGCAGCAACTGCGCGTGCCGGGCCCTCATGAATGCCTCGATCTTGCCGATGGCCGGACTCGAAATATCCAAGTTCGCAGTTTGCGCATGGGCCGAGGGGATCAACCAGTCGATGATCAGACGCGAGATCCGCAACCCGCCGTCGGCAAAACTACCGGCTCCCGACGACTGCTCCGTGGTGGGCTTGTCGACGTCGTCGCCCCACACCTCTTCGATGATCTTGTCGGCTGCCTGCTCCGCGGCGGCCGCCGGAAAATAAACATTGATGGTCACGCAGGCACTGGCGCCCAGAAACGCGGCGCTAACGGCGGCCACGGCGATGTTCTTCATAAATACCATGTGACGCTCCCATCCTAGCAAATGAACCTTGAACCCACGTTCAACGTCCGATTATCCCGAGTGCCTTCCGGCAAACCACCTTCAGCGAATAACCGGCCCTTCGGTAGTGACACGCTGAATTCTACCGAGCAGCACCTCCCAGTCCACGCGCCGATTGAAACCGAGCACGTCGATGCGCGGCGGTAGTCCGCCGCCCTGGACGAGAAAATAGCCGCGTTCAGCAGGCGCCACACCGCCCATCTCGCAGACACCGTTGTCCAGACGGCAGCTGATTCCCAGCCGGCGGTACGAGAATTCCTCGAAAATTCGCAGGAATGTCGAGGAAAGGACGGCGCCTGCACCACCCAGGCTGGCGAGATTTTCCACCGCCCGCTGAGAGATCCGATGGCGAGAATCATCGCCGTCGGGTGTGGCGAAGCGCGCGTCGAAGGCTGTCGGCTTCCAGTCCTTCAGAACCAGCCCGTGCACACGACCCTCCAGCCTGCCCTGGATGTTACCAAAGGAAAAGGTACTGGTCAGGGCGTCCAGGGACAGGTCCTGGATGTCCACATCGGCGCGCAACACCGGAATGACGCCGAAGGGATCGGCGATACTGAGCTGCCTGATGCGCAGCGCGCCGTCGAAGACTTCCACGTCCAGGCTGCCATCGACGGTGATGGTACCGGCCGCGTAGCTGACCAACGGTATATCGCCAGCGAGGGTACCGCCGAACGGTGGCCAGGCAAGCGCGCCCGTGAGCGCTTGCAGGGACATGGGCCGCACGGCACCGCGGAATTTCCACTCGAGATCCGGCGTGCCGATTGCGGTCACCTCCAGGGCATCCACCTGTACCCCGCCTCCCAGCAGCGGCACGCCGACCGGGGCGACCAGATCGAAACGCCGGCCGGCGAAACGGCCTTCGAGGGTGCCGGAACCGAAGTCGATGCGGTAGAACTGCCCGCCTTCCCAAGCGAGCGTGCTGGTATCGGCATCCCCCGACTGGTCCCAGTTGAGGCTGCCGCTTATCCCGAACATGCTGAATCGGCCGGCATCGTCGGCTATACCGGTGTCGTGAAAGTCGAGCTGCAGGCGCCGTTGGTCCACCGACCTGTGCCATTGCAGGCGCGCCTCCACGTCACCCTCCACCTGCAAAGCATCGAACAGCGTTCCGATGGCAAAGGGTTGCAGGTAGCTCCGGTAAACGGGGCCCAGGGGCGCCCGCGACAAGCGCAAATCCAGCGCCTCGAGCGCACCGCCGCGACCGAGCGTGAGCCTCCCGGCTACAGTGGCGACGGTGTCGTGATGGAATCGCACAGGCGACAGCCCCAGGGACCCGGAGGCCGGATGAAAAACGCCGGCTGCGGATACGGATATCGGGGCCACGCCGGCATCCAGGAATACCGGGTCCAGGTACAGCTGGCCGGCGTCCACCTGCAGCTCCGCCGTGGTGCGCCAATCCCGCCCGCTAGCCGACAAACGCCACTCGAGGCGGGCATTCAATTCCTCGCCGGCGTGCAGCCCCGCAGCATCACTGAAGTTCAGTCCCGACAACGCCGCCACCAGATGGGCAGTGGGACCGCCCGGGCCACCGGCGAGCTGCAGCGAAACAGAAAGCTCGCCGCTGCTTACCGCGAGTTCGGGCAACGAACCCTGGCTCGCGGCGAAGGCCCACAACGGCCCTGGTGCCAGGCGCTCGCCGGTCAGGCGAAGCCGCCAGCGGCCGTCCGATCGAGCCAGGCGCATGGACAAAGGCACTCGCCACACCTCGCCGTCGTTGCCCCCGACGCGCAACTCTCCCTGAGCGCATTCGATCCCCGTGGCCGTGGCTGCGGCCCGGGGGCAGTCCACGGATAGGGTGTTCAGGGTTTCAAATGGCTCGGGCAAGGACAGCCCGCCGCTACTCAATCTGATCGAGAGCCGGTGGTCGGCAGAAAATCCGAGCTCCAGGTCCACCTCCCCGCTGGACCAGCCGCCGCCATGGACGCGGCCGATGTGCACCGAGATCTGCTCGATGGCCAGGGACGGCGCAACCACCACCACGGCGGCAAGCACGATCAGCAGGCACAGGGTTTGACGAATGCCGAGTTTCCTCGTTTCCGGATCTAATCGAATAGCCCGGTGGAAACATAACGATCACCGCGGTCACAGATGATCGTAACGATAACGGCGTCGCGCAGCTCCCGGGACAAACTCAGAGCGACGGACACCGCCCCCCCCGAAGAGATGCCTGCGAAAATCCCCTCCCGCCGGGCCAGCTCCAGGGTCATCTGCTGCGCCTCCTCAGCGCTTATTTCGACCACCCGGTGGAGGCGCTCGGGCTCGAAGATTTTCGGTTGGTAGGCCTCCGGCCATTTGCGGATTCCAGGGATGCTGGAATCGTCTCCCGGCTGCACACCGATTATCTGCACCCGCGGATTGACCTCAGCCAAAAATCGCGACACCCCCATGATGGTGCCAGTGGTGCCCATTGCCGCTACGAAGTGCGTGATCGTGCCTTGCGTGTCACGCCAGATTTCGGGGCCGGTGGTTTCGTAGTGGGCGCGTGGGTTGTCGGGATTGGCAAACTGATCCAGCACCGTGCCCTCACCACGCGCCTGCATCGCATCGGCCAGATCGCGGGCTTCTTCCATGCCGCCTTCCTCGGACACCAGCACGATTTTTGCACCGAAAGCGTGCATCACTGCACGCCGCTCGACGCTCATGTGCTCGGGCATGATCAGCACCATGGAATAGCCTTTGGCGGCAGCCACCATCGCCAGCGCAATACCGGTGTTGCCACTGGTGGCCTCGATGAGTGTGTCGCCGGGTTTGATCGCTCCACGTTCCTCGGCGCCACGAATCATACCGAGCGCTGGCCGATCCTTTACCGAACCGGCAGGGTTGTTACCTTCCAGCTTCACCAGAACGGTGTTCTCGGCAGTCCCCGCAAGGCGCTGCAGTTTCACCAATGGCGTATTACCGACCAGCTCGTCGAGGGTGAAGAATGGCATGGGCGCAGTGTAATAGAAGGCCAAATGGGGGCAAGCAGAAATGCAGGAGTTAGGAAACCAGGGCAAAGATTGCTTCTGCAATCCTCCTGCATTCCCGCCATTGCACATGGAAGTGCAGGTGCCGCGAAGCACAGGGCAGGGATTGCTCCTGCCATCCTTCTGCATTCCCGCCATCCATGGCGGTCAGATGTGCGAGAGCACCATCCCTGGAGGCCGGATGCCCAAAACGAGAGCGGCGCCGCGAGCGGCTGCCGACCGGCACGAATTTGCTGCGTTGCGCTCGACATTGAGGCCGAGCGCATCTACATTGAATTGGTGGCTGCTGAACGACATCTCTGGGGTTGGGCCTGCACGACGTTCTAAACCTGGGCCCGAATAGTTTCCGATACATTCGCGCCCGGCACAATCTAACGGTCATCTCCAAGCCTCCTCGGAATTCGAATCGGGCGCTCCAAGCCGATCATTGTAATCTAGACTTTTGCTCAGCTATGAGACGGCAATCGTTATGATACCGATGATCGATTCTGCGCCTGGCGTAACCTGCATTGCCACGCGCGGCGCAGCGGCGCCTGTGCATCACGGCACGGCACGGCGACCGGCCCCCGGATAGCCTAGCCACCGGCAGACTGAACACGAGCAATAGAGGGACGAACGGCGACATGGCGGACGAAAGGAAACTCCTATCCTCAGGAAATTCAAATCCTTTGTATCACGTGGTCATCGTCCTATTCATCCTGTTCAGTCTCTATTACGTCGGGACGTATTTTTACGAACAGTCCATGGCCGCGACACGGCCGATTCGCATCTCGGTGGGTGCAGTGCTATTTGCATTCGCTGCCTATGTCATTTACTGGGCGGCGGCCAGCGCATATTGGTGCGCAGTATTGCGAACGGCGACCGACACCACCGTGGGGCTGTTCCAGGGCTTCGTACATCTATCCATGGTGGCCGTCGGTAAATATCTACCAGGCAAAGCATGGGGTATAGCCGCCCGCAGCACCCACATGAAGAGCGAAGGCGTCGCTGTAAGCAGGGGACTTCTTGCGACCTTCTACGAACAACTGATCACGGTACACAGCGCGTTGGTGTTTTCCGCCGGCCTGGCGCTGATTTACGCGCCCGGGCCGGCGGTACTGTTGATCGCCTGCGCCGCGGCGGCCAGCCTGCCGGCCACACCCTATGTGCAAGGTACCGCATTTGCCCTTCTGCGGCGCATTTTGCCAGCCAGGACCAAGGCTGCGGACCTGCGACACATGCCAATGACTGCTTACCTGTCACTGCTTGGCACCATGATAATTGTATGGTTGTTCAATGGTCTGGTTTTTGTCGGTCTCTATGTTGCGTTTATCAGCCCTGACATCGACGCAGGATTGATCGCACGCTTATTGTTCGCCAACACTATCGGTATCGTCACAGGCTTCTTCGCCCTGTTCGCCCCTGCCGGCATCGGCGTACGAGAAGGCGTTAGCATCGCGATTATGGCGCCCGCAATAGGCCTCGAGGAGGCCGTGCTGCTCAGCCTGCTGCACCGGTTGTGGAGTGTGGTCGGAGAATTCGGTGTCGGCGCCATCGCCCTCGTGACGATTTTCTACGGCCATAGGACCCGTTCCGCGAGGAAACGAGCAGAATGATTGTTGTCGTCATCGGGACACGCGCCCAATTAATCAAAATGGGCCCGGTCCTGCACACGATGGAAGCGCGCCGCCTGACCTATCGGCTGCTGATGACCGGTCAGCACAAGGAAACCATGGACAGGTTGCTCGAAGATTTCTCGATTCGGACACGCCCAGAATACATTTACACGGGACCCGAGATAACAGGCCTTGTACAGATGGCATTCTGGTTCCTACGCTGCCTCAGACGCCTCGTCCGTGATAAATCCCATTGGCTTGATGGCCATGAGCCAGCCGCATCGATCGTAATCGTGCATGGCGATACCTTCTCGACCCTGCTTGGCGCGATCGCCGCACGAGTGTGGCGCTGCAAGGTGGCACATGTCGAGGCCGGACTGCGATCGCATTCGATCTGGAACCCGTTCCCCGAAGAACTGACACGAGTAGCGGTGTTCCGCCTGACCGACATTGCGTTCAGCCCCGGCACGTGGGCCAGCGATAATATGCGTGCCTACCGGCTCGAGTGCATTGATACCGGTGAAAACACCCTACGTGACGCATTGCGAATGATTCTGGAAAAGCCACCGGTGACCCGTGCCTCGGAATTGCCACCAACCTACGGCGTGTGTTCCATTCATCGGTTTGAAAACATATTTTTCCGGCGCCGACTGGTGCATATTGTGGCGATGCTCAAGCGCGCGGCGGCACGCTGCCCACAAGTGTTCGTATTGCATCCGGCGACACGCAAGAAGCTCCGGCAATTCGGACTGCTCGAACAACTCGAGCAAGATCCCCGTATCCAGCTCCTGCCGCGTCTCGGCTACCATGGATTTGTCAACCTGCTTGCCGGCGCCAGCTTCGTGATCACCGACGGTGGCAGCAACCAGGAAGAACTTTCCTACATGGGCATCCCAACTCTGCTCATGCGCGGGGCGACGGAACGCCGGGAAGGCCTGGATACCACGGCCACGTTGTGCGCCTATCGCACAGACACCCTCGACGACTTTCTCGACCGGGTGGAACAACCGCGCGCACCTCATCCAGATCACGGCGAATGCAGTCCCTCTTCCATCATCGTCGACCGCCTGGCCGGCTTTTCGACGGAAGGCAACGAACCTGCAGTCGTATGACTGTTTGTCGCTCGTGTGTGCTCGACAATCCAGGCGAATTTCTGTCGGATTTTTTGACACCCGGGGGAACTGCCTCACTGCGTCGTTAACCTCTTGAATGTTGGCTGATTTCTTCGAGCGTCGAAATTCCTCACACGTTTAAAGCGTGAACCGCATCACACAATGTTCCACCGGAGTTGTCGGAAAAACTTACACTCGCCCGACGACACACGCCTCGACCGGCTGCAAACCGTTGATATTCGGTAGGCCTGGTGTGTTGGCACGGGGCTTGCTTCGGTAGGTCCCATGCCAGCACACCCAAGCCGTACCGGGAGAGCGATACCTTGAACAATCTTGCCAACCTGCGTGAAGGCCAACTGGTCAAAGAGATCGCACTGCTATACCGCAAAGTGTCCGACGCAGAAGACGCAGGCGATACGCGCGCCAAGTGCGCGCAGGCGTATCTCAGAGAGCTACTGCGCTTCAAACGGGAGTCGCTGGAGATACTCAGGTATCAGCGCGCCGGCCAGGGCGCCCGTTGGCAGCGGCGTCCGGAGCTGCACTGACGGGGCGTCTCCACGGCTATCCGAATTCGTTTCGTGACATGTCCCTAGTGGCACCCCGCTCGTTCTCGAGCGGGGTTTTTTTTGTCACGGGACCGCCACCCAGGCAAGTAGCCAGGATGAGGGCATCTTCGCGGCCGTCGCGGCCGGGATAGTAACCGCGCCTGACCCCGACCTCATTGAAACCCATGGCTTCGTAGAGCCCCAGAGCCGCACGGTTGGTGGGTCGCACCTCCAACAGTGCCGTGTCGGCGCGATGGTCCTTCGCCACCACCAGCAGATGGTTCAGCAGAGCGCGCCCCAGACCCTGCCCGCGTTCGCTGGCGCGCACGCACAGATTGAGAATGTGCGATTCGCCCACGCCCACCTGCATGATGCCGTAGGCACGCAACTGCCCCTGGTGCTCCACCACCCAGCAGCAGTAACCGGCACGCAGGCAATCCCGGAAAATGCCTTCCGACCAGGGAAAGGTATAGGCTTCGCGCTCGATATCCAGCACTGCTGCCAGATCCGCGTCGCGCATGGGGCGTATTTCGACAGGCTCGGCTTTCAGGACAGCACTCATGGGCTGGATTCCAGCAACTGGCGCACGCGCCTCAGGTCCTCCCAGGACTTGCGCTTCTCGAGCGGCGAGCGCAATAGATACGCCGGATGATAGGTGACAACGATGGGAATGCGCGCGCCGCCGTCACACTTCTCATAAAAATAGCTCTGTCCGCGCATCCTGCCGATGGGTGTCGCGGACCCCAGCAGATGCTGTGCCGCAACCCGACCGACGGCGAGGATCACCCGGGGTTTGACCAGACTGATCTGGCGGCCCAGGTATGGCGAGCAGGCGGCCATCTCCTCCGGCTTCGGATCGCGATTCTTCGGCGGCCGGCATTTGACGATATTGGTGATGTAAACATCTTCCCTGGACATCCCGATGGCGCGCAGCATGGCGTTCAGCAATTGACCGGCGCGTCCCACGAAGGGTTCGCCACGGGCGTCCTCCTCGGCACCCGGCGCCTCACCGATGATCATGCAGCGCGCACGCGTATCGCCGGTGCCGAATACCGTGCGGGTACGGCCAATCTGCAGTTCGCAGCGCCGGCAGCCGGAAACCACGACTTCGAGCTCCGCCAGCGCCGTGCCCGCCGCGATCGCGGCGGCGTCGCTGTCATCCTTCGCCGGTGGGGCAACGGCGTCGGTGGAACCGGGTTCGCCGACGGCGACCGCTACAGGCGCCTGCGGGCTGTGGCCACGGCTGATCCATACATCCACTTGCATGGCCCGCAGATAGCGATAGCGGCGGGATTCACCGGCGGTTTCAGCCATTGGCGGGGCCCCGCCGCGGGTTCATTTGCCCTCCGCGGATCGTTCCGACTTGCCGGCAGCGGCGCGCCGCGCGGCGCGCCGCCGGCGGATGAACACCAGCGTCAACACCGGTCCGGAAATCGCGTAGAGGATGGACAAGGCAAACAGCACCAAGGGTGGATCGCTGGATACGAGCACGAACACCAGCACCACGACGAGAATCGTGATGAAAGGCACACGGCCTTTGAGGTCGAGTTCCTTGAAGCTGTAGTAACGGACATTGCTGACCATGAGGGAGCCGGTGATGATGGTGACGGCGAAGGCTGCCGGCATCATCTGCGCTCCGGTCAACCCGTAGTCGGTGCTGAACCACACCAGCCCCGCCACCACGGCCGCCGCCAGCGGGCACGGAAGCCCTTGAAAATACCGTTTGTCGGCAGTTTCCACCTGAGTGTTGAAGCGTGCCAGGCGCAGCGCCGTCGTTGCAGCGTAGAAAAAGGCCGCCAACCAACCGAGCTTGCCGATACCCACCAGCCCCCACTGGTAGATCACCAGCGCCGGCCCGATGCCAAACGATACCATGTCGGAAAGGCTGTCGTACTCTGCGCCGAAGGCGCTCTGGGTATTGGTGAGGCGCGCGATGCGGCCGTCGATGCCGTCCAGCACCATGGCCACGAAGATGGCCACCGCAGCAGCCTCGAAGCGACCCGCCATGGCCGCGACGATGGCGTAGAAGCCAGCGAAAAGCGCCGCCGTGGTGAACAGATTCGGCAGCAGGTAGATGCCGCGGCGTTGCTTTCTGGGACCTTGCTGCGATTGCATGGGGATCATGATAGCCAGGAATCGCAGCGCGATCAGCCTGCCTGGCTCGGTTCCCCGGGCAGATCTCTGACCAGTAGTCCCAGCACCGTGCAGCCCGACTTCGCGACTGACCCCGGCACGGCCTCCATCAGCGTATTCGCGGGCATGAACACGTCGACCGAGCTGCCGAAGTAAATGAAACCGATGCGCTGTCCGATGCCGACGCGCTCACCGGGCGAGCAGTACAACTTGAAGCGCGAGATGGGACGCAGCGAGGACACGGCGAAGACGATGTCGTCGCCCTCGTCGGTCTGTACCCAGACGCTGTAGCAGTTCGGTGAAAAACCTGTAGCGCGGAGCGTACCGGCCTGGTCGAAGGGCTGCGCCGAGGTCCAGTAGTCCTTGACTTTGCCCTCCACCGGACTCCTCAGCACGCCGATACCGGGTCCGTCGAGGACCACGCGCACTCGGCGCGATTCCCGCTCCAGCCACGGATCCCGTTCGTTCGCCAGCCCGGCGACTCGGCCGTCACCGGGGCTCAGCACCGCCAGGGGCAGGTTGGGAACGGCAGGCACCGTCTCGCGGAACAGGTACAGCAGATAAGCGCTCGATGCCCACAGCGGCAACGACCACGCAACGCCCGCTTGGTGGGCGACGACCGCTGCCGCAAGACACGCCACCGCTATCGGAACCAGACCTTCCCGGGCGATCATGGCAACGTCCCATCGCAGCGGCGATCGCGCACCTTCGGCGTCGCGGCGTTCTTCAGTTCTTGGCTTTGTCGACGAGCTTGTTCTCTCTGATCCAGGGCATCATGTCGCGCAGGCGCTGGCCGACCTTTTCCACCGGATGCTCCCGGCTGATGCGACGCATCGCCTTCATGGTGGGCGAGCCGCTCTGGTTCTCGAGAATGAATTCCTTGGCGAATGCGCCGCTTTGGATTTCGGCGAGAATGCGCCGCATCTCCGCGCGGGTCTCGTCGGTGATAATGCGCGGGCCGCGCGTCAAGTCACCGTACTCGGCAGTATTGGACACCGAATAACGCATGTTCGCGATACCGCCCTCGTAGATGAGATCCACGATGAGCTTCACTTCGTGGAGACACTCGAAGTACGCCATCTCCGGCGCATAGCCTGCCTCGACCAGGGTATCGTAGCCGGCCTGAATGAGTGCCGTCAGCCCTCCGCAAAGCACCACCTGCTCACCGAACAGATCGCTTTCCGTTTCCTCCCTGAAGGTGGTTTCGATCACGCCGGCGCGGCCACCGCCAATCGCCGATGCGTAGGACAGCGCGATGTCCTTGGCCTGGCCGCTTGGATCTTGAGCGACGGCGATCAGGCAGGGCGTGCCACCACCTTCTGCATAAGTGGATCGCACCAGATGCCCGGGTCCCTTAGGCGCGATCATGATGACGTCCAGGTCGGCACGCGGCTGAATCTGCTCGAAGTGGATGTTGAATCCGTGGGCGAAGGCCAGTGCCGCACCCTCCTTGATATTGGGCTCGATCGTCTCCCGGTAGAGCGCCGCCTGATGCTCGTCCGGCGCGAGCACCATGACCACGTCCGCACCGGTGACCGCCTCGTCCAGGGCCACGGCCTCGAGGCCGGCGTTGCTCGCCTTGGCATGGGAGGCGGAACCCGGGCGCAGACCCACGATCACGTCGGCCCCAGACTCCTTCAGGTTGTTGGCATGGGCATGGCCCTGGGAGCCATAGCCGATTACAGCAATCTTCTTGCCCAGGATGATCGAAAGATCAGCATCCTTGTCGTAGTAAATGTTCATGGTCATGGTGATCCCCCCGATACTCTTTTAAATGCGCAGGGATTTTTCCCCACGCCCGACACCAATTGCGCCTGAGCGCACGACCTCCAGGATCAGTTTGCGATCCAGCGCCTTGATGAATGCATCGAGCTTGTCGTCGGTACCGGTGACTTCGATGATGTAGGTCGAGTTGGTGACATCCAGAATGTGGCCGCGGAAGATATCCGCGAGGCCCATGATCTCTTCGCGTCCCGCGCCCGTCGCGCGCACCTTGATGAGCATCATGACGCGCTCCACATGGGCGCCCTCGGTCAGCTCCAACAGCTTGACCACGTCCACCAGCTTGTTCAGCTGCTTGGTGATCTGCTCGAGAACGGCTTCCGAACCGGAGGTGGTGATCGTCATGCGCGACACGCTCGCGTCCTCGGTGGGCGCAACACTCAAGGACTCGATGTTGTAGCCACGCGCGGAAAACAACCCGGCCACGCGAGACAACGCGCCTGGCTCATTCTCCAGCAACAGGCAGATGATGTGACGCACTAGGCCAGTTCCCGTTCTTTGCAGAATGCCGGTAGCAACATGTCGGTCTGTCCCTTGCCCGCCATCATCATGGGGAACACGTTCTCTGTCGGGTCGGTGATGAAGTCCATGAACACCAGGCGGTCCTTCATGGCGAAGGCTTCCTTGAGCGCGCCATCCACGTCGGATGGCTTGTCTATGCGCATGCCCACGTGACCGAAGCTCTCGCTGAGCTTGGCGAAGTCCGGTAGCGATTCCAGATAAGTGTGGGATTCACGCTTCTCATAGATGAACTCCTGCCACTGACGGACCATACCCAGATAACCGTTGTTGAGATTGATGACCTTGATCGGCAGGCCATATTGCTTGGCGGTGGACAGTTCCTGGATGCACATGACGATGCTGCCCTCGCCGGTGACGCAGGCAACCTGGGCGTCAGGATAGGCGAACTGCACCCCCATGGCGGCCGGCAGCCCAAAGCCCATGGTCCCGAGTCCGCCGGAGTTGATCCAGCGATTGGGCTTGTCGAAGGGATAATACTGAGCAGCCCACATCTGGTGCTGGCCCACGTCGGAGGCCACGTAAGCATCGCCGCCGGTGGTCTCGTAGAGCTTCTGCACCACGTACTGGGGCTTGATGCGCTCGTCCGACCATTCGTAGTGCAGGCAGTCGATGGATTGCCACTCGCGAACCTGTCGCCACCAGGCGGCCAGCGCGTCGGCGTCCGGACGCCGGTTGGTCTCGTTGAGCATTCCCAGCATGTCAGCGAGGACGCTCTTCACCGGGCCGACGATGGGCACATCCACCTTCACCGTCTTGGCGATGGAGGAAGGATCGATGTCGATGTGGACAATCTTGGCGCCGGGGCAGAACTTCTTTACGTCACCCACCACGCGGTCGTCGAAGCGCACACCGATGCCGATGAGCACGTCGCAATTGTGCATCGCCATGTTCGCCTCGTAGGTGCCGTGCATACCCAGCATTCCTACGAACTGCTCGTCGGTGCCGGGATACGCTCCCAGACCCATCAGCGTATTGGTGATAGGGAACCCGAGTAGGCGCGTGAACTCGCGCAGCTCGTCGCTGGCGCGATCGAGAACGACGCCGCCACCAGTGTAGATCATCGGGCGCTTCGCCGAAAGTATCAGTTCCAGCGCCCTTTTCATCTGCCCCGTGTGCCCGCGCGTGACGGGGTTGTAGGAACGCATGGTGATGCTGGTGGGATACTCGTAGGGAACCTTGATGTCCGGCGCCGTAACATCCTTGGGTATGTCGACGACCACCGGGCCGGGGCGGCCGGAAGACGCCAGGTAAAAAGCTTTCTTCAGCGTCGAAGCGAGCTCGCGCACGTCTTTGACCAGAAAATTGTGCTTCACGCAGGGGCGCGTGATGCCGATGCAGTCCACTTCCTGAAAGGCGTCGCTGCCGATGGCCGGGGTCGAAACTTGCCCGGTGAGAACCACCATGGGGATCGAATCCATATGCGCGGTGGCGATGCCGGTGACGGCGTTGGTGACGCCGGGACCGGAGGTGACCAGCACCACTCCGGTCTTGCCGGTGGCACGGGCATAGCCGTCAGCCATATGGGTAGCGCCCTGCTCGTGGCGTACCAGAATGTGCTTGATATTCTGCTGGCGGTAGAGCTCATCGTAGATGTGCAGTACCGCGCCGCCCGGATAGCCGAAAATAAATTCCACCCCCTCGTCTTCGAGGAATCGCATTATGATCTGGGCGCCTGAGAGTTCCACCTGACCTTCCCTTGAGGAAAAAAACACCCGCCGAGACGGGTTCCAATCTCTTTCTCACCGCAAACTCCCAAGCTACTGAATCGCTGAGTGATCGTCAAGAAATGGCCCGGCCGTCGCAGCCTGCGCGAGAACCCTGAAAACGTGACGGAAGCCTCATTCGAGGACCCGGCGGCGGCTCCGCCACTGACAGCGGCAACCCGTTCCGGCTATATTTATCCTCAGGAACCCGAGAACGTGTCGCCATCATGAACAGTCGAATCCGGCTTGCCACAATCGCCCTCGCCGCAGCAGTCTGCGCCGCCCTGCCGGCCCAGGCCGCGAAGCTCTACAAATGGGTCGACGATCAGGGCAACGTCACCTACTCCGAGCGCAAGCCGCAGAATCGCGAGGTCGAGACTATTCGACTGCGCGGCGCGACCCTCGATTCCTCGGGTGCCCAGGAGAAGCTCGACCAGCTCAATGACCGGGCCAATGCCCAGCAGCAAGACCGCGAATTCGCCAAAAACTCGGCCAGCGCTACCGCCGAGCGCAACGAACGCATGGCCAACAACTGCAAGATCGCCCGGGAAAACATGCGCATCCTGAGAACGACCTCGCGCATTCAGGACAAGGACGCGGACGGCGAGGCGTATTTTCTGGACGAGGCCGGGATACAGGCGAAGATGGCGCAAACCCAGCAGCAAATCGACAATAACTGCAATTAGCGACCCGACCTTTCTCCCCTCTGAAAACTCGTAGAAACGCAGGTTGGGCTGAGAGTCTGTGAATCAATCACCCGCCTACTGCGACCGGAAATTGGGGACAGATCTATTTAATCGCGCTTGTTCGTGAACAAGCGCGATTAAATAGATCTGTCCCCAATTTCCGGTCCAACCTCCGACAGCCCCCCCCTCGATCGATGCATGGCTTGGCGCCAGCGCCCGGATCGCGGATGATTGCGGCGGTGTATTGATATGAGGAAACGCCGCGATGCGCATGTCGCAGATTCTCATTCCGACTTTGAAGGAGACGCCGGCGGATGCCGAGATCGTCAGCC
>Ga0114948_10000055_pt1 | contig 31268 bp, 28 predicted proteins | sample CR04metaG_FD_83877 | JGI IMG/M metagenome (GOLD analysis project Ga0114948, IMG submission 83877) | Deep subsurface microbial communities from Mariana Trench to uncover new lineages of life (NeLLi) - CR04 metaG | ecosystem: Environmental > Aquatic > Marine > Ocean trench > Sediment | place...
CGGTGCATCTGAGCATCGATGCACGCTGGCAGCACAACTTCAATCTGGGGCCAGCCGAGGGCCACGAGGTCAAAGCGTCCGACAATGGTGTTGAGATCCTCATGGACGTTGCCACGGCGCAGAAGGCCAAGGGTCTGAGTATCGACATGACCGAGACACTGCAGGGCTCCGGATTCAGTATCGACAATCCCAATGCTCCGCCACCGGTAACCCAGTTGAGTGTGCGCGACTTGAAAGACGCCCTGGATGAAGGCGAAGAGGTGCACCTCTATGACGTGCGTCCTCCGCTGGAGAGGGAAAAGGCGTCCATCACTGGAGGCAGACCCATGGACGAAGACGGCATGACCGAAATTGATGCCCTACCACGCGACGCGATGCTGGTGTTCTATTGTCACACTGGCCAGCGCAGCCAGGGGGCCGCAGAGAACTACCGTCTGCAGGGGTTTGGCAACGTCCATAACCTGGCTGGCGGGATCAGCGCCTGGTCCGCCGAGATCGACGAAAGCGTGCCGCGTTACTGACGGATGCCAGTCGATGAGTGCCTGTCGTTCTTGAATATCAGGTCGGCTTGAATTCCTTGACTTTTCTCCGCCTGAGCTAAAGCATAGTCGGCATGCTCAGCTGGTTACTCGTACGCCTTGGTACGGCTCGCGCGTCCTTGAAGTCGCGCAATCAGCTTGCTTTGGAAAATTTGGCGCTACGCCAACTGCTTGCCATGCTCCGCCAGTCGGTCAAGCGACCCCGCGTGACATTTGGTGACCGCTTATTCTGGATCCTCTGCGCGAAGTACGTCAGTGGTTGGCGAGCCCTGCTGCACACGCTGCACCCCGACACCGTTGTCCGCTGGCATCGCGAGCGTTTTCGGCAATACTGAGCGTCGAGAAGAGGACTCCCCCGAGGAATGATGCGATGGACTTGGCGAGCAAACAGTGTGTGCCATGCAAAGGCGGCGTTCCGCCGCTCAAGGGCGACGAGCTGAAAAGGCTAAAGGAGGCGCTCGGTAACGGCTGGGAGGTCGTGGATGAGCACCATCTGACGAAAGAATTCCGGTTCAACAACTTCCGTGAAGCCCTCCACTACGTCAACCTGGTCGGGGAGACGGCGGAGGAGCAAGGTCATCATCCGGACATTCGCCTCGCATGGGGCAAGGTCGGTATCGATGTGTGGACGCACAAGATCGACGGCCTGACTGAGAGCGATTTCATCTTTGCCGCGAAGGCTGAGCAGCTCTACAGACCCGGCTGAAACGCGCGACTGGAAGAACCCCCGGGAGACTATTGATGACAAGATTTGCAATTTGTGTGGTGCTGAAAAGAGAAGCCCATGCTAGTTGTTAGGAATGTGGAAGCGAATCCCATCTGATTGGTAGGGTCGCGGCGGGTCCCGCTTTATCGTCTGACCATGAATGTCGTTCTGATCAATCCTTACGAATCGGGTCGACAACCTTTCGGGCTGGCTGAGCCCGCTGCCTGGCTAAAGAGCGCTGGATTCAGCGTCCGCTGTGTCGACCTGTCAGTCGAAAACCTCGACCGGGACCTGCTGAGCGAGGCCGAGCTCATTGCCATCTATGTCGACATGCACACCGCGACACGAATTGCGGTCGAAGCCATACCGCGTATTCGCCAATGGGCACCGCGGGCCCACCTCTGTGCTTATGGCCTCTACGCGCCGGTCAACGAGCAGCTGTTTCGCACCCTCGGGGTCGGGACCGTGCTCGGCGGAGAGGTGGAACCTAGGCTGCTCGCGCTGGCAGAGCGTCTCCAATCCACCGATGGGGACACGCAGGTTGAGCCACTCATCAATCTCTCCAAGATTCCGTTTGTCACGCCGGATCGCTCGGGATTACCCGGGCTTACTCACTAGGCACATCTCGTGTTGCCAGAGGGAGAGTCCAAGACGGTGGGATTCAACGGAGGCCAGCCGAGGCTGCAAGCATCTGTGCCGGCATTGTCCGGTGGTACCCGTCTATCAGGGTAAGTTTCGGATTGTCCCGGTTGACGTGGTCATGGCAGACATCCGCAATCAAGTCCAATCCGGGGCGAAACACATTTCCTTTGGCGATCCGGATTTTCTCAACGGGCCGACGCACGCGCTTCGAGTCGTTCGCGCGCTCGATGCCGAATTTCCCGACCTCACCTACGATGTCACCATCAAGATCGAGCACATTGTCAAAAATTCAGCTCTACTCCCGGAGCTAAAGCAGACCGGATGTCTATTCATCACCTCCGCCGTCGAGTCGGTGGACGATCGCATTCTCGAGCTTCTAGACAAGAACCACACCGCTGAGGACTTTGAGCGTGCCGTCGAGCTGCTGCGAGATGTCGACATCGCATTCGCGCCGACGTTTGTTGCCTTTACCCCGTGGATAACCCTGGAAGGGTACGTGGCACTGCTCGAGCGGCTAGTGGATCTCGAGCTGGTGGAAAGCGTTTCACCGATACAGCTCGCCATTCGTCTGTTGATTCCGCAAGGTTCTTACCTGCTACACCTGCCCGGGTTTAAGGATGTGATCGACGCGTTCGATCCGAATTTACTCGGCTATCCGTGGCGGCATCAAGACCCACGCGTGGATGCGTTGCAAGCGGCTGTTCAGGAATTCGTCGAGCACTCTGAGGGAAACGGTCTTGCACGGTGTGAAGTGTTTACCCGCGTCTGGAACATGGCGCATGATGCCGTCCATGTGCCCGTGCCCGAGCTCCCCGCATCTTTGGGACATCCGATCCCGCGTCACTCGGAGCCGTGGTACTGCTGTGCCGAGCCGACCAGCCACCAGCTACAAATTGTCTGAGCCGGGGTGGCCCTCCAGGCTCACGCAAATTCGGCCGTGGGCAATGATACCGTTTTGCCACCGATTCGCCCTTAGAGTCGTCTTCATCGTCGGGACAACATTCAAGACTAATCGAATAGATAAAGCGGTTAGGGCATAGCATGAAAGAGTGGCAATGCATGATATGCGGTTTTGTTTACGATGAATCGGAAGGACTTCCCGAGGAAGGCATTGCGCCCGGTACTCGGTGGGAAGACATACCGGAGGACTGGGTGTGCCCGGACTGTGGTGCGGCCAAGTCCGACTTCGAAATGATCGAAATTTAGGCGCCACCGTAAACGATGACCGACAACAGGGGCGTATCCAGGATCGAGGTAACCAAGGCTTGCCCATCGAACTCCGAAACTTTCTCCGCAGCCGCAAAGGCGCTTGGCGTAGGGATTGTCGTACTGAAAACCTTCGTTGAGGCCGTCCCGCGCGAAGTCGATCGGAGCTCCATCCAGTAATGGCAAGCTCTTGGGGTCGACGATGACTTTCACGCCGTGGCTTTCGTACACCGGGTCATCGAGGTTGATGCCATCCGCCAACTCGACGATCTAGGCAAACCTGGAGCAGCCGGTGGTTTTTTACGCGCACACGAAGGCCCACGCCGGCGCATCGGTGAGCGAGAAACCTCTTTACCCGCTCGGCTGCCCCTTCGCTCAGTGTAATGGCCATGCGGTCCTCCAAAACTCTCCTCGGATGTCCTCTGCTCTGAAACCAGCCGATGGTACCAGCGAGACTGCGCTACACTCAGTCGGGTTTCCGCCTAGATTCAACCGTCACCGCCCCAAAACGCCACTGCCGCGTTGAACTCCGAAGCATAAAATGCTCGAGCGTCCGAACAACCCTCATCTCCAACGAAGCGCCCCAGACGACGGGCACAAGCAAAGAATCCAAGTGCGGGTAAGCCGCCCCGAATTTTGCTGATCGCAAGCGACGCAATGAAAGGCCGCCCGGCCACTGCGTCTTCGTGCATCAGCTCCTCTAGCGCCTCCGTGACTTGATGAATCGTTCTCGGAGGCTCGAGTGCCAGAGCGTGAGCGAGTTCCCGGTAGGTTATCGAATCTCCTTGCACCGCGGATTCAATCAGGTAATCCCGTAGCCGGTCTGACAACTTTCCTAGCCTGTCCGCACTCACAGGTACCTCCGTTGTAAGTCCGACCTTGTCCACAAACCGTGTGGCGCCGCTCCTATATTCAGATCTCCTGTCACGGCGGGCCTAACTTGTTGATTCTCCTGAATTGGCGTCGTTTTAGTATCGGAGAAAAAGTGAGACATATTTTTCGCTGGCGCCGGCAGTGCCAGCGCTCTCAGGCGACATCGGGACAACATCTAATCATCTCATGTCTCAATTCGGCACACACCATGTCAGGAGGTTTGAAATTTGAATCCGTGGCGGCTCGCGCATGACCGACTCGATACGGCCGCCACTTGGTGTCCCCTTTCCTCACCGGTAGACAGCGTCTGGCGCCTTGTCGGCCGCGATCATGGTTTCGTACTTGTCGCCAATACCCAGCAGCTTCTCCTTTGTCATGATGCTGTGACCCCGCTTCTCCATGTGGTATTCGAAAATCCGCGTCTCGACAATCGCATCCACGGGACACGGCTCTTCGCAGAAACCGCAGTAGTTACACTTGTACAATTCGATGTCGTAGCGCGTCGTGCGTCGCGTACCCTCCTCGGTCACTTCCGATTCGATGGTAATAGCCAGGGCGGGACAGGCGGTGCCCGTGGGACGAATCAGCATCTTTTCGCCATCTTATGAGCTTGAGTGGGAGAAAACTTGGGATAGCTGCTCGAACCATAGTCGTTCTTACCGATTGTCTCCCACCGACACAAATGAGCACGACTTTTTACACAGCCTCGGCCGATTCTGGCTGGCCTGGAGGACTGAATGGGCCACGAGGCCCCGAAGGTCCAAGAACGACTCAAACCCGTCTTCCGACAACGCGTCTCACCAATGTCTGCTTCACGGAATCCAGCGGGAGAGTTTTAGCGGCTCTAATCGGTGCCATGAACGAGAGGAGTATACGGAGGACAATCGCCGATTTCGGGTTAACCGAGCATCGTTCGTACCAGGTCCGACACACGTGAACGGCGGGGATCGAAATCCTCGGATGCCGCACGGTCCCGAATTGCGATTCAACTGCGATGGGCAGCTCCGAAATCGGATCGAACTTCAGGCTCCTTCGCTCAATTCTGCTTCGGTTTGCTCTCTTCCTTAGCGGATCGCGGCGGAGTGCGTGTCTCTTCCTCTTTCTTGTAATCGCCGATGATGCTTTTCACGGGGCAGAAGCCGAAGGCCGGGCATTTCTTACAGCCTACTGCGATGGCGATGGGACATAGGGTCATCACACTAACTCCCAGAACGACCCACGCGAACGGGCACCGCGCAGTGGGCACAGGTGAACCAAATTGACATTCGCGCTCCGACCGTTCTTCTCTGTCGGTCGAAACCTGTCACTCGCTTGATCTAGGGTTCTACTCCTGCGCAATCGGCATTGCAATGTTCTTCCGTCTCGACCTCGCGCATCCGTCCGCACCGTTGCGAGACTATCTGAATGTCTGGAGTTGGCTGCCAATACGGCCCTTCGAGCCTAGGAGAACGAAAATCCGGTTGTGGATCAGGCTTTGTGAAAAGTCGTATCGAATTTTCGTCTCGAAGATTCGACCGCACAGAAGGCCCTGTAAGCCACGATCGGCTATCGGGTAGGGGTCGACGTACCCCCCGATTCGGTGACGCTTCGACTTCTGACACAGCCTCGGCCATAACCGGTAGTCCGGCACACTTAGAAATCGTCTATTAAAATGTCCGCTTTGCCATGTTGGCATACTAGCGTGCTGCCCGGTTTTATGAGAAAGAGCAGCGTGCATCCGCAGGGACATTGTTGCTTGAGATGTACGTGCGGCGCTGCTTGAGTTGGGTGGGTGTTGGCTTGGTTGAAAAACAAAAGTCCCGCACTGAGGCGGGACTGTATATTTGGATAGATAAATTGAGCCGGTTACGCTGCTTTACGCCTGCCGAAACCAATACCTGCTAAGCCGAGGCCGAATAGGGCGAGGGTGGCGGGCTATGATCGTGGTTGCCGTACTGGCATTCGATGGAATTTTAGGACTAAGAGATTGTTATTAAGTTTTTTATCTGGCTGCCTAATTGGGTTTTGCAACACTCATGGTGAATTCCTTAAATTGTCGATATCGATTAACAAGTTTTTGTACATACGGTCTCATGTCTTCTACGGATAAAATACCACTTGTACGCTTTGGAACGATTTCTTCGGGAAAATCACGACTATAAGAGCCGATCATGCCCATCTTTGTTCTCAATGCTCTGTCTCCTCGCAACTTGAGACGATATATTCCGGTGGGGGTTGAACTATACTGAATTTCACTTATTGGAGTAAAAACAACATTATTCAATTTCCAGCCGTTTGGTTGTAATGAGTTGTACAAATGTGCCGCAAGTATTGCATCTGACAAATCGTATGGACTGGGAACAGCATTTTTCAAATTTTCAACGATTTGAGGTCTACACAAAGAGTCATTTGTAGAAAAAATCGCTGGAATGCCAGAATCAATGCACGAAAAATAACTTTTAACATGTGTGTGCAATAAATCTAATTCATTATATTCTTTCATTAAAGTAGTCAATATTCCCATATCGGCTTCCACGGAAACGCTTGAATCAGTTTCTTTTCCCAGTAACACAAGCTTTCCAGGAACATATGCCCAAATCCTTTCTTTTGTAGTTTCGTGTGTTGCTCTACGAACAAAGTCGAAAGCCTTTTCTTTAGGCATGTATTGAATTGGCTTATCAAAAATAGATGTGTAGTTGTAATCATCCACTGCTTGCTCAAGAGAAAAAGTTACCGGGGTTGCCCTCTTCCCATCTGCCCCACTAGATCCTGCAACTGTGGCTACTGCAACAGCAATTACTATCTTATATACCGCGCGTGTATCAGTTGTTTTTGAAGAGCTCATATACTTTTCTATCTTTACCATTTAATGATGGTCGTTTTTATTCATAAGAAAATGAGAAGTGGACAGGTCCTGCCCCGGTCACCGGCAGTGTCGTTTGCCAGCGTCCCTTCACGTTGCCCTTCAAGCGCGCCTTTGTTAAACGCAATTAAATGAAACGTCGGCGAAAGGTTCTCCGCCACATTCGCTCGACCAAGCTCGATGCACCAGGTATGGCATCGGTCGCTTTTGCTATCCATTCGTGGCGCGCGAGCTTGTCGGGTCCGTCATCACGCACATCACAGCTTCGGCAGACTCCGGTCTTTTCGCCGGGCGCAAGAAGCACGCGGCGCGCAGCGCCCAAGTCACGGTAAAGGTGGAACAGTCCGTAACCAGGTCGGTTCAGATCACCGATTATTGCGTCCTTGTGCTCGGTCGCATCGGAACGGGTCTGGCAGCAAAGCATGCCGCAGCCATTGTAGTCGATGACCACGTGCCGCACCGGAGCCAGGCAGACAGCGTGGCGTCGATAGGTAGTGAGCTTCGGTACCTCGACAAGTCCGCCGCGGGTGGAGATCCCCTCTTTGGTGTAACACGGTATCTCCAGCGTGGCTTTGAGGTGGGTTCCGGTGATGACGTAGCCGACCTTGCTGCTCGGCGCCAGATTGAGGCCTGTGCGGCGACGAAACTGACGCAGACCCCTGGCCCTCGCGTCCGGGTCCCGCTCCTTTCCGTCGGGAAGATACAGATCGAGTATGAGTCGATCGAGCCCGGCCGACTCGAGCTGTGGCAGCGTCGAACGGTCCATGTAGTCACCGTTGCTGATCACCACCAGCGTGGCACGCGGCAATGCTTGTCGTGCAGCAGCAATACGATCGAAGATAGAGTGGTCGGCGAGGGCTTCATGATAACGGGACCACGTGAGGTTTCCGTCGTAGTCGATCTCAGCCAGAGCGTCGATGATTTTCTTGAAAACGCCATCCTTCATCAGCTGCAATCGACTTCGACGATCGATGAAACTGTTGGGGCAGAACCAGCAGATGCGATTGCAAAAATTGTGATTTTCAATCTCGACCTGGTCCACGAACCGCTCGAATAATCCGCGAACCTGCTCGATAGGCAACGTGTCGTCAACAAGCTGCGGCGAAAGTAAATTGACGAAGGCGGCCTTGGTGAGCACATTCCCGGTGCGCGCAAGCCAGGTCATGGTTGTAGACATTTGTTTTTGTCCTGGGTGCGTGAATCGACGAAATCAACTGCGAGTTTAGTCATTCGGGCTCGAGAAAATCTTACGTTGTCTGTTAGATCGAATACCTTATTACACTTCACGGGTTCGCAAGCCTCAATCATCCGATGATACGCGTCCCGAGCGCAATACTCGATCCGCAGCACTCTCTAGATCCGCCTCGCCGTGCTGCAGCGATTCGCAGATTTCGATCAGCCACTGCTCATCGAGATCACACAATCTTCTCGTCAACAGGTTCCCGGCCGCCGCTGCCAGCAACCGGCGCATGCGAAGTTGAGAGCGCAGTTTGCGAGACTCGCCGGTGCTCAGCCGATTTTCGATTGTCTTTGCGAGGGCGGCGACGCCCTCGCCGGTGGTCGCCGTGGTCTTGCAAACGTCGACGTCACGGGCTTCCTGCGCGCGTAACGCGAGCATGGCCTCGAGCTGGTTGACCATCGTTGTGCTGCCGGGGAGATCGGCCTTGTTGACCACCAGCACGTCGGCGATCTCCAGTATCCCCGCTTTGAGCGCCTGCACATCGTCACCGAGCCCGGTCGCGCACACGACCACACGCACGTCCACCGCATCCGCGATATCGATCTCGCCCTGGCCGGTGCCCACCGTTTCGACAACGATGCGATCCCAGCCGGCGGCATCCATGAGATCAATGATGTGGGTGGCGGTGGGCGCGAGCCCGCCCGCTTGGCCACGGGAGGCGAGCGATCGGACGAAGACCCCTTCGTCCGTTGCATGCTCGGCCATTCGGATGCGATCGCCCAGCAGGGCGCCGCCGGAAAATGGGCTGCTCGGGTCGATGGCGATCACTCCGACCCGCTTGTTCACTCTTCGCAACTCGCGCACGTAGCGCGAGATCAGGGTGGATTTACCGCCGCCGGGCACGCCTGTCACGCCGACTACCCGGGCGCGTCCCAGATGGGGTTGTATCGCCAGCAGGGTGCTGCGGCCCGCGTCCGTGTGCCGCTCGACGTTGCTGATGGCACGGGCGAGGGCGCGTGCGTCGCCGTTCACCAGCGCTTCGAGCAGGTTGTCTGGTGAAATGGCGTGGCTCACACCTGTACCAGCGGCTCGCCGCATCCCATCTCCTCGCGGAGCGTCGCGACGATTTCACCATGGGTAGCGCCGGCGATCGCCGCATCGACAACCTTTTCGTAGATATTGTCCTGCTCGGAACCGGCGCTGCGGGCGAGGTCGCCGAGTCCGGCATTCACCGTATCCATGGAACGCCCACGCTTATAGCGGGCGAGGCGCTCGAGCTGCGCCTGCATGACCTCGGGCCGCGGACGGGAAAGTGCCGCCCGCATACTCAGATCGTCTTCCCCACGGTAGGCATTCACACCCACAATGGTCTGCTCGCCGCTCTCAACTTTTTCCTGAAACGCGAGCGCCGAGGCGCCGATCATGGATTGCACGGTCCCCGATTCAACCGCTCGGTACATGCCACCGGCATCCTCGATGCGGTCCATGACCGCGCGGATCTCTTCCTCCATGTCGTCGGTGAGCTTTTCAACGTAATACGAGCCGCCCAACGGATCGATGACGTCCGTGAGGTGCGCTTCCTCGCGCAGAATATTCTGGGTGCTGACGGCGATACGCGCGGCGCCCTCGGTGGGCACGCTCAAGACCTCGTCGTGGGCATCCGTGTGCAGGGATTGCAGACCGCCGAAGATCCCCGCCATGGCCTGGGCGGTGACCCGTGAGATGTTGTTCAACGGTTGCTGCCGGGTGAGATCCACACCGGAGGTCTGACCGTGAAACTTGAAACGCCAGGCGCGCGGATCCCGGGCGCCGAAGCGCTCGCGCACGAGCTTGCACCAGATGCGGCGCCCGGCGCGCAGCTTGGCGATCTCCTCGAAGAAGCTGATGGAGATATCGAAGAAGAAGGTGAAGCGCGGCAGAAAAGTGTCCGGATCCATGCCGCGTGCGATGCAATCCTGTGCGTACTGCACCGCAGTGGAAAGCGTCAGGCCCATGGCCTCTGCCGGTGTGGCGCCGGCCTGCTGCATGTGCTGCCCGACCACCGAAACAGGATTCCAGCCCGGCAGGTGGCGCGCGGCAAAGTCGATATGATCGACGAGAATACGCCGTGAGCCCGGCAGCGCGATGCGGAAGAACATGTGGTTGGCGACGAAGTGGGAGATGTAGTCACTCTGATTCGAGGTGCCGGTCACTTTGCTCCAGGGAACGCCGCGTCGTTTTGCCACCGCCAGCAGCAGGGCCAGCAGGGTGAAGGGCAGGGGATCGTTCATGGCCGTGGAGAGCGTCGCAATGTCGACGCCGTCGAAGCAGGTGTCCATGTCGTCGACGCTGTTGACGACTGCGCCGCAGGTGCCGAGCAGCAGCGCATCCACCTGGTCTGCGTCGAAGCCGCGGTAGACGGAATTGCACGGAATCAGGCTGACGGCCGAGCCGCCGGCATCGAGGATGCGCTTCAATCGTTCGTTGTAGTCCTCCGGCGTACCGAGGCCGATGAGCTGTCGCTGGCTCCAGGAACGGCCCCGGTGCATGCTCGGGTAGATGCCACGGGTCATGGGAACCTGACCGGGGAAACCCAGGCTCTCCAGGTAACGCCCGCCGCTCCAGTCGGCCGGCGAGTAGAGGGGCTGTATCTCCACCCCGGAACGATTCCGCCGGGTGTTCTCGGCGCCAATCTGTTGGTCATACTCGCCCTGCCATCGGACCCTCGCCGCTTCGAAACCGGGCAACGGCAACTGAATGGGTTGCTGGCTCATGACATCCTCCGTTCGTGGGACCGGCGCGCCGGCAGCCTACCCGCCATCGCTATCGCCATTGCGATCGTCGCTACCTTCGCGGCGCGCGTGACGCGCGAGTCCGTCGACCTCCATGATAATTTCGTCGCGGCTGCTGCCGGGGTGAAAGACACGGCTGACACCGGCTTCCAGCAACATGCGCTCGTCCTCGTCGGGTACGATACCGCCCACCACTACGCGTACGTGGCCGAGTCCTGCCTCCGAGAGCGCTCTCGTGAGTTTCGGCACCAGCAGGTGATCGGTGGCCAGCGAACTGATACCGATGACGTCCACATCCTCCTGAAGTGCGAGCTGCACGACTGCGGCGATTTCCTGCCACGGGTTGGTGTAGATAACCTCCATGCCGGCATCGCGCAGAAAGGCCGCCACCAGCCGGCTGCCGCGATCGTGGCCGTCGAGGCCGAGCTTCGTGACCAGCACCCGCGGAGGTTCGTGTCGTTTCACGGTCACTGTGTTTCGACGCCCAGGGGTGCGCGCAGACAACCGAGCAGGCGCCGTGCGATGTGCGCCGGCGAATCGCCGCCCGGCCGGTACCACGATTGCGCGCCGTTCAATGCGCCCAGCAGGGCGAGGCGCGCGGAGTGCCGCCGTCCCCGCGGCAGGGCCAGTGCCGCGATGAGCGTGCGAAAGCGTTCTTCGTAGTCATCGCGAAGCGCCGTCAAGCGCGCACTCACCGCGGGCACGTCCTCGGGCAGCACGCGCACTACGACTCGCGCGTAGTCACTGTCGGTGAGCAGCATTTCCAAGTGCGCCACGCACGCCGCCTCCAGTCGCTTCATGGGATCTGCCGCACGCGCCACCGCGCCGTCGACGCGCTCGGCGATGCGGTGCACACCCTCGGCGTAGACGGCCATCAGCAGCTCTTCTTTGGACCCGAAATGGTAGTAGATGGAACCCGGCAGCATGCCGGCAGCGCGGCCGATATCACGCATGGAAGTCGCGTGGTATCCACGCCGGCAGATGAGCCCGGCGGCGGCATCGAGAAGATGCTGCCGGCGGTTGTCTTGTCGGGGCGCGCGTGCGGGGGCGATGGCTGCCATTGATCTGAAACAAACAAACGATCGTTTGATATTACGCCAGTACCATGGGCGAAGGTCAAGTCTCAATGGGCGCTTCGGACATTTAATCGGGAGACATTTAATCGGGACAGATCTATTTACCCGTTGGACGGAGCCCGTCCAACGGGTAAATAGATCTGTCCCGATTAAATGTCCCCATTGAAAGAGATCGGCGTGCGCGGCAGGGCTTCGCCTCGAAGCGTCTGTTCAGAATCCGCCCGATTTTAGACGTATCGCATCGCGACGCTGGTGTTTGGATGGTTTGCCGAGGCGTTCCCGTCGCCTGCCCGCCTCCAGCCTTCGCTGCTCGGCCTCGCGTTGCCGATGCTCGATGCTTTCCGGTGTTTCCTCGTAAAGGAGCGCGGCCTCCGAGGCCGGACGCCGGTGCCTGGCGACACTGCGCACCACCACTTGCCACTGCACCGGACCGCGCCGGATTTCGAGCGAGGTACCCGAGCCGACGTGGCGGGATGGCTTCGCCCGCTCCCCGGCCACCTGCACCTTGCCGCCTGAGACGGCGGCCGCCGCGAGCCCCCGGGTCTTGAAAAAGCGCGCTACCCACAGCCACCTGTCCAGACGTTGGGTCTCCTGTTCGGATTGCTTGACGGATTCGGCCATTGGCTGTTGCGATTCGGTGGCGGTTCGACGCTTCGGGCAGTATAAACGTCGTAGGAGGGAGGAATACCATGCCGGAATCCGTACAGCGGCCGACGACCATGATTGTCGAGCAGTCGGTACCCGCCGGGGAGCCTTGGGCGCGGGTCATCGAAAAGGGTCAATCGTTGAGAATCATCGATGTGCACGGGTCTCAGGGGGTCGACTTCCTGTGCTACAACGCGCACGCACCCGAGGAGCGCTACCATGCGCCGAACACGCTCAAGGCCGCACGTACCCTGCGCCTGACGAAGGGGCACGTTCTCTACTCCGACGTGGCGAGGCCGATATTCAGTATCATCGAAGACACCTGTGGCACCCACGACACCATCGGCGGCTGCTGCAGCGCGCCGAGCAACGAGATGCTCTACGGTGTGACGGATTGTCCCGGATGCCGTGAGAATTTCCTCAATGCTCTCGCGGCATTCGGTCTGGGCCGCAAAGACATCGTTCCCAACATCAATTTCTTCTGCAACGTTCCGGTCTTCGACGAAGCGCGGTTGGCCGACTCGGTGTTCATGGAAAGCCGTTCCGAACCGGGTGACTATGTCGAGCTGCGGGCGGAAATGGATGCACTCGCGGTCATATCCAATTGCCCGCAGGTCAACAATCCCTGTAACGCGGGACAACCCAGTGCGATTCGGGTGATGGTGCTCGAGCCCGGTTGATCAATTCTGGCGATTTCGGGAAGGGGAGTTCGCGACTGGGGTGCTGAGGTGTGATAGTCGGCACCAAATCTGACTGACATTTTCAGATCTGGTCGGACTCAAATGTCTCAGAACGGCCGGTAGGCGCCATTCGTCTTTAGTACGCAGATCGGTTATGAGCGGACATTCCCAGGAGGCTTACAGCCCAGCAGAATAGTTTCATATCAAAACACTACTGCTGGCTGCATAATCACCTATTATGTGGCGCTCGCAAGCCACTTCAAGCCAAAATCAGAAGGAACAACAAGATGACAACAAGACCGATATTCAGTCAGCCCTGGATTGGCAAATGTGCCTTGTCACTAGTCATTGCCGTGGGGTTCGTAGGTACCTCGCTCGCTCAGCAGTTCGACGCCCCGTATCAGGCGTTGGAAAAGAGAAACAAAGAAAAATGGTCTGATGAGGACAAGCAAATCAATGCGAAGCTTGCGGCACTGGAAAAGAAGTTTGGCAAGAAACCCAACATCATCTACGTCCTGGCCGACGATGTAGGTTGGGGTGAGATGGGCTGGCAAGGCGGCGGTAAACATCGCGGCACGCCTACACCGGTGCTGGACAATATGGCTCTCGAAGGAATGCGTTTCTGGTCAGCCTATGCGGAACCGTCTTGCACACCGTCCCGAATTGCCATAAACACAGGCCGCCATCCGGTTCGCACCGGACTGCTGTCTGTACTCTGGCCAGGACAGACCGACGGGCTTTCGGGCAAGGAAGTGACGGTGGCCGAGGTGCTATCGGAGGCGGGTTACAACACCGCCATGTGGGGCAAGTGGCACCTTGGCGAGGAACCCGAGCACTTGCCGGAGAACCAGGGCTACGACTACGCATACTACGGTTTGTGGAATGGTGCACCAGACAACTGGCCCGGTTCATACGACCAATATAAGGATGCGCCGAATCCCCACAAGGCGATGTTCTATGACTTCCCTGGAGAAGAGGAATATTTAAAGCGAACCGGAATTGATCTGTCGGTGGCCGGTTACGTTGGGCGCAAGGGCAAGGGGCGCAGGCCTATTGAGGGCGTTGCTGGAAAACTTGGTCCTGATCGACAGGAAGCCTTTGAGACCGAGTCCATCAAGCAAATCACGAATTACATCAAAGACAACGCCAAGGGCGATAAACCTTTTTTTATCTATTGGGCAACCTACACGCAGCAATTACAGGGATCGAAGGCCCATCACAATGACAAGCATGTGGATAAGGTCAATGCCCAAGCTTCCGAGATGGCAGCCCACAATGCGCATATGAAACGAATGCTTGACACGTTGAAAAGCGAAGGCATCGCCGAGAACACGCTGGTTATATGGATGAGCGATAACGGACCGATGTACGCCTTCTATCCGACTTCCGGCTACTCATGGTTGCGTGGCAGCAAGGGCGATGTATTGGAGGGCGGCGTAAGGGTGCCGGCGATGGCCTGGTGGCCGGGTATGATCGCGCCCAACCAGGACCCGGTGGACATCATTCATATCACCGATCTATTCACGACAGCTGCCCGCCTGGGCGGGGCGCTTGATAATATCCCAAATGACCGCATTACGGATGGCGTTGATCAGACGGCGTTGCTCTTGCTTGGCGAAGACCATGGCCGGCGCAACACAATTTTTCATTACAGTGGCGGGACCCTTGGCGCAATCCGTTATGAGGACTTCAAGGTCCATATCACGGAGGGCCACGGCGGGTTGCCAGGCATGGATTTCTACAACGTCATGCGTGACCCCGGTGAGAAGTTTGGAGAGCTCTACCCGGGGCTATTCGCAGTAACACCAATTCAGATCATCCTGCGGGAACACATGAAAATGATTCAGAAATTCCCCCATCGGGTATCAGAAGTCACGCCCAAGGGAGCAGAACTGACGCCACATGACTAACGTCACATAGCAAGGGTTGGCAACGTCCGCTTTTATAATTTGCGCGCGTCGTAGCTCATAGCCTCCAACGTCGGCAACGGGTCGGTTTATGCTGTTCGCTGCCTTTTTTCCTGATTCGCTGCGCGGTACAATTACGTTACAGTGCGTCAGGCGGAAATCGGCCAACTGCGGTCATTGCCGTGACCGTGAAATAGGCGGTTTGAATCTCCGCTCTGTGCTCTAAGGTTGCTCACTTTGACTCCCCCTAGAGCGGGTCTAGAAAAAGCATTCCACCGTGCACCCTGGATGGAGACAACGGTGACCATCGAGTTATCAAATGAACCCCAAGCCTTTCAGCAATTCGAGCACCGGGGTTGGGAAACGATAAGCGACGGATATCAGCAGCATTTTGCTCGACTGACTAGCCAGGCCGTACCAACTACTTTGGATGCCGCAGCTATCGAAGAAGGGATGCGGGTGCTCGACGTTTGCACGGGACCGGGGATGCTAGCAGCAGCCGCAGTAGAACGAGGGGCACAAGTCATCGGTCTCGATTTCTCTGGGAAGGTCATCGAGATTGCGCGGCGAAACGTCCCCAAAGCCGAATTCCAGGAAGGCGATGCACAGGCGTTGTCATTCGAGGACGATAGTTTTGACGCTGTCGTGTGTGGATTCGGTGTCATGCATGTACCGGATCCTGCAATGGCCCTGTCTGAGATTCGAAGAGTTTTGAAACCGGGAGGCCGCGCCGCTATCAGCACATGGGAGGCGCCAAAGCCCACGAATGGTTTTGGCGTTTTATACGGAGCAATCAAGGCAAACGGAGATTTCAATGTGCCACTGCCGCACGGACCCGACTTCTTTCAGTTCAGCGACGAAGAGAAAATGACGATGGCACTCAGGGAGACGGGCTTCCGAGACATTGCGGTTCATTATGTTGACCAAACGTGGGAGCTAAATGATTCGATGGGAATTGTAAGCGCGGTATCGGAGGGCGCTGTTCGCGTACGTGGTTTGCTAGAGGCCCAGACAGAGGCCGCACGGAATGCCATTTCGGAAGCGGTCAAAGCCGGGATGAGTCAATTCGCGTCGGCCGACCATCGTTATCGAGTCCCAATGCCTGCTCTGATAGGCGCAGGTGCAAAGTAAGAGCGGGCAGCATCCGCGCGGAAACTAATCCGGTTCAAGGCTTCGCTTGTCGCTGAAGGAAAGTTGCGCATTAGCCCTCGAAGCGGAAAATTGCAACGTCGTAGAGGGAAGGCCCGCAAGAGTTCGATCTGCCGCACTCGCTAATCAAGCCGGACTGTCTCTAGTTTCAAGTTGTCCTGACACTGCCTGTCGGATCAGGTACAAGTTATTATAGCTGAGGGGCGCTTTTTTCGACTCGTGGATTCAGCGTCCCGGCAGCGCCAGAGAGAGCGCCGGCCAGTAGGTGATGATCAGCACGGCAATCAGAAGAAGCGCAAAAAATGGCAGCGTCGCGAGGTAGAGTTCCATAATCGGTTTCTTGAAACGGTAGCTGGCGATGAAGAGATTCATGCCCACCGGTGGTGTGAAATAGCCAATTTGCATATTGGCGAGGAAGATGATGCCGAGATGCAATGGATCGATACCGTAGCCCAGCGCGAGTGGCAGCAACAACGGTACCATGATGACCAGCGCCGAGAAGATGTCGAGCATGGTGCCGAGCACCAGTAGAAACACATTCAGCAGCAGCAGGAAGGTCAGCTTGTTGGTGATGTGTGCACTGACGGCAGCGAAGAGCTGTGCAGGGATTTCAGCATCGATGAGGTAATTGGTGGAAGCAAGGGAGACACCGAGAATCACCAGAATGCCGCCCACGAGGACCATGGACTCGCGCATGATGCGCGGTAGCGCGCGAAGCCTCACCTCACGAAGGATGAGCACTTCCACCACCAGCACGTAGATGACGGTGATTGCCGCCGCTTCCGAGATCGCGAAGTAACCGCCGTAGATACCACCAAGCACGACGAACGGCAGGGGCAGTTCCCACGCGACCTCGCGCAGCGCGGCCAGCGCTTCCGCTCGGGAAAAGGCATGCAATGGTGCGCCGCGGCTCTGCCACATGCTGTAGCCCGAGAGTAGAACGAGCATCAGCAGCCCCGGGAACACGCCGGCGAGGAACAGGTCGTCCACGGTAACCACGGGTCCGATACCGAGCTGCGCAACGATGACGCCGTAGAGAATCAGCGGCAACGACGGCGCGAACAGCAGACCGAGGCTGCCCGATGTGGTCACCAGTCCGAGGCTGAACTTGTCGCGATAGCCAGCCTGTTTGAGTGCCGGGTAGAGGAGCGCACCCATGGCGACGATGGTCACGCCCGAAGCGCCGGTGAAGGCCGTGAACAGCGCACACACCAGCAGGGCGACGATGGCGAGGCCGCCGTGCATCCAGCCGAGCAGCGCGTGGGTGACGCGCACCAGGCGCGAAGGTGCGCCCGTCTCGCTCAGCAGATAACCGGCAAAGGTGAACAACGGAATAGCCAGAAGAATCGGCATCTCGGCAAGACGGTAGAACTCGATGGGAACTGCCGCCAGATCGATACCGGCACGATGAAAGCCGAGCAGTGCGGTAGCAGCAATTACGACGAACAGCGGCGTGCCGAGCAATGCCAGGACAATGAGCAGAATACCGGCGAGAATCATGGCTCGCCCGGGGCTGCAGGTACCAGCTGCGCAAGCACGCCCGTGAGGAAACGCAATGCCATGATGCCGAAGGCCACCGGGATGATCAGCTCGCACATCCAGGCGGGGACGGATGCAAATGCGATCGCCTGATCTTCGCGTTCGAAGAGCACGAAGCGCATGCCGTGCCAGGCAAGCGCCAGGCATACGACGGAACTGAAGAGCCCGGTGATAATTCGCGTGACTGATTTGGCGCGGCCCTCGAGGAGACGCGAGACGAGGTCAATGGTGATGTGGTTGTCGTCCCGGGACGCGGCCATGGCGCCGAGCAGCCCTACCCACATTACCGTGACCCGCAGCAGCGGATCGCCCCAGCCGATGCTCGCGTCCCACAGGTTGCGCAGCAGGATCTGCGTGCCCGCGAGTCCGATCATGGCCGTTAAAAGGGAAACCAGAATGCCATCTTCGACAGCGGCGAGCACGCCGCCCAGACGTTCGAGGGCGGATTTAGGGTGTGGCACCAGTGGTGCGCCTGTAGTCGTTCAGGTGAGCGCGCAATTCTTCGAGAAGCTGCAGTGGAACGACGCCTTTCTCTGCCAGGCGGTCCGCGGTGCGAGCGACACTCCTGCGCAGCTTCATGACGGCCTCCTGTGATGGCGTCACGAACGTGATCCCCTGATTTTTGAGCGCCTGAGTGGCTTTCCTATCGTCCTCCCGCGTTTGACGCTTGAGCCGCGCGGCGACTTCCGACATCACCTCGCGCACCACCAACTGATCCTTCGCGTCGAGCTTTGAAAAGGCACGCCGGTCGATGAGCAGGGCGCCATGGAGGTAAAGGAGCGGTGTGTCGGTCACATACTTGATACGCGTATGCCATTGCAGGGCGATGGCGCCGATGGCGGATGCACCCACCGTGTCGATGAGTCCGGTCTGCAGACCGGTGAGGACATCGGGGAGCGGCAGCGGTATCGGAGAGATGTTCATGTCTTCGAACACCGCGCGGCTGATGCGGTCGCCCTCGGGGATCCAGACCTTCCTGCCTCGTAGATCCTCCATTCCGTGCAGTGGTGTATTGGACATCAAGTAGGCAAATCCGCCTTCTACGAAGCCGAGAGTGACGAAACCTGCCTTCTCGAGACTCTCGATGAGCACAGGGTCCATGCGCGCCCGGGCGTAGTCGACTTCACCCTCTGAACGGAATGTGAACGGCAGGCTGTAGATCAAGGTGTTAGGATCAATCAGCGCGAGCCCGCCGCCCGTGATTGCGCCACCCTGCAATTGGCCGATACGCAGTTTGCGCAGCACGCTCTTGTCGTTGCCCATGACGCCGCCAGGGTAGAAGCGGAACTTCACCCGGTTGTCCGTGCGTCTGGCGATCCTTTCCGCTCCTTCGCGCACTGCCAGCATCCAGCCGGTGCCGTCCGGGGCGATGGTCGCGATCTTGAAGGTTGTCGTTTGGCTCGCGGATGCTGGCGCTGCCAGGATCCATGCGAGCACGGCGAGACACCGCAGGCACATGGCGATCACTCGAAGTAGTCCGCGGAGGTGTCGAGGAGGACCCTCGCTTCTTGCTGAGCGAGGACGTTGCTGAGCGTCAAGCCCGGCTCATCGGGATCCGCCGCCAGCACCTCGTTCAACAGCCGGTCGTGGAGCTCGCGATCGAACGTGAGGCGGGCACAGCGCCGCGCAAGCTCCACTGGTGCGCGCAGATTGCGACCATTCGAGAGGGCAATGGCACGTTCGAAGTGCAACCGGCCTTGCTCCGGGCGCCCTCCCAGGGTGGCGGACAAGCGGCAGTCAAAAGCTCCCAGATAAACGTGTGCCTGGCCATGATCATAGTGCTCGTCCAACACCAATACCCTCTCCATGATAGTGGCAATCCGGGGCAGATCGGCGAGGGCATCGAAATCACCCGGACCGCTGGTCTGAACCCGGCCAACCCAAGTCACAGCATAAACGTAGAGAGCCGACAGATCCTGCTGTTCAATTGTGTCGACCAGTGCCGTGAAGTCGTCGAAGGGCAGGTGATCGGCCGCACACGTGTCCGGTCGGCGTTGGCAGAGTGCGCGCGCGGCGTAGCCATGGGCTTTGTCCGCCATCGACCGTGCTCGCTCTTTGTCCTCCACGAATAACGTCGCGTAGGCGCCGTACATGCGCGCCGCGGCCAGCAGCAGCCCTTCGTTCCCGGGGTCCCCTTCGAGCAGACCTTCCAGCAACAGCAGGTGTGCCGGGGCGCCGTCTCGTACCAGCGCCGGGTCGTTCTGGTTGACCAGCGCGGCCGATACATTTATCGCGAGTTGCTGTGTCGCGGTGGTGACGCAGCCGCCGAGCAGCAGGAGCAGCGTGCAGCCGCACAATGCCAGCCAACGGCCAGGGTAGCCGGCGACGATAGCCGGTGTCCGGGCCATGGAAACGCGGACGAGCACCGAATTCGGTCCTGGTTCGAATTCGCCGGCTTGCCGAATCTGGAAATGCCCGCCAGCAGATTGGACAAACTGCCTGGTCATATGCCTCCGGGCGCGATTGTCTGAGAAATCATAGGTTGCCCGCCAATTCCCGGTAGCCTCGTGTTCACCTACAGATGCGGGCGCTCCAGACGAAATGCTCTGAGCTTTGTGTTCAAACGTGGCCGTAAGCACGACTTCACCTATTCTACCTGATGGCTGTGATGACCGGGATGCCTGGAAACATGCGACCGGCAGGCGTGCCTTGACGCCGATCAATCGTCGTACCGCGCTGAACCTCGACCACGTAGTAAGCGGCGCCCCAGAGGGGTTCCCAGGTCAGGAGGGCGCGCCTGGGGGAGTGATGGAATTCTGTGCCGTTCGGCGGCGCGATCTGCGCAGGCGCCGGAAGATGGGTTAGGCTGACCGAGGTCTCGGCGCCGCTTCCCCCTGCGCGCCGAGCGCAGTTAAACTGATCGCAAAGGAGAACAGATCCCCATGTGCCGAGTCTCGAAGTCGTTTTCTCTCGGGTTGGTCCTCCTTATCGCTCCCGCGTGCGCCACTGCGGCGCCTCAAAAGGACAACCGCACACGCATACAGAAAAAGGTCGAGCAGGTCGAAGCTACGTTCCCCAAATGGGTCGAATCGGGCGGTAATCCCCGCACGTTGGAACCGCTCACCTAGGAACTGGACGGCTATATGAACGCCGGCAACTTGACTGATGCGGAAAGGACTCTGGACAAGATCCTCGCGATTCTGAAGGTGAGGAAGGCGCCGTGGCGCCTGCTCCCAACGAAACCGTCGTCGAACGGGTACAAAGGAAAGCCAAGGAGTTTCAAGCGAGGGCTCCGCTTTGGGCGAACGGTGGCGGCGACCCCAACAGAATCCGACCGTTGGCGGAGCAGCTGGATGTGCATCTCAAGGCGGAAGATCCCGAGAAGGCGGAACCGATTCTCGATGAGCTGTTGGAGATCGTGAGCGAGACGCACGGCATTGCTTCCGCGCCCGACCAACCCATGAGTACGACTCCCAAATCCATTCGCTTGTCCAAGTTTCCGAATAGTGCCGAGATCGTTTTTCACCACAACGAGTTCATCTACGTCATGGACTCGAATGGCGAGAATATCACCCAACTCACTTTCGATAGAGGACGGCATCTCGAGCACGTTGCCGTGTCCTACGATCGCAAACGCGTCGTTGCGAAATATTTCGCCAACCCATCTCAGGGCCACCGTTCGTCAAGGTTGGTGCTGTTCGACTTGGAACAAGGCACAGAACGCGGTCTCGTGCCCTTCTTTCAAATGGCGGGGAACGGAGGTGTCGAGTGGGATCGCGATGGGTTCATCTATTTCGCTGGCGTTGAACGAGAGCCATTTAAAAACCCGCGGGGGCGAGATCAGTTCATCGCCAATGCTGCCGCAAACGATGTTTACAAAGTGAAATACGATGGATCTGGCCTGAAACGATTGACCAGGACGAACGAAAGAGGTGAAGCGGACGTCTCGGTCTCTGAAGACGGCACGATGGTGAGCTACATGGCAACTTACATCGACCCGCCCAACGACTACACTGGAATATGGGTCAATTCGAGCGACGGAGACGACCCGGTTCTCGTCTACAAGGGTGGCAAGATGAAGGTCTCGAGCGTGCATGATCCCGAGCTGTCACCGGACAATTCGGAAGTGATCTTCAGCAAAGTGAATCCGGCCTTCAAGAACTTTTCCTCGGACCCGAACGCCGACACTGCTCACGACTTGTATCGTGTGCGCTTGGACGGCAGTGGGTTGAAGCGCATAACTGAGCCTGGGCCGATTTCCGTGATTCCTGACTGGGTAGACGATCGAGTTCTGTTCCTACTGCTCACCGACCGCGAGCGGCCGCCGTATCAGGGTATTGCGGTATTGAATAGCGACGGGACGGAGCTTCGCCGTATCAATTCCAACGCCAACATCGCCAAGTGGATTCCTCCCATGCGGTAAGGCGTTCGGCTCAATAGCGGGCCCCAGACGGACAGACGGCCACAGAGCGACTTGGTAGGCTTTCCCACGTACGTCTGGCAACCACCGACTGAGGTACCGACCCCGCTGGGAGACTGGCGGAGCTTCTTCCTACTTCCCAACAAAACAGACGCGACAACTATCCTGACACAGGGGGGCAGCTTGGCTGTCCTAGGAACCCCTCTCCGGGCCACCCGCCCTAACCAGATGCTTACAGGTGGCCTGAAAGGCTGGTCTACGCTGCCTTTCACCGTACAATGGACCCCATAAGGGGGAAATACGGTGGCGCCAAATCCGCGTCCGGCTTCGCGTGCCAAGATCACGCGTCCGAGCCTCGCCGGTGTGCTTGGCCGGGAGCGGCTGTTCGCAATCCTCGATCAACGGGATCGCAACGCCGTCGTGTGGGTGTCGGGCCCGCCCGGTTCCGGGAAGACCACTCTGGTGGCCAGCTATCTGGAACAGCGCTGCTCGGAGTCGTGCTGGTATCAGCTGGATGCCAGCGATTCCGACGTCGCGACCTTCTTCTACTATATGGCGCAGATCGCCTCGGCCGGCTCGCTGCCGCTGTTTACCTCCGAATACCACGCCGATCTGTCGGCTTTCGCGCGACGCTATTTCCGCACGCTGTACTCGCAGCTGCGGCCACCGTTCGTCCTGGTGCTGGACAACTATCAGGACGTCTCGACGCAATCGGCATTCCATTCCGTTGTGCTGGATGCCGTTGCGGAGCTGCCGCCGGATGGTTGTATCGTCATCATCAGCCGCGCTGAGCCACCGCCGGACATGGTGCGGCTGCGGGCCAACCGCGCCATGCTGCTGCTCGGCTGGCAGGACCTGCGGCTCTCGCGATCGGAATCCGATGCAATGGTGTCGCTATGGGGGCGGCCGCTGCCTGAGGCGGATCTTGCAGAGCTGTATCACAAAACTGAAGGGTGGGCAGCCGGGCTCGTGCTGTTACTGGAGCATTCGCTGGCCAGCGGCAGCATCGACCTGATGCCGAGCTCACGCGCGCCCCAAGTGGTGTTCGACTACCTGGCAGGTGAGGTCTTTCAGAGCTTCGACGAGCGGACACGGCGGCTGTTGCTCAAGACCGCCTTCGTGCCGGAAATGACCAGCAGCATGGCGGAGAAGATCACGGGAGACCCGGCTGCCGGCGAAATTCTCACCATGCTGCATGGTGGACATCATTTCGTTTCACTGAAGGCAGGCGGCGGCGATTCCATCTACCAGTACCATCCACTGCTGCGGGAATTTCTTCGCGCGCGTGCCGCGGTTTCGTTTTCTCCAAGTGAATACCGCGCCCTGCGGCGCGCGTCAGTGGACGTGTTGGAGGACGAAGGCGAGGTGGAGGAGGCCGCGGTGCTGCTGCGCGAAGATGGCGACTTTCATGCGCTGAAACGTCTGGCTCTCGAGCATGCTCCGGACATGCTTGCCCATGGCCGCGCTGAAACACTCGAGTCGTGGCTGGATGAGATCCCCGACGAAGTACTCGACACCGATCCATGGTGCTTTCATTGGAAGGCGGCTTGTCGGTTTGCGTCCGCGCCCCGCGAGAGTCGTTTACTCTACGAACGCGTGTTCAAAGGCTTCGAGGGTGAATCGGATATCGGCGGTCGGTTACTCGCCTGCGCCGGCGCGATGGATGCGATCATTCACGAGCTGGACGATTTGTCGCTGCTCGACCCATGGATCGACCGGACAAAGGCGTTGCTTACCGATGCGCCCCCCGGGGCCGAGAGCGGTGCCGTGGCGCGCGCGGCCGTAAGCTTGTTTGTCGCTTTGGTATTCCGGCAACCTCAGCAGCCCGATATGAAGGCTTGGGCCGAGCGTGCTTTTGGCTGTGTGGGAGAATTGGGCGATACGAATGCGCGCTTGTCGGCCCAGCTCTTGATGGCCATTACGCTCAATTATACGGGTCAGTTCGGTCGTGTTCGCGAGCTGATTGACGAGATGGGCCGCACTTGCCGGTCGCCCGACGTCACGCCACTGGCTCTCACGGTCCTGAAAGATGTTGAATCCATGTATTTCATGCTGACGGCGGATCACGATCGATGTTTGGAAGCCGTATTCGACGGTGTCGACATCGGTCAAGCGAGCGGCGTCAACCTGTGGCGCTATCATCTGTTGTCCAATGGTGCTGCGGCGGCGCTGGGTGCCGGCGATCTGATATCCGCAGAAGAGCTACTCGGAAAAATGCACGAGCATCGGGAGGGCGCCCGACGGTTGGATCGCTGCAGCTACCACTACTATCGATCGTGGATGGCGATGCTTCGAAACGACGTCGTCGAAGCGCACCAGGAACAGAAGACAGCATTGCGACTCGCCATCGAATCGGGTTGTCCTTTCTATGAAGTGCTGTGCCGCCTGGCACTGGCTCAGATTTTCCATGAGCTGGGGGACGAACGGCGAACGGTCACGAATCTTCGCCGCGTGCGCAAGCTGGCCCGCGGAATCAACAATCGATTGATGGAGTACATGGCGTTCACGACCTATGCGTACATTACGCTCGCCCACGGGCGCCGGCGGACAGGTCTGAACGCGTTGCGCTACGCGTTCGGACTCGGCCGCGAACACGGGTTTACACATTTTCTGTGGTGGCGGCCTCGTTTGATGGCGGATCTTTGTGTGCACGCGCTGGAGGCTGGGATCGAAGTCGATTACGTTAAGAACCTCATCCGCAGCAGGGATTTGATGCCCGACACGCGGCCGGTATCGGTCAACGAATGGCCCTGGCCGATTCGAATACGGTCGTTTGGAGAATTCCAGGTACTCACCCACGGAACCCCCTTGGGCGCGATCGCGAAACCGCAGCAGAAGCCCATTGAGCTGTTGAAGACGTTGGTTGCATTTGGCGCAATGGACGTCAAAGAGCGTGATTTGGCTTGCGCGTTGTGGCCGCGGATCGACGCGGACTGCGCCCATCGATCGCTTACCACGACCCTGCACCGGCTTCGAAAGGTGCTTGCGCACCAACATGTCATCGGACTCAAACACGGCCGGCTGAGTCTGGACGCGCGCTGCTGCTGGCTGGACGCTCACGCACTCGAGTGCGTGCTGGAAGACATCGATGCGACGCTCGGGTACACGCGGCCGCGCCCACCGGAGGAACTGGTGACGAATCTTGCGGATAGATTGTTCGATATCTACCGGGGGCCTTTCATGGCGGGTGAGGGCGATGATCCGCGCTACGCGTCCGCGCGGGAGCGCTTTCGTAACTATGTGCTGCGCGCCGTGAGCGAGTTGGCCCGCTATTGGGAAGAGGGAAGACGTTGGGACCAGGCGGCGCGCTTGTATGCCCGTGGTCTCGAGGCCGACGCCCTCGCCGAGGGATTTTATAGACGCCTGATGCTCTGCTATCGACAGCTCGGGCGGCATGCGGAGGCTGTCGACGTGTATGACAGCTGCCGGCGCACATTGGCTGCGGGGCGCGAGGGTGCACCCTCTCCGGAAACGACCGCGATCTATGAAAGCGTCTTGGAAGCGCTGAGCGAAGCTTCCGAAACGCAGCACTATGGATAGACCCCCCCGGCGGATACTGCCGGCGATTATCATCTCTCAGTTCGCCGGGACGTCCCTGTGGTTTGCGGGTAATGCCGTGCTCCCTGATCTGCAACGGCTGTGGGGACTTTCCCCGGGTGCGCTGGGGTACATGACCTCGTCGGTGCAGCTTGGCTTCATCGCCGGCACGCTTGTGTTCGCGGTTCTGGCGATTTCGGATGTCTTCTCACCGCGTAAGATTTTTCTCATTTGCTCCCTCATCGGCGCATTCTGCAACGCAGGCGTTTATCTGTTCGCCGACGGACTTTCGTCGTTGATGGTATTTCGGTTCCTGACGGGATTTTTTCTTGCGGGTATCTATCCTGTCGGCATGAAGATTGCGGCTGGCTGGTACCAGCAGGACCTGGGCAGGGCGCTCGGGTATCTGGTTGCGGCCTTAGTGCTGGGTACGGCCTTTCCGCACTTGTTGAAAGCGATGAGCCAGAGCCTGCCGTGGTCGAGCGTGATTCTGACCGTCTCCGCCATCGCTGCATTCGGTGGTCTGCTGATGGTTGTGCTGGTGCCGGACGGACCGTATCTCGCGAAAGGTTCGAAATTCGATCCGGGTGCGCTGAAAAAGATATTTCAATCGAAGAATTTCCGCTCTTCGGCATTCGGATATTTCGGGCACATGTGGGAGCTCTATACTTTCTGGGCGTTCGTCCCGGTGATGCTCGCGACGCACATGGGATCCGGCACGGCAGTCCGTCTCGACATCCCTCTGTGGGCGTTTCTCATCATAGGGGTTGGCAGCATCGGGTGTGCCGGGGGAGGTATGCTGGCAGGAAAATTCGGAGGCGCCCGTGTGGCATCCGCTCAGCTTACGATTTCCGGATTTTGCTGCTTGATCTCGCCGTTCCTGTTTTCTGCCCCGACGCCGGTATTTCTGTTTTTCCTTCTGATCTGGGGGATCACTGTCGCGGGTGACTCGCCGCAGTTCTCTGCGCCGAACGCGCTCAATGCACCGAAGGCACTGATGGGTTCCGCGCTGACGATCGTCAATTGCATGGGCTTCTCGATCACCATCGTCAGCATTCAACTCCTGAGCTACGCGAGCCACTTCATCGACACGCGATGGCTGTTCCTGCTGCTCACCATCGGTCCCGTCGCCGGGCTCTACGCCATGCGGCCGCTCCTCGGTGCGCAGCGCGGGGCCTGAGTTTCGAGATTGGCCTACCCGAGTCCCGCGACCGCACAATTGGATTGCGCCGCTTGTTCGCGTTAGATTGTCATCAACCAGCCACGAGCAGGCGGAGGACCGCATGCACAGTCGAAAGAGCCTGAAGCAGCTCTCCATCGTATGGGCGGACGACGCTGCCGCCATCGCGAACAGTGGGTCCGAGGCGGGTCGTCACTTCGTCCAGGGTTGCGATCTCATCGATCGGCTGCTGGAAGCGGTCAAAGAGCGCGATGCGGAAATAGACAAGCTGCACGCGGCGCTCCGTCATCAGCAGGAGAAACTCGCTTCGTTGGGAAGGTAATTCGGATCACTCGTTCGGACTTTCGATTCTAAACTGCGGGTCGAGGTTCGCTCGGTCTTCGGTGGCGGTCTCGAACCAACCCAACTTGTCGCGCAGCGTTACGACGCTACCGATGATGATCAACGTCGGCGCATGAACTTCGGCTGCTGCCACGCTCTCGGGCAGGGTCGCAAGAGTTGCCGTGAATACCCGCTGATCCGCGGTCGTGCCGTGCTCCACCAAGGCGGCCGGCGTGTCCGGTGCCATGCCGTGGCCGATGAGCTCGCGGCAGATAACCGGCAGGCCCACGAGCCCCATATAGATGACGATGGTCTGCCGGGGTTGGACCAGATGTTGCCAGTCCAGCGCAACCGTGCCGTCTTGCAGATGGCCGGTAACGAACACGCAGCTTTGCGCGTGGTCACGGTGTGTCAGTGGTATGCCGGCATAGGCAGCACAGCCTGCCGCCGCCGTAATACCGGGAACGACTTGAAAGGGGATCCCTTCCGCGGCCAGGGTTTCGATCTCCTCGCCACCTCGCCCGAAGATGAACGGATCGCCGCCTTTCAGGCGCAGCACCCGCTTGCCTTCCCGGGCCAGGCGCACGAGCAACGCGTTGATGTCCTCCTGGGGTAGCGCGTGACTGGCGCGCTTCTTGCCCGCGTAGATACGTGGCGCGTCACGGCGGGTGAGCTCGAGCACACCACGGGATACCAACCGATCATGCACCACCACGTCCGCCTGCTGCATGAGCCGCAGGGCGCGGAACGTGAGCATGTCCGGATCTCCCGGTCCCGCACCGACCAGATACACTTCGCCGGTGGCGCTGTCCCCATGGCCGTAGTCGTCCAGCGCTTTTGTCAGTGATTCGCGTGCATCCCGGTCTCGGCCGGCATAGACCATCTCTGCTATCGGGCCGGTCAATACGCGCTCCCAGAACCTTCGCCGTTGGGCAGGATCGGCGACGCGCGCCTGTACCTCCTGGCGAAAATCCCGGGCAAGGGCCGCCAGGCGGCCGAATGCAGCCGGGATCAGCGCTTCCAGGCGCCCGCGGATGAGGCGTGCCAGCACCGGCGACGCCCCGCCGGTGGAGACCGCCGCCAGCACCGGGGAACGATCGATGATGACCGGCATGATGAAGCGGCAGAGCGCCGGGTCGTCGACAACGTTCACGGGCACGCCACGAGCGTCGGCGAGCTTGGCCACGCGGGCATTCACCGAACGATCGTCGCTGGCCGCGATCACCAGTTGCACCCCGGCGAGATCCGCTTCCTCGAATCCGCCGGCGCGATAGGCGATGCGCCGGTTGTCCACGAGCGCTTGCATGTCGTTACCCAGATGCGGAGCGACTGCTTGTACTTCGGCGCCGGCCTGCAGCAGCAGATCGGTCTTGCGCGCCGCCACCTCTCCGCCCCCCACTACGAGGCAGCGTCGGCCACGTAGATCGAGAAAGATGGGAAGATAATCCATGGCCGCTTCAGAGTAACTCGATGGTTCTCATGGTGCGAGAGTGATTGCCGTGCCGGGCCGGAATGCGCAAGGATGTTGCGTAGAGTCGCGATTACTCACACACACGGGAGGAGGCAGGAATGGCAACCGAGGCAAAGCTTCCGGCGGGCAGTACCGCGCTGGTCACAGGCGCCAGCAGCGGCATCGGCGAAAGCATCGCCATCCAGCTTGGCCGTAGCGGTTGCCGCGTCATTTGCGCCGGCCGGCGAACAGACAAGTTGGAGGCGCTCACCGAGAAGCTCGGCAGCCCTGGCCGCGCGCTCGAGTTGGATGTGACCGACGCCTCTTCGGCGCAGAGCTTGATGTCGCGTCTACCCGAGGACTGGCGCAGCATCGACATCCTGGTCAACAACGCCGGCCACGACCAGGGCGGCCGGCGCCGCTTCGACCAGGGCAGTGCCGCGCAATGGGCGAGCATCATCGAGACCAACGTGAATGGGCTCATTCGCACCACCCATGCCGTGATCCCGGGAATGATCGCGCGCGACCATGGCCATGTGGTCAACATCGGTTCCATCGCCGGCCTCTCGCCCTACGCCACCGGCACCATTTACGCTGCCAGCAAGCACGCCGTGCACGGCTTCAGCGAATCCCTGCGCCTGGACTTCGCGGGCACCGGTATCCGTGTCACGGAGATCCTCCCAGGCATGGTGCGCACGAACTTTGCCCTCACTCGCTGGGGCGATCCGGCGCGGGCGGCCGCCTTTTACGATGATGTTGGCGCATGCCTGACGCCGGAGGACATCGCCCGCAGCGTGCTGTTCGCGCTCCAGCAACCGCCCCATGTGGTCATTTCGCAACTGGTGGTGGTCCCGAATGCCCGGCGCTAGCGCAGCGGTGGCTTACGCTACCGAAGAGGAATTTAGTGAATAAAACGTGTCGGGATTCTTTACACCCACGCAGTTGTTGTTAGCCGTTGAATTGCCTCACTTTTCCCCTGCTGTGCGCAATTATTCGGATTCTGCCAAAGAAAGCCAGCCGCGGATTTGTCGGTATTCTTGACCAGGCGCCGTCCTAAGTCGTTGATTGCTGGGGATGGCCTGTTTCTTGCTATCTCTTGCGGAGATAGCGGAGATATCAGACAACGTGAGAGGAAGGCCCCCGGGATCGCATTTGGGACCGCCCTACGAGGAAAACGTGATGACCGACGAAAAGCTGCACGCCATGTCCGAAAATCAGCTCAGGGCGCTCTACAACTCCGCGCCCGAATACCTGAGGACACTGCTCGACAGAAAACGAATGATGGAACAAGGAATCGTTTGGGAGTTGAGCATTCCCGAGCGGGCTGCCCGCAGGACGGTTTAGCCTCTATCCGCCCGCGCGATCGTGCGCCGTGCTGGTAGAGAGTCGAGGAATTGGCGCTCCCTAGGGGAATCGAACCCCTGTCCCCGCCGTGAGAGGGCGTTAAACCTGTCTTTTGCCGTCCATGGCTGTCCACCAACGTACCGAACTTACTGATTCTCCGTCCGTTTTAGTCCATACTCGTCCATGGCGATCTTCGCCCGTATTCTAGACAAATCTAGACACGGGCGTCCCCGCCGTGAAAAGGCGGGGAACGGACAGGAGGACGGAATATGTCTAGGTCTGTCAGAGATTCGAAACTTGACTCGCGCACTGCACGGCTGAAACTCAAAAAGGGCAGGCGCCACTGGCGGGCCATCAACAAGGGCCTCGCGCTCGGGTATTGGCGTGGAAAGAAGAGCTCCGCCTGGCTCTCCAGAACCCTGGTCGATGGCAAGTACCATCTTCAGACGCTCGCCAAGGCTGACGACTACCAAGACGCTGATGGGCACGAGGTCCTCGACTTCTACCAGGCGCAGGACAGGGCTCGGGAGTGGGCCAAGACCGAGAGTGGGCGTGGTGGCCCCTACACCGTGCGCGAGGCGGTGCACGACTACCTCAAGGACTTTGAGGGAAGATCAGAGCAGGAAACGCGCCGAGTGTGCGAACGGTACATTCTGCCGAAGCTCGGCGACCGACTCGTCAACGATCTGACAACCCGGCATATCCGGCGGTGGCGGAATGGCGTCACGGCAGCCAAGCCGCGGGCGCGTGCTCGAGAAGACGAGGAGAACTTTCGCTCCGGCGACGTGGACGAGCGGGCCCGGAAGGCCACGACTAACCGCATCCTCACTGTCCTCAAGGCGGTTCTCAATCACGCGTGGCGCGAATCCGGGAAGGTGCCGTCAAATGAGGCTTGGAGCAAGGTCGGGCCATACAAGAAGGTGGACGGTCCACGGGTCCGATATCTATCCGACGATGAGTGCCTGCGGTTGGTAAATGCCTGCGCGGAAGACATCCGCCCGCTCGTGCAGGCTGCGCTTTTCACAGGCGCGCGCTACGGTGAAATCACGCGTATCAAGGTGGGCGACTACGACTCGGACGCTGGCACTGTCTACATTGAACCGTCGAAAGGGAAGCCGCGCCATACCTATCTCACTGATGAAGGCCGGCGGTTTTTCGATCGAGTCGCGCTGAAGCGCGCCGCAGATGAGCGTCTTTTCCTACGGCCAGATGGGGAGGCCTGGGCCGGTTCTCAGCAGGTGCGCCGCATTCGGGAGGCGAGCCAGAAGGCCAAAATAGATCCGCCGGCAACCTTTCATGTGTTGCGCCACTCCTTCGGCTC
>Ga0114948_10000058_pt1 | contig 31033 bp, 24 predicted proteins | sample CR04metaG_FD_83877 | JGI IMG/M metagenome (GOLD analysis project Ga0114948, IMG submission 83877) | Deep subsurface microbial communities from Mariana Trench to uncover new lineages of life (NeLLi) - CR04 metaG | ecosystem: Environmental > Aquatic > Marine > Ocean trench > Sediment | place...
CGTACCGATCGATGGTGCGTTCCTGAATGCTGTTACCGGCTTCGGTGACATCTCTGGAGCGAGGAATCTTGAGATTGTTTCAAGCAATGCCGGTGATACGACGCAAATTATCACCATCACTGGTCGAGACATCGTTGGTAATCCGCAAGTCGAAAACATTGCGGCCAACGGCACCACGAGAGTCCTGGGTCTGAAAGCGTTCTCGGTTGTTGAGTCAATCAGCAACTCAGTCGTCTTCGCCGGCAACCTCACGGTAGGCACGAGCGTCACCCTGGCCGACATCGAGTTGGGTCTGGACGCTGGTCTCGAAGCTCTGTTCGACGTTACGCATGCGCTCACAGGCGCAGGCGCGGCAGATGGCGGTAGCTTCACGGTGGCAGATTCCACCAGTCCAGCTACAGCGACTACAGGCGATACGAAGGGCACCTACAATCCTGGCAATGCGCCGGATGGCAGTGCTGACTTCATCCTGTGGTATCACCCAGTCTTGACGAAGGATGGCTACGGGCAGAACTTCTCTGGCTAATTTAGGGGAATGACATGAGACAGAGTGGCTTACAAATTGACCCCTACGCAGTCACCGATGTCGATTCGATAGCGACCTCACAGACTCCGGCAGCCGGAGGTGAGCAAGCCCTGACGATCGATGGATCGTTTGCTTCAGGTGGTGTAGCCACATTGGATACACCTCGCCAGGTGGTCTTTACGTTCGCAGCCGATGAGACCGGGAAGTCATTCCTGGTCACTGGCACCAGTCGTAAAGGCTCTCAGGTTGTGGAAGCGGTCGCTGGTACAGCGGCATCAGCAACCACGGTCCAGGCTTTTGCCACTGTCACCGAGATCTTGATTGATCAGGATTCGGCTGGAGCGATTGAAGTCGGCACGGCAACGGTGGTCCGGACCTCCTGGTATCCGATCGATTACATCAGGAATCCAGTCAATGTTGGCCTGGCACTCACCGTTGGTGCTGCCGTGGCTGATCTCACTGTCGAACTGACGCTGACGAATCTCCTGTCCAGGAGAGGCAACGACCCGCAACCAACGGTCGGCAGTCACCTGGGCTCGAAGTTCAAGCTGATCTATCCGGTGGTGAATGCCATTGATCACGATAGCCTGGTGAACGTCACGGCGGATCAGTCAGGCAATGTCGCCTTCCCGGTCACCGCTATGCGGCTGATCTCGAATGCAGCATTGACCACGGCTTCGGTGTTCCTGGAGGTCTTGCAGGCAGGGCATAGGGGAGCGTAACCATGGCCACAACGGGTACGTTTATAGCGGATCCGAACCTGGCCGCTTACGTTGACGAAGCGGTTGAGAGAGCTGGGCTCGATCTCCAAGCGATTGTGGCTCAGCATCTCATCTCGATTCGGCGTTCGGTCGGTTTCATCCTGTCACGGTGGTCCAACAAGGGCTTTCGTCAGTGGAAGTTCACGCAGGTCGATCACCTGACTGTGGTCGATGAGAACTTCTTCGATCTGCCATCAGGCACGATCGATGTGCAGACCGTGGTGCTGCGCCGGGACGGTGTGGACACGGAGATGTATCCCATCTCCAGGTCGGACTATCTGATTATCCATGACAAGACATTGACCGGCAGGCCGGATCGATATTTCATCGATCGTCGCAGAGACACTGACGCTTCCACTCGCGTTCAGATGTTCTATTGGCTGAGTGGCGAGAACATTACTGACAGGATAATCGCGAATGTTTATAGGCAGATCGAAGATACAGGGAATGCTCAAAATACCCTGGATATTCCGTTCCGCTTCCAGGAAGCATTCGTGGCTACCTTGGCAGCGAAGATTGCACAAAAGTACCAACCAGATCGGTTTCGAGACCTGGTAGCTGAGGCTGAGGTGCTATTCACTGAAGCTCGACATGAGGATTCTGAGAGCGCACCGATGGTTATCTCTGTCAATTACGACCGATTCTATGGGAGACGGTAATGGTAAGCAGACAAAACATTGATGGTCGTCCGCGGCCCAGCGGCGTTCTTCCTACAGTTCAAGCTGGGCCAGCAGCGGGACTTGCAGATCCGACTCCAACCCCGGTCGGCCCTGTTTCACAAGGACCGCGATCAGGACCGCGATCGCCGGGGTCTCGGCGGGCTCGTAGTCGTATGGGGCGGGCAGGCATCCGGGATGGCGAAATCGATGGGAATGAGCCGCCACCACCAACGACACCACCGCCACCTCCAACGGGCGACACACCACCCTATCCACCAGGCAAGGGACCGGATGTGCCAGTGCCACCAAGCCCTCCTGCGCGGTTTCCAGGAGGCAGTCGTAGCGGAGGTGGCGCAGGCTATCGGGCGCGGACAGGTAAGATAGCGAGGGAGACAACGGAAGAACAAACCAGGGCAGGCCGGGGCGGTCGATTTGGCCAGCAACAAGTTGAGCGATATGGCAGAACACGTCCTCCTGGTATGGGTGCGCCCCAGACCGAATTTGGCAGGCGATACGGTAGCTCCGGTAAGGGTCCGAGATGGTCAACTTCAGAGGGAGGTGGCGGATACGGAACCATTCCACCACCGCTTCCAGAGCCGGAGCCGCCACCGCCACCGCCAGTACCACCTCCTACTGTCGTTCCGCCTCGTGATCGTCCTCCTCGTGAGCGCGATAGGTTTCGTGATCGTCGCGTAACTGGCAGTGTCCGCACCGAATACGATTAGGCAATCGATCGGGTTAATCTATGGCTATTGGAGCTGCATGGGCCAAAGGCAAATGGGCTGTCGGAGAATGTGCCCGTTCCGGACGCAAGATGCTGCTCCGGAATATGATTGCGGATGGCTACTATCCGAATCTGATCGTCGATCCTCGGTGGTATGAGCCCAAGCATCCCCAGGAATCTCTGCCATCGGTCAGGGATCCAACGTCATTGTTCAGGCCAGCTCCTGAGCGAGATAAGATTGGTGCGACGATCAACCTTGGTGGCGTTCCTGCGGTAGATCATGTTCCTGGCGGAGGCTTCGGCAAACCTATCGGCGCTCAGATTATTGGATTTGGTGCTATTGGCAGTGGTGTAGGAGGAGCCCAGCTTTCGTTTGGCTATGCGCTTGGCAAGATAACCGTGGAGATCACCTGACGTGGCGACAACATTATCATTCACCTTCGATCAGCTCATCGCTGCGATCCAAACCTGGCTGGAAGAAGGATCCACTGAGTTCACTGGTGATCTTCCGACCCTGGTTAAGCTCGGTGAAAGTCGCCTTGCCACAGATCTCAACTTCGAGATCTTTGACGTGGTGGTCGGAGGTGCCCTCACGATCGGCCAGTTCGCCCAGCCGATCAAGCCAGCGAACTGGCAAGGCACCAGGTCCATTCACCTACGAGATGCCGGTGGCGGAGGTCTCAGGCGCTTTCTGCAACGCAGAAGCTACGAGTGGTGCCTGGATTTTGAGCCAGATGAGAGCGCCACAGCAGAGCCTCAGTTTTACGCTGAGTTCACCGAGACCGAGGTCTTCATGGTGCCACCTCCAGATGTAGCCAATGCCTTCGAGCTGCGTCAGATCCAGACTCCTGATTCATTGACACCAGCGAACCAGACGACCTGGTTGGGCACCAATGCCGCCGACCTGTTGCTGTACGCATCCTTGGTTGCCAGTGAGGAGTGGTTGAAAAGCGATGGCGGTGAGGTTGGCGCATGGAAGACCAGTTACGGTGAATTGCTAAATGCCAGAAGGCTTGAGCTGAGACAGCAATGGAGAGCCGATTACAGTCCGGTTATGGAAGCGGCTAGGACCATAGGTGTCGCATGACCATCATTGCCGGCACCAATTTCCAATTCCTGAGAGATCAGCTATTCAACGGGGTGCATGATCCGGAGAACGACGACCTGTTCTTCGCGCTGTACACGACGCTGGCGGACATTGATACCCGTACCGCGGACCTCCAGTCTGCGCTGTTGAATGAGGTGGTGGGAACTGGATACGTGGCAGGTGGCTTCGCCCTTACGACGAATGTCATCTATACGCCAGGCGGAGCTGATCGTCCGGTCATGGACATCGCTGACATCGTGATAAGCCCGGCGACCTGGGGCAACATAAATCCAGAAGAAGGGGCGCTGGGTGCGGTCATCTACAACACCACAGCCGGCCCACAGGCGAGCAAGATCATGTGGGTGATTAACTTCGGATCACCGATCGTGGTGGATAACGGCACCTTGAGATTCAGTTTCCCGGATCCGACCAATCCAGCTTTGGCCATGGTGAGATCAGTTGGCTAATCTCGCCACACCTCTGTTGCAACTTGTCGAACAGATCACCGGAGAGAATCCGGATGGTATCTGGGGCGATACGCTCAACCTTGGATTCATGGATCTGGTGGATGATGCGATGGCCGGGCGTTCGGATATTAGCGTCACCACGATGGGGCAGTCACTGACAGATTTTCCTGGTGCGCCGAATGAATCCAGGGCCATGATGCTGGTGATTACCGGCACACCTGGCGTACCGAGAGAGGTTGTTGTTCCTGCCCGGCAGAAGCTCTACCTGGTCAAAAACGAATCAGACGGTGATGCAGTCATAAAGACGCTGAACAGTGTCGGCGTGACAGTCGTACCAGGAGACTTGGTTGCGCTGTACGTTGATCAGACTCTGGATGCTGTGATTCAAATTGGCTCGGTCGGAGGAGCTTTCGAGCAAGGTTCTGTCTTTCAATCGCCAGCCCAGCCAGGAACGATTATCGGATCAACTGCCGGCGCTCAGTTTCCCGGAGTCATTACAGCAACGCAGGGCAACATGGTCACTGCTCAGGTTCCTATTGACCCAGGTCCAGCAGGTGTCACGGTGGCTGAGACGAGTTATCGATGGGTCAAAACCAACTTCCCTGGTGGCACACCGGATGGCTCGCAGTATTCTCCATCACCATCCCTCGATCATTGCTATACGATCGCGATTGCGGAAGACGATGGAATCATTACGATTTTCCATGATTGCTACGTCTGCTTTTTTGCTGATGGTCTCAGCATCGAGTTCTTCAAGTGCAGTGGAGCGGCCTGGATCAGCGGCACCGTTCGCTTCATCTCGCAAAATCATAAGCCTCTTTTCACGACTTACCCACGAGTCTGAGCGATTGTCGATACCTTCACCTCAAGACTGAGATTGCGTAAGCCGGAAGTCGGAGCCAATCTCGACGAATGGGCCCCTCCGATCAGTGGCGGCTTGAATGACGGTGTGGCCGACATGATCGATCAGGCCATGGCGCAGATCATCGACATCAGCGTGACTGCCGGCAACATCATCCTGAGTACAGCCGAGGGGCTTCCTGACACGCAGCGACCAATGTTTATTCGCGCCACAGGGTCGGCTGGCACACCGCGGAACATTTCAGTGCCGGATCCACCGACCCAGAAGATGTACGTGGTGGAAAATACTGCTGACGATGACGTGACTTTCAAGACAATCTCTGGCTCAGGCGTGAGCTTGATGCCAGGGATCCGCGCAGTGCTGTTCGTTGATGAAGTCCTGGACGATGTGTTCTCGATCAGGTTTTTGGAAGACGCTGTGGTAGCGCCATCGCTCTGGATTACTGGCACCTTCGATTTAGAAGGATCAGCTCCAACGAAAACAGTGACCTATCGCTTTGCGATCCAGGGTGAAAACATCATGTTTCAACTGGAGGACTGGGTAAACATCACGATGTCTCCAGACCCAGGCAATCCATTCACAGAGTTCGAGATGATCCCGAATACGCCGGCCCTGTTTCCTGCGGTAGCTTTGCCTTCGTTTGAGCAGTCCTGGCCAGTGTATATGCGGATCAGTCCATCGATCGTCGAGAAGTGGAGCTTCACCATTGCGGCTGGCATCTGGAAGTTTACTAAGGACGATTTCCTGATACCGATTCCAGATAACTCGGTCCTGACGCTACCGCGCATCCAGACCATGACCTACTACAGCCTGGGCTTCTGATGGCTGATACCTTCACTCAGCAACTGCGGCTGACCAAGCAGAGTGACCAGGAAAACGTCAACATCTGGGGCAACAATTACAACGATGGTGTGATCGACCTGTCCGAGGATTCTATTGCTGCCAGAGTCGATCTTGAGGTCACGCTTTCGAGTCTCGAACTGAGTGTAGCGAACGGCTCTCCGGACACTTCCAGGCCCATGTTCTTGCATGTGGTCGGCAATCCAGGAGAGCCCAGGGTCATTACTGTTCCTCCGCTTCAGAAGCTATACGTGGTCTCAAACGAGACTGATCCACCGTTTGATGTCGAGATCAGGACCGCGGTCAATCCAGGGCGGCTAGTTCCTCCTGGGGCGAGATCATTCGTGTACGTCGATCAGGCGAACAATATCGTCCGTGCGCCAACCGATGCTGCCGGCGATACGGCACTGGTGCTGGAAGCTCCGTTTCAATCTCAGGTTTTCGACATCAACAATGTGACCGCTGGGCAGACCCAGGTGGTGATCAGCTTTCAAGCCCAAGGCGGCTTGACCGTTGTCCGCGTTCCATTGATCGATAGCACGATCAGCACTGATCTTTGGACCTTTACACCAGTGGGCTCGATAAATCCTGGCCTGGTGCCGGCTGGGCCAAACTTCAACGAGTACGATATTTGCATCAAGGAGAATGGTGTCCTGGTCGAATGCTTCTTCCGGATCACTACCGCTGGTCCGAATCAGATTAACCCCTCTGCCGGAGGACAATTCACTCCAGGATCTCAACGGGTAACTCAGTATCCGCTTGAGTTCATTATTCATCGAGGGCTCACCTAATGGCGATTAGGAGCAAATTGGTAGAGCTTGCGATCGGTCCAGGAGTCCTGACCGAGGAGACAGATCGTGGTGCCTTCGGTCGATACAAGGATGGCGACAAGATTCGTTTTCGCCAGCTCCTGGTTGAGAAGCTGGGCGGCTGGGTCTTGGCTCCTCTCGGTACTGAGCCAGGTGATGTCAATAACTCGAACAGTCAGTTCACTGGCCTGAGCGCAAGCTACATCGTCGGCGCGTCCACCATCCAACTTGAGTCAGCGATCAGCGTTCTGGATGGAGATCCGATATGGCTCTTTGGCTCATCCCTGGTTGGCGTCTGGGGCACCAGGACGATCAATGATGCAGGAGCAGTCGAGGGAGCATTTATCTTCGATCTCGATGCCGCGGTCACGGCTTCCCAGGGCGATGCGTTCGTCATTGAGTATCCGGCAGAGTTCCCTGGCGGCGATCCTGACTTCGCCAACGTCGCTCTGCTTGCTGATCAAGACGGTGCTGATGGTGCTACTTCGTACACGGAGCGATCGTCTAATGCGTTCAGCGCGACGTTCGTTGGCAATGCCCAGCTCGATACTGCTCAGTTCAAGTTCGGCCCTTCATCATTGCTGATGGACGGTGCTGGCGACTACCAGTCATACGCTGACAATGCCGGCCTCGATCTCGGTTCAGGTCCATTTACCATAGAAGGCTGGGTACGATTTAATACATTGCCTTCTGACAGCATAATGTCATTAGTTTCGCAGTGGGGATCAGGTTCTGATCGGGCATACAACGTATTTCTTCGGCACACCACGGCTTTTGACTTCACAATCGGATTTGAATGGCGGGATAATTTCTCAGGGTTTGAATCGGGAAGCATCGATCCGGTTGATCCAGTCGTAGATCAATGGTTTCACTGGGCCGTAATAAGAGATGCAGCCGGCGCACTGTTTATGTGGTGGGACGGTGCCAGAGAGTTCAATAGCAGCCCCGGTATTTTCGATGGGGCAATAGATAATTCCACTGTACCCATCAAACTCGGTGTGCGTGATCCGCTCGCAGGCGGCGGCAACGAGCAATTCCTTGACGGTTGGCTTGACGATGTACGCATCACCAGAAATGTTGAGCGATACGACACCAGCATGGACCTCACTGTGCCTGCGGCAGCATTCCCCACCTCCGGTGGCGGTGGTGGAGCAACGGTTATCAGTGGCGGCACGGTGGGCTCTGAGATCCTGATCATAGACAAGACGATCAACACCTACCTGATTGCCGGCACGATCGTCAGGATCGATCTCGATGGCGGTGGTGTTCATATCACCAGGACCACCACGAACATCGTCGCCGGCTCGTCAACGCTCACGCTACAGGATCCGTTACCTGATACTCCGGCTGCTGGCGATTCACTTAATCTCTACTGTGCCACCTCAGACATTCTGGATAACGTCGCTGGGCTGAGCTATGTGCTGCGCTTCCTGTCAGCAGCGATAGCGGCCTCGACAACCGTCAGGCTTACTGAGTCTCTACCGTGTGATGCCGATGGCCACAACGTCAACATCTTCGAGTTTCAACTGGCTACGGCTGATGGCGACCAGGCATCGACAACCAGCCTGGAGATCGTTGGAGTCACGCTGATTGCGAATGTGGATGGCGATTCCTTCCCGAACTCAATCGTGGTGGCTCCGGCCTTTCAGTCAGAGCAGACCTGCTACCTGGGATTCGCCAGGGCGCTGCATGACTGGGTAGATCTCGATGGTGAGCGATGGCTTGCTATTGGCACAGACGTAAAGCTCTACCTGGTGAACCAGGGCACGTTGTTCGATATTACGCCGCTTCGCCAGACAGGCATTCTCACGGATCCATTCGACACGGTTTTAGGTGATCAGACGGTGACCGTGAATGATGTGGCTCATGGTGGCGCGGTCGGAAACTTTGTTCGATTTACGGGAGCATCAATCGTTGGTGGCCTGAATCTTAATGACGAGTTCCAGATCGGCACCGTGATCGATGCAAACAGCTACACCATTGAGGCAGATTTCCCGGCCACCTCAAACGATACAGGTGGCGGCACGGTGCTGTTCGAGTACGACATTGACATCGGTGCATCCGGCAATGTCACTGTGCAGGGCTGGGGCACTGGCCCGTATGGCGCAGGTCTGTACGGTTTTGGATCAACGGTCACCGGCATCGCTGTTAAGCTCAGGATCTGGAGCCTGGATAACTTTGGTGAGGATCTGCTGGCCGCGCCGAGCGGTGGAGCTTTATTTCACTGGGATCTGAGTCTCGGTACGACAACTCGTGCGGTCTTAGTGGAGGAGGCTCCGGCTACCATTCAATGGATGACGGTCTCTCCGGAGGCCAGGCATGTCATCACCTTCGGTGCAGGAACAGGTAATGCAGTAGCTCCTGGTGATCCAGACAAGCTCCTGATCAGATGGGCCAGCTCGGAGAACTTCGAGGACTGGGTGCCGACCTCGATCAACACTGCCGGCGACTTGCGCCTGGATAAGGGCTCAGAGATCGTCACGGCAATCGAGTCTCGCGGCGACATCATCATCATGACTGATGAGTCGCTTCATGCGATGCAGTTTATCGGTGGCGCTTTGGTCTTCAGCCTTAGACATCTGGGTCAGAGTGTGGCGATTATCGGCCCGAATGGCGGCGTCGATGTGAATGGCATCGTGTTCTTCATGGGCGAAGACGACTTCCTGATCTATGACGGTGTGCTGCGAGTGCTGGACTGTGATGTCCGCAACCAGGTATTCGATGACCTCAATGGAGCCCAGGGCTTCAAGGTGTTCTCCTCGGTCAATAAGCTGTTCACCGAAGTCTGGTGGGTCTATCCGGATGCCACCTCCGAGACCAATACTCGCTACGTGAAGTTCAACTACAAGGATCTGGTGTGGGATTACGGCACTCTCGAACGTACCGCTTTCCACGATTCCAGTGCTTTCTTGTTGGCTCCCTATGCTACCCAGGGCGGCAAGTTGTTCCTGCATGAGACAGGCGTGGACGATGCCGATGAAGATGGTGTGTTGCATGCGATGATCTCATTCGTCGAATCGTATGACGCTGAGATCGAGGCAGGCGGCGAACACATAATGCACATTTCCAGGATGATCCCGGATTTCAAGACCCTGGTTGGTTCAGTAGATCTGACGCTGACTGGCCGGCAGTATCCCCAGGATGCAACGGATGAGGTGATCAAGGGGCCATTTACGATATTGCCAGCCACCGATCGCATCGACATGCGAATGAGGGCCAGGCAGATCTCGTTCCGAATCGACAGTGATGCGCTGGGCGACGACTGGCGTATGGGCACCTGGCGAGCAAAAGTCAAACCACATGGGAGACGTGGCGGTGGGTAGGCCATCCTTTCCACAATTCGACGCTGAATACGACCAGTACAAGATGCGTCAACTGGTCGATGAGTTGATTCGATGGATCAACACGGTCGAGGCTACGACAGGAAGCGGTGGTGGTGGCGTTGCTCCTATTGAGACAGTGCATAACGCACTGCTTGGTCGAGACGCCGCGGATGCTCATCCTCAGACTGCGGTCAGCGGATTGACCTCTGCCCTGGCAGCGATCAACTTCCAGGCCCTGGTAAACACCACCAACATCTCGGTCAACAGCGCCGGCATCACGGTGAACGCCAATGCGATCACGGCGCTCGATGTGAGAGTCACTGCCAACGATGTTGAATTGGATCTTGCACGTACACAACGGTATTTTTTTGGCGAATGAGCAGCGGCATACTTGGACAGGCGGCACCAGCAGCGACGACGCTGACGGACATCTATACGGTGCCGTTGCTGACGGTGGCTACCATGAGAGTCATTGTCACCAATCGAAGTCTCAATTCTGCGCTGTTCAGCGTAGCGGTATCGAAGGATGGTGATCCGATTGCGGACGAACATTTCATTGCTTTCGATAAGCGGATCGAAGGGAGCGACACTGGTTCAACTATAGGCTTTGCAGTATCATCCGGCGACATCGTTCGGGTGGAATCTAATACTGGAAATTTGAGTTTCACGGCAACGGGCGAAGAACGTGCCGAATAATAGATGGAGAGCGATATGGCGATGACGAAAAGAGTCCAGGCTGCCAGGAAGGAGGCCCAGGAAAAGCGACTCGAAGCAAAAGGTAAGAAGGGTTATCCGGAATTTTACGCCAACCAACCCTTGCAGAAGGTCAAGGCAGCAGCCAACGAAGAAATTCGTAAGGCGAAGCAAGCTGCCAAAGACGCTGCGGAGAATCTGGAGGTTGCCGAAATAACCGGAGAAGGACTTGAAGCGGCACAGGAAGCTGCGATGGCTGCATACATGCTGGTGGCCAAACTCGAAGCAGGTAAGCGTACTCGACCGGGCGTATCCCTGACTGCAAAAGGGGATAACTAATGAGCGCCACCAACCTATTTGAAGACGACATCCTTGATCTTCTGTTCACAAACGTAGCAGCACCGAATGTCGGTGATGCAGCCGGTCTGCCACCTTCAGTCGGAGCTGGTAACTGGAACATCTCGTTGCACACTGGCAACGCGATCAGTGACACCTCGACGCTGCAAACGGATAACGAAGCTGCTTTCACCAACTACACACGAGTCTCGGTTGTTCGATCGGTTGCTGGATGGACTGTTGCTTCTGGTACAGCTACCAATGACGCCGCGATTACATTCCCACAATCCGGATCAGGCCCAGAGACTGAGACTGATGTTGGCTTGGGATTCGCATTTTCTGGTGCTGGCGTATTGCAGATCTTCTCGACGCTCGATGCAGATCTGATCGTCAACAACCTGGTGACACCGGAGTTCGCTATTTCCGCGTTAGCAATATCGCTCGATTAGTTCAGCACACTTGTTGTGCCATATAGGAGAACGAAGTGAAGGATCTATTTACATCAGAGCAGGTGAATGTTCAGCAGGCATTGGACATCGTTGGGTTGCAGCTCGGAGACAACAGGATCCGGCTGTATTACCAGACTGCGTTCAAATTTTGCTCGGATCTTCAAGGTGGATCGAAGATCGCAATGGCGCATGAAGGCATCAAGCCTGAGTTTTGGCAGAAGCTGGCTGACTATGAAGGGCAGGTAATCGATACGCCGCTCAACAGGTTATATCGTCGCTCGACTTACAACAGCAACGTGACTGATCCAAGGGTGGACATCGAAGGTTCCCTGGTGGTGTGTTACTTCGATGATTTGACTGCAAAATTTCACTTCTCCGATGCAGCTCAACTGTGCGTATGGGTGAGAGTTGCGGCCAAGCATTGCAAGAACTGGGCAGGTGATCGCAGCCGAATCAGGAATGTTTATGCCAGGCTGACTGACGCTGAGGAAACCGAGAAACTGACACTGGTTTCATAGGTCAGTGGACCCACCAGGCCCGGTAACGAATGCAAGCATTGAGGTCACGAGAATGGTTGAAGTAGTTAAAACGGTCGTCAAGGACTTCAATCCGGCGCTGCTGGACGAGGAGCTTGATGCGACCATCGTGCCTACGCGGGACACATTCTTTGCTGGCTTCGTTCGCTCACAAATAGACAGCAATGTGGCCACACCGCAAGCGAGAACTGTCAGTGTGGACAGGGTACTCGGCACTCAAGACGACGCAGCGGAAGGCGAAATTCGTTTCACGTTTCGTGATCCACAAACGGGAGCCGAGGACACGGCGCTCGATAATGCGCTGACTGCTCATGTGGCAACCGGCACCACGGCTGAGCAGGATCGAGTGGCTTTGGACGCTAGTGATCTTGACCAGTTGATTACCGATCTGCCAAACATTACGGGAATGAATCTTACGGCGCTGAAGGTTCACGTCGAAAGGCTGACGCGCAACTACGTGCGTGACGCAAAATCGCCAACACCACCAGTCTGAGATGACTGGTGGCTAATCTACTCACTAACCTGGCGCTTACTTCAGCGTTCACGGTGACTGGCAGTTTTACCGTTATAACCGGCATGACGACCACAGTGACGATTGCCGGCACAGGCAGCGTTGTCTTTTTGATGATGACGCTCAACCCGGATATGGGCGACAACTCGGACGAGTGTGCCGAGTATCGCTTCACGCACGATGGCGCTCGCGTAGGCCCGGTAGTCAGCTCCTTCAAAGACGCCACCAATGAAGGAACGGGACGTTCGCTTTTCTTCGCGCTCGAAGGTCTGTCTGCCGGCAGTCATACGTTCGCGGTAGAGGCAGCAAACCGTTCCGGCACTGTAGTCATTGATACGGCTTTTGTGCGGACCTTCCAAGTCGTAGAGATCGAGAGTGGCGCGTCGATTTTGGTTGACCTTGAAACGCAGGTCAGCAATACCGTTCCTTCAACTTACGCCGACATGACCAACCTGTCAGCCGACGCTACACCGAACAGTGCCAGCTCGTTGCTGCTGTTCACGCATGGTAGTCAAATACTTGGTCAAACCGGCCAAAAAGCCTCGATACATCGCTTTGCAATAGACGGTACTCAAGACGGTCCTGAAATGTCCAACGTGATGGACAACGTGGACGAGACAACCGGCTGCACGATGGTCTTTGGCGTGACCGGAGTCTCAGCGACGAGTCAGACGTTCTCGGTCCAGCATGAAGTCTTGCTCGGCACCGCTGTCATGGATACGGCGCGGCCAAGGACGTTTCAGGTTATCGAGATCGAGAGCGACTTTTCTCTTGAGGTCGATGTGGAATCGGTCAGCGCAGACAGCGCAGCGGCAGGTTTTACCGACATGACTGACATGACTGGCAGTCCGGATATTGATTCGACCAGCAGCATCGTGCTGCTGCTGGCGAATTACACGATAGGAGGCGCGGCTGACGCAACCTCCAACAACCAATTCGAGATCGGTACAACTCTGGACGGTCCAGAAGCGTCGGTATGGAGTGACGCGGCGGATCGGCCCGAATCTTTGAGCATGGCCTTCGCTATTACCGGCGAAAGCGGCGTCACGGATGTAGCGTTGCAATGGCAAAACAGGCAATCCACAGCATCGACTAATACATCTCTCCCGCGCACCTTCCAGGTCATCGATCTCATCCTGGCAGTATCAGGAGCGATTGCCGCAACGCCAGACCTGATATTCAGCGCGGCAGCAGATCTTCGCGGTCGAGGCCAGCTCAGTGCAACGGCAGCCATGATTTTCTCGGCAGCGGCAGATCTGCGAGCGAAAGGCCAGCTCAGTGCAGCGGCAGCACTGACCTTCGCTTTGACTGCGGATCTACGAGCCAGGGGCCAGCTCACCGCAACGCCAGCAATGGCTTTCGCTTTGGCGGCGGATTTACGAGCGAAAGGCCAGCTCAGTGCCACGCCAGATATAGTTTTCGCTTTAGCGGCAGACCTCCGGGGCCGAGGTCAACTCAGCGCAGCGGCAGATTTAGTCTTCGCTTTGACAGCGGACCTGCGTGGTCGAGGGCAGCTCAGCGCAACGCCAGATTTAGTCTTCGCACTCACCGCTGACTTGGTTGATCAACAGGCAGGGGCAATAGCGGCCACACCTGATCTGGCCTTCACCTTGGCGGCAGATCTCCGCGGTCGAGGGCAGCTTACCGCTGTGGCAGACCTGGTTTTCGCTTTGGCAGCGGACCTCCGGGGCCGAGGCCAGCTTACCGCCGCGGCAGACCTGATATTCGCGTTAGCGGCAGACCTGCGAGCGACAGGCGACATCAGCGCCACGGCCAACCTGGTTTTCGCTTTGGCAGCAGACCTGCGAGCGAAAGGTAACGTGAGTGCAACGCCAGATCTGGTCTTCGCCCTGGCGGCAGACTTGCGTGGTCGAGGACAACTCAGCGCAACGGCAGCACTGGCTTTTACTTTGGCAGCGGACCTTCGGGCCAGAGGACAGCTCAGTGCAACGGCAGACCTGGTTTTTGCTTTGGCGGCGGACCTTCGGGACGCTGCTGCGGGAAATATGACCGCAACGCCGGCAATGGTTTTCGATTTGGTCGCCAACCTGGTAGGCAAAGGTCGGCTCGATGCGGCAGCTCTGATGCAGTTCATTTTGACAGCAGACCTGCGTGGTCGAGGACAACTAAGCGCAACACCTTTGCTCGCGTTCGCGGTTACTGCCAACCTGATAGGAAAGAATCTAATCGACGCATCGCCGGCAATGACATTTTCGGTGACCGCGGATCTTCGCAATGCGACTCCGGTCTCGACGTTTACGTCACGCCACATCGAGCGGTTTATTAACTAGCGAGGAAGTCTATAATGCGGGACGATCGGAGTCGGAAGCCATAGGAGTAGCCACATGAAGAAAGTCAAGATCCGCAGGGCGACACCCTGGGACGTGATCAAGGTCGCGCATCTGTTGAAGCGAGCGGCTAAGGAACAACGAGAGGACATCTGGTATTCGACGATCAGTATTAACGAGACGAAGCAGATCTTTCACATACTGAGCCTGATTGACCAGGGTTTTGTCGTTGTCGCTGAGACGCACGATCAAAAGCAGATCGTAGCAGCGATGGGTATGTCGATCGCCAGGGATGACTGGAGCGACGACTGGGTAATGCAGAACGATTGGACATACGTTTTGAAAACTTGGAGAGACACGGATGTTGCCGACCAGCTTATAAAAGCGGTCGAGAGATTTGCGGATAAAAGTGGAGATCCGGCGACAGGGAAAGGGTTGCCAATCATTATCGGAATGATGACTGGCCGCGACACCGACTTGAAAGATAAGTTGATGGAGCGCAACGGCTACCAATATGGTGGCGGCAACTTCGTGAGGGCACCAAGAGATGTCCAAAAAGAAAAAGACAACGACTCAAGAGAGGAAGATACCGGCGTGGCTTGAGTCAGGCAGTCAACTAGCGGTATCGATGGGCAAGAAAATTGCTCAGCGTCCCTATGAAGCATATACGGGGCAACGATTCGCTGAGCTTGATCCGAACGAGCAGCGAGCGATGGAGATGGCCGCCACCGAAGGTGGTGTGTACCGCGGAGACATTGAGCGGTCACGGCAATTAGCCGAACAAGGAGCGCAGTCGTTCCTTGACGCCGACATCGAGGCGTACATGAATCCCTATATCAAAAGCGCACTGGAGCCTGCGGCTCGTGAGCTGCGTGAGGAGGGGATGCGAGCGAGGACTGCGGCAGGCCAGGAGGCTGCCATGGCTGGAGCCTTTGGCGGATCCAGGGCTGCCATCCTTACATCCGAGGCCAGCGGCAAGAGCCTGGAGGCGATCTCCGATCTGTATGAGCGGGGTTATGCTTCGGCCTTCGAGTCCGCGGCCAACCGATTCGAGCAGGATCGTGTGACAGCTCGCGCTGCCTCTGAGCAATTCCTTGCAATCGGAGAGCGTGGTCAGCAGATGCTCTCCAACGAGATGAACAACCTCCTGGTGACAGGCGGCCTGCGCCGGCAGTTGGAACAGGTTGGCCTCGATTTCGATTACGGGCAATTCATCGAAGCCAGGGACTGGGACATCACCAACCTGCAACCGCTCCTGGCTGCACTCAGCACCGTACCCTACAGCGAGACCCAGACCACCACCGAGGAGACCAGCGGTGGCACATTCCAGGCAGTCCTGGGTGCTGCGGCTACGGTTGCTGCGGCCTACTTCACTGGCGGCCTGAGTACGATGCTCACGGCTGGCGCTGCTAAAACGGCTGCTGCTGCGGCCACTGGCGGTGGCGGAACGGCTGTGCCTTCGTGAACGTATAGAGGATTATCATGGGCAGACTACTTGAAGAATATATCGCCAACAGCGTCCCTGCGTTGCAGGCCATAGTAGAACCAGAAGCACAGTATATGGAGCGTGTGAGTGAGCGTGGGGGTCAACAGCAGCCTGAAGGTGCGACGACCTTCCCATTGTCTCCTGAACAACCGATACAGGGGCAACCTATCGGTCCAGGTGGAGCGCCAACAGGGCCTATGGCGGCTTTGCCTGGCCCTGGTGGGATAAATCCAGCAGCAGCGGCGATTCCTACCTTTGAAGGCGCACCAACTCCAGGCGGCCCACAGCCAGCAATGCCTCCTGTAGAAGCTCAGCAACAGCCAGACAGGAGTGGCGAGTTCGAGCCCACACCTGACAGCTTCGCCGGCATGTCTGAGAATGCGTCTCCGGAGGACATCAATAATGCCACCAAAGCGATAGAAGAAGCCCTCAATGCGAAGGACTCATCGATCGATGAGGAGCATGCCAAGGTCACAGGTGCTGAAGTTACGGACTCCGTGGACGATCCAGATGGCAAGGCCAAGGGTGAGGGACTGACCAGGCAGGAGAAGGCCCTGATTCTTATGGAGTTTGGCCTGAACCTGATGGCTTCCTCCGGCACAGGTGAAGGCACCCTGGCTGGTGATATTGGCCAGGCTGGTGGAGCTGCGCTCAAGGGTCACGTAGGTCGCAAGCAAGCGTTAAGACAGGCCGAGATCGATCGTAAGGAACGTGAGCAAAAGTCGCGTCTCACCGAGGCGCAGATTAAGAAAGCCGAAACGGCACCCTCAACGATCAAGACCGACAAAAGCGGGAACTTCATCAGCATCTCGGAAGGTGTATCCACTCCGATTCTTGATGCAGGTGGTGAGCCAGTTAGTGCGGCCAACGTGGAGAAGTTTAATTCCGAGGTCGATCGTCAGGCTTATGAGGAGCTGATATGCGAAGGCATGTCAGGCGCTGAATTGAAGCAATGCAAGCGACGTGCGCTTGCATACTCGAAGGGCGGTGGTGCGAAGATCGCATTCCCAGAACTTGAACGGGCTGCTCAGGTCGATGCAGTGATGGACAACCTGGAGAATCCTGACAGGAAAAGCGCCAAGTACCCTGTGGCAAGCGCCGGTCGAACAATGCGCTGGAAGGATATGTCGCCAGATCAGCAGGATGAAGTAGCGAGAGGATTCGTTGATCGTCGGATGAGAATTTGGGAGGAGCCCAAAGCTAAAGCTAAAACTCCTGGCGTGACAGCCAGCGAGATCATGGCGGGATTGTCACCAGAGGATCGTGCCAGTTTGAAGCCAGGCATAGGTTACACGCTGGAAAATGGCACGAAATTCGAGATGGTTGACGGTGAGATTCAGATCATAGAGTAATGGCCGGTTTTTCCATCATATCCAAAGAAGACCTGGAGGAGCAGGAGCCTTTAGCGGCAGCTCCGAAGCCAGAGGGGTTTTCTATCGTCGCAACGTCTTCACTCGACGTAGAAGCTACAGCTCCGATTGAAGCTCCAAAGTTGAAGCCCTTCTCGATCATCGAACGAGCGCCTGTCTCCGCTCCCATTGAGATTGGAGATACCGGCGAGCCAGGCTTCTTCGGTCGTGCCTTTGATTCTTTCCAGGCGTGGCGTGATGAAAATCTGGCTGAGCGAAAGCGCAATGCTCTAACTCGCGAGGAAGCCAGGCGGCTCACCAAGAACAACATCAAACGCAGTCGAGAGATGTTCAGCAATGAGAACTTCGGCCCGTTTGGTTTTGGTGACATAAAGCCGGTGCCTTACTCTGCCCTGGTACGCGCCGGCCTGGAGGAGCCACCAGAGGATGAGGTCGAGAATGCACTGATTGATCATATGGCTGGACAGAAGCCAATGGTTGAAGGCCGGCTAAAGAAGGAGCGTGAGAACTGGGCCAGGTATCCCAAGGATCCGAATGGTTTTGTGATCGATCCAACCAGGACGCTGATCCAGAACGAGGATGGCACTCAGTCGAGCGAGATCAGCATTACGCTTGATATGAATGGTCGCTGGTTCAACATTCCCAGCGTCGTCAGGGGTAAGCAGGTATCTCAGGATGACGCCATCATTGATGCTCTCAACTGGGCGAGGAAAGGCTGGCTCCATCCGAACTTCGCTACCGAGGAGGAAGCAGTAGAAGCAGCCAAGGCCCGATCCGATGCGATCATGGGTGCCAGGGCTGAGTGGCAAGCTCGCGATCCTGATGAGCCGAAGAAGCCGGAAGAAGAAAAAGAGGAAGATCCCTGGGGCACTGTGATCTGGACGCACATCAGCAACGTGCCGCATATGTGGAAGGGACAATACGGCGCTGCCAAGATGTTCATCAATGCGCCACGAGACCTGGCTTACATACTGGAAGCTGCGTCAGATCAAGGGGTTGCCCCGGAGAATAGCTTTGCCCTTGAGGTCGAGGCTTTTGTCCAGGGCAAGGATCCTGCTGAGTATTATGGCGAGCTGCTGAAGGAGGCAGCGAACAACGCTGACCTGCAAGAGGGCCTGCGGATCAACCAGGAGGCGATCAAGTATCTCCAGGGGCATCAGCCGAATGTAAACGAAGAAAGCATCAAGTATTACGTTGGAGCGATTGTCTCTGGATCACTCAATATGACGCCGATGCTGGTTGCTGCTGCGGTTACCAGGAATCCTGCTGTCGGTGCTGCCATCATGGGCGGCCAGGTTTTCGCTGATCAATACGCTGCATCCATTCGCCAGGGACGATCGCACAGCCAGGCAACCATGGACGGTGTGGTCGTCGGTGCTGCTGAGATTCTTACCGAGATGGTTCCTCTCGGTATTTTGACCAAGGGAGGTGGCACATTACTGAAGCGAATGTTGAAGGCTGGTGGTGCTGAAGCAATCCAGGAGCCGCTGACGCAGCTCATCCAGGAGGCTTACCAGGTAGGAGTCATCGATGATGAGATGACTTTCGGTGAGGCATTGCTGGAGATTATAACCACCGAAGAAGGCCGGGCCATGTTGAAGCGGTCAGCCATTATCGGCTTCGGTGTTGGCGGCACCCTGGCTACCGCGGCGCATCCGTTCTACAGGAACATGGAGGCTGAGGATAAAGCTGATCCAGACGATCCTGGCTGGATGGATCTTCCGGAAACTGGCCCTGGAGGTAAGCCACTAAAAAAACCGAAGCGTATGACTGCATCCGAACGGGCTCAGATGATCTCGCCAGAGGAAGCTAAGGCACTTGACCTGACTGAAGTCGATGTCACTGTTGAATTGATGGAGCGAGCTGCTAACGCCGATCCGTTGACGATCGATGAGCAGTACACCATTACCAACAACGGCTACGGCAAATTCCAAGGCGCTGAAGAAAACCTCATTCTGGTGGCGAAAGGTCTTCAAGAACTCGAAAGGTTACGTGACCAAGCTGCTGGCGAAGAAATCGTCCTGGAGGGCGAGGAGGTCAATATCAGGGCCGCTGGCGAGGTGGTCGAAATTACTGCCGAGATTGAGCCTGATGTGACTCCAAGGCGAGCCACGCGAGCGGAGATGGAGTTCGCCAAAGTTCACGAGCTATTCAAGCCTGTCATTAACGCGATGAGCAAGGATCTCACCCAGACACTGGAGAAGCGATGGGCGAGTTTTAACCTGGATCAGAGGGCTCAGATACTCACCACCTTCGAGAATATCCAGAAACTACCTTCTGCTGAGAGAGTGGAAGCGGCAAACAACGAACTGAAGGCATTGCTGGAGCAGTTCCAAGCGGCTGTCCAGGGTGAGCCACCGGATGAGGAAGGCGATGTCGTCGATACCCAGGGCGAGAAGATCGTCGTGTGGCGTGGTGAGCATGGCCTACGCGAGGACCAGGATCCGGAGTTCCAGGCCAGGGTTGGCTCGCTGTCATTCGGCAGTCTGAGTACAGCCACGGTCTATGCGAAGGAGCCGAACGATCGGACCAGGGATCGAATGGCTGCGGATCCTCGTGTGCGTGGCTACACGCTGAACATCAAGAAACCGTTCGTCAACTCGAAGGACGATCCGTTCATCGACATGGGTGAGATCCGCAGGAAGCTGGGATCGGCTGCGGTCAAGCGCATCGTAGAAGACACCGACCTGTCGAATCGCATCATGAATACCGACAACTGGGCGGAGAACTTCGCCCAGGAGTTCGACAGCCCTGCTGAGGTATTGAGGAAAGCGCCGGAGCGGGTTGATCAGTTGTACATGGATCTGTTCGCTATCCTGGACGACGCAAGGCTCGTTCAGATGATGCGGAAGAAAGGATTCGACGGAGCGATTCATCAAGGCATGGGCGAGAACTTCGACGAGATCGAGTACCGAGTCTTTGATCCAGCACAAGCCATTCGACTGCCAGAGTTTCAGATCGTCATGGAGGAGGAGATAGTCTCCGAGATGGAGGTCTTCAGATCTGATGTCACCGAGTCTCGTAGTTCGATCAGGGCTCGCCTGGAGGCAGTGCAGCGTCGTGTGAAGGAGCCAAAGAGTCCGGAGCAGGCTGAGGCTGGCAACTATCCGAAGGGACATATGCTGGTCGATTCTATTCCAGTGACGATCGAGACCAGGAAGGGCGGCACCAGGCAAGGCATCGATCGGAAGGGCAAGCCCTGGACATTCAAGATGAAGGATGCCTATGGCTACATCAAGGGCACCGAGAGCAGGGAGGCTGATGGCCGAGGCGGCTTCGATCAGATCGATGTGTTCATTGGCCCGTACCTGGATTCGGGCCATGCGGTGATCATCAATCAGAAGAAAGATCCCAAGCAGCCGATGTCCCTGGAGAACTTCGACGAGCATAAGATCATGCTCGGTTACCGGGACACCCTGGAGGCCGAGAAAGCCTACCGTCGCAACTACACCGATGGTGGCGCACAGATGGGCTCAGTGGTCGCGATGACGACCCAGGAGCTGCGTGAGTGGCTGGAGACTGCCAATACGAAGACACCTGCAACTCTATTGGAGGTGGTGTTCGTACCTGGTAGAGGCGAGGTGGACTTCCGTCCATTCCAGCCGGCCCTTGACGCAGCTCTCGCCTATACGGAAGCAAACGATATTGAGTACGAGCCTGCCAAGGAACGGGCCAAGCTCGATGCTGTTCGGGCGGCGAAGATCGCCAGAGAGTTCACCGCAATGGAGCATGCGCCGACCGATCCAGACGTGCAGGCAGCTTACCAGGCGATGATCGAGGAGACCCTGGCTCAGTATGAATATGTCCTGGAGAGCGGCCTGGAGGTCGAGTTCATCGTGGGCAAGGATCCATACACGAGCCCCAGGGACGCGATCCTGGACATCCGTGAGAACAATCACCTGTGGGTCTTTCCCACACGAGAAGGCTTTGGATCCAGGGCTGAGTTCGAGGCGATCGACAATCCGCTGCTGAATGAGACCAAGTACAAAATCTCCGGCAAGGTGGCTCTGGCGAACGACATATTCCGTGTAGTCCATGACTACTTTGGCCACCTGGCCAACGGTTTTGGTTTCCGTGCAAGGGGTGAGGAGAATGCCTGGCAGCACCATGCTGCCATGTATTCTCCGCTGGCCAGGCGAGCCATGACCGTGGAGACCAGGGGCCAGAATAGCTGGGTCAATTATGGTCCTCATGGTGAGACCAACCGCACAGCGTCAACGGCTGATACCGTGTATGCTGACCAGAAGATCGGGCTCCTGCCAGTCTGGGTGTCCGAGGAGGGTAGATTAAGTGCTAAGCGCCAGATTGTTGAAAGCCGCCGAAGAAAGGATCGCGACCTTGATGCCCCGCCAGTCTCGGCAGATGGTCGCATCACCCTCACGCACTACAGCAGCCGACCCGACATCGACCGGCTCAACCCCAGCTTCTACGGGCAAGGGCTCCGTGGCGCTGAAGCCAAAAGGGCGCAAGCCAGGCCGGAAGCGTGGATCGACCGCACCTACTACGGCATCGCACCGGGCGTTCCAGGTGGGTATCGGAAGGAATCGGGACTAGGCCCTGAGACCTATACGGCGAGCGTCGATGCTCGTCTCCTGTATGACTTCCAGGCTGATCCAGAAAACCTGGCAGTTCCAGATCTCAATGAATTAGAGAAGGCTATTCGTGACGCCGGCTACTCCGGTTATTGGCTGAAGCATCCTACCCTGGGCCTGGTGGCGTCTGTCTTTGATCCGCTTGAGGTCGAGACGAAGAAAGGTCCATCAGCGAGATCCAGGCGTAAAACGAATGCAGGTCGTGGTCTCTCTGTCAGTGAAGTGCAAATTGCCGTGCAGAGAGTCTATCGGCTGTTTCGTACTGTGCCTCCGGTACGAGTGGTCGAATCCATCGAGGATCTGCCGCGTCATCTCCAGGTGTCCATGGAAGATGAGCATTCAAAGCGCAACACCACTGGCATGTACGACCAGGGTGCCTTCAACGATGACATCTACATCATCGCAAATAACCTCACCGACACTGCCGAGGCGATCGAGACCTTGTTGCATGAGGTGGTCGGTCACTTCGGTCTCAGGCAGGTCATCCCGCCATGGAGATTCGATGAGTTCATGGACCTGGTGGCCAAGTCGTTCCCGAAGCAGGTCAGGGAGATCGCGCAGAGCTACGATCTGAGCTGGGACAACATTGAGGAGCGCCGGGTTGCCGCGGAGGAGTTCATTGCTCACACCGCGCAACGTGTCCTGGCTGGACAGACTGTATCGCAGAAGGCCAAGCAGCTCCTGGATAGGGTCGTCGATGCTTTGATGAACGCAGTTCGTTGGGTGACAGGCAAGCAGCAGATGTTCACCACCGGGCAGCTATTATCGATCATCGCTCAGTCGAGCGACTTCGTGCAGCGACCAGGTGGTTATAAGCGATCCAAGCAGCGAGGCCGCCTGCGCCACGTCAGCGCCCCATACTTCTTTTCCCAGGTTTGGAAGGCATTCAACGATACCGATACCAAAGCCACGACCGCTGATGGCTGGAAGCAGTTCATTACGGGCCAGCTCAAGCAAGGAAAGATGAAGCAGACCGAAACCGATTGGATGGGTCTGACAGATGGTGTTGATGAAAATAAGAAAATTAAAAGTACGTGGCTTGATGAGTTGACCTGGGGCCAACTTTATCAGCTATCCGCGAATAGCAGCTATCCAGGCTCAGAAAGAATGGAGGATGTCGAGAACCTGTTTCCCGAGCCGATGTTCGAGGTCTTCAAGGAGCAGCGCGAGCTGGGAGCCGAGAACTCTGCGGCCATCAAACGTGCCATGGAGCTGCAAGGAGAGGCATTCGAGGAGGCATTCCCGGATGTCCAGAAGAAGATCGGCGCTCCTGATTACAATCATACGGCGAGTGAGTTCCGGCGCACCTGGCTGGAAGACAAAGAAAACAACATGCTTCAGTTCCTGCCGGTCAACGAGCAGCGTGATCTGACGCTCGGTAAGGAACGACACGAGGAGCTGACTAATCAGCTCGAAGCGTTTGGTGAGACCAAGCCGAAGAAGATTCCGGTTGCCTCTATTCAGTCCTACATCGAGCGCAATGGAGTGGACATCGATGTCAGGCAACCAGGCGGCGACGACGAGTATGGAGAGCCGTACTTCGATGAGACCAGCCCAGACGAGGAGACCGAGGCTGACGAGGATAAGTGGTACGAGCATTGGCAAGAGATCGAGGATCAAAACTGGGGCGATTACCACGCCACCGCACTGACGGAGGTTCACTCAGAGCATAAGTGGGATCCAGATCTCGAAGCGGATCCTGCCGTCGAAGCAGAAGCCGACATGAGCATCGAGGAGTTGAACGAAGTTATCGGTGACTGGGATGGCACGTCCACCGATGACATGGAGGAGGAAGCCAGCGACAAAACCAGGGAGAACATTGAGGAAGATTATTACGCCGACGAACGCTCAGACTGGGAGGACAAGAATAAAGATGCTTCTTGGTTCTCAGGGCAGTACACACTCCGCACCGACAGCGATGGCGACTACTCCGTTTATCACGATGAAGATGGCGATCTCGGTTACAACTCAGACTTCGATTCGGCTGCGGAAATCGCTATTGAGCATTACGAGAAACGCACTGCGGCCTGGAAGGAATACATGCTCAGTCCAGCCGGAGAGGACTACCAAGTCCTGCTGTTCCGTTGGCAGAATCCAGACAAGTCGATCTTCGAGGAGAGCGGTCACTGGGAGAACGAGGACAACTTCGTAGCCCATGTGCGCTTCGACATCCGCAAGGATGAGGATGGCAACGACGCGATCTACATCGATGAGATGCAGTCCGACTGGCACCAGGCGATACGTGATTCGGTCAAAGAGGAGCTGTCCAATGTCTGGTCAGAGCATGGATATGTCGCTGATTACGATAATCGTGATGGCACCTTTGGTGGTGGCGAAGATTACGATGGCACACCTGTTGCCAAGATGTATGAGCAGGCCAGAGAAAAGGCGCTATCGAATCCGGAGCAGGTGAAGCAGTGGAGGGACAAGGCCGAGAAGCAGTTCAAGGCTATCGACAAATACAAGGATTCGGTCATCGAGGAGATGAAGGAATGGTCGATGACCAAGGATCTGGCCTTGGAGTTGAAAGCCAGGCTCGTGAACGAACGGGCAACTAACGCCAAAGAAGTTCTCTCCCGATTCGCTGCAAAAGTCGATTCCAAAGCAGCAGGGGCGACTGCCACAGAAGCTGTCTATCAAGAGGCGATTCGATCTAGCATCTACGAGGAGCATGGCTTCGTCGATGGCTTGAGCGAGCAGATGAATATCATGTTCTCGTCCTACCGAGAGCTACGCAAAGGCGAGCAAGGGGCTCAATTAGATTCTCAACTGATCAGCCGGGAGGAGTTTGATCAGATGGTTCTTGACCATGCCAGGGGGGCAGGTCAAAGCGCCAGGATCCAGCATGTAACAGTCGCGGATAATCCAGAGTGGTCAACGGTAATGTCTGAAATCTGGGACAACGTACCGGAAACTGACTACCGCGAAGCGAAGAAGGTGATGAAAGAACTCAGCCAGCCAGTGGCCGATGTTGCTGCTTGGGATGGCACCAAAATGTCCAAGATGGAAGGCGACATCGTTGACCAGGCCAGCAAGCAGTTACACGACGAGGCCATGAATCTCAAGCTGAAAGACATGCCAGAGACCGTGAATGAGTGGCAGCAGGTCCAGGATGGCACTCACCAGAAGGATGCCTGGGAGTTGGTCATCAATAACATTGGCAGCGAGTCGAGCGGCTGGGAGAGTTCTCAGGCTCTGTCACTGTATTCGGCATTTGCCAAGCTCGCTAAGGCGATGAATTTTGTTTCAGCCTCCAGCATGCGCCCTGAATTTTCTGCAACAGATCGAGGCTATGAGACCTTTACCTATGTAGCGGATGAGAATCAGATTGCCAACTTCGAGCATGGCATCTTGGCCTTCAACGAGTCGAAGGATAAGTACCAGCAGTATGCAGATGGCCAGAGCTTTGCTCCGTTCGAGAAGGACTGGCAGCTCCTGGTGATCAAGCACATGATCGCTGAAGCGGTCAGGCGCGGCATGAAGCGGATCTACTTCTCCAAAGGAGAGGTCCACGGTGTTCGCTGGCACGGTGCCGAGACCGTCTCAGATATTTCCTTCAAGAAGCATCCAATCGCAGCGATTGAGCAGGATCCAACTCCAGATCTATTCACTGGCGAACTGAAGTCGAAAAAGCAGGGCAATGAGTTCACGATCGAGTTGGTTGCCAAAGGCGGACAGCGACACATCCTGACGACGAACACGCAGCTCAGTAAGAACGTGGGCAATCGGGTTGCGAAACTGATCCTGGCATCGAAAAACGATGAGGGCATGATCACCCACGAGGATGTCGATCAACGTCATATCCTCATCCCAGCCGTATCTGGAGGCGAACGGCTGAGTGGATCGAGGGTGATTTACAACCAGGTCGCGGTCAACCAGGTCAACAAATTCCTGAAGAAATTCAAGGGCAAAGTGAAAGACTCTTGGGTGCCAGGCACCGTCAGCCTGGAAGACAGGGAGACAGCAGAGAGGGAGGGTGTTGCCACCAAGGGTCTGCCGGGCGAGGAGTTCCAGCGATGGCAGAAAGCCAGGATGCGTAGGCTGAGCGGCATCGAAGTGACCTCGAAAGTCGATGGTGGTTTTGAGTCCAGCATCTACAAAGAGGGTGAGAGCATCATGGATCCGGTGGTGAAAGGTGTTTGGATCGTTGAAGCTCCAGACGATAACGGTGTCTTCCAAAAGGCCAGCACCTTCTATGCTGGCAGGGACGGTGCTGAGCGTGAGCTGTTCAGGCTTCAGCGCCGGCATGGCGACAAAGCCTGGGGATACGAAGCCTGGGAGATTGAGATCACGCCGAAGCTGGAGGCAGCAGCCAGAACAGGATTCCCGTTATTCCACAAGCGAGGCAAGCCGAAGACCGGCGACAAGGGCCTGGACGATGCGCTGGACTGGGCGAGCGAGAACATCGGCCCACCAGGACCACGATCGATTGAGCGATTGCAAAGACGGATCAACGAAATCGTCAACATCGAACGGAAGCAGATGAAGCTGGAGCAGGCTCTGATCGATCAGTTCGCCGGCCTGAAGTGGGCAATCCGTCAGACGCATGATCACGAACTGCCGGCACAGATGAATGCGTACAAGCAGGCGCACTTCACGACCAGCATGGACTCACAGATGTACGTGTTCCTGACGCACGGCATTCCGGTGTGGGAGGAAGTCGCGACTGCCGAAGGTACAGGCACGATCACTGGCATCAAGGAAGGCAGCAAGGGCCTCCTGGAAGTCCTGGAGCCGGTTGCTGACAAGATCACCTACTGGGGTTACTGGATGGCCGCTGTTCGAGCTGATCGTCTGCTGAGGGAAGGCAGGGAAGCTCTGTTCACTCAGGAGCGAGTGGATGAGCTGATGAGACTGGGCGGCGATCCGAACAATCCAGATGTCGAGGTGAGATTCCCTGAGTTCCAGGATGTAGCGGATGAATATGCAGACTGGAAGACGCAATTCCTGGACTGGGCTTCGGAGGCAGGTGTCATCAACGAAGACACCAGGCCGCTGTGGGATTCGGCAGATTACGTGCCGTTCTACCGCATCAAGTCCGACGAGATGGGCGGATCCTTTGCCAAGCGAGCCGGCATGGGCGGTCCAGGAATTGCGAACGTAACGCAACCGATCAAGCGACTGCTGGGATCCAAGCATCCGTTGGGTGACATCCTGGAAAATATCATCGTCAACTTCCAGCACATCGCAACGACGACGATGAAGAACAAAGCCGCTCAGCTTGCAGTAGAAAATCTCGAAGGCTCAACCTTGCTTGTGCCGGCCCCACCATCAGCTTTCCTGAAGGAGGAGTTCATCCCCATGGATGAGCTGAAGCGCAAGCTCAAGCAGGCTGCTGTTGACTGGGAAGCTATGCCTGACGAAGCGTTACGGGGCATGCAGAAGATGTGGACCTTGCAGCAACCTCCTGGCGATAACTACATCTCGGTGCTGTACAACGGCAAGAAAAAATGGTTTGAGGTCAGAGAGGAAACGCTGCTGAGATCTCTCACAGCGATCAACGAGAGGAAATTTGCAAGCGTGATGGGCAGGTTTTTCATGTGGCCATTGCGAAAATTTAAGCGCCTCGGCACCACCATGATCACGCTCGCTCCAGATTTCATGGCGGCGAACTGGTTCCGAGACATCTTTATGGCATTCGTGAACTCACGTCATGTGAAGTTCCCCAAGCCTTGGTCGGCAGCGGCTGGCTTTTGGAAAGCGTTCACGAAGTCACCTGAGATGGTGAGCATGATGGCTGCCGGTGGCGCTTTTTATTCTGGCTATATCAACGCGAATGATCCTATATCAACAGTCAAGGCGATGAAGCGAGCCCTGCGTCAGACAGGATTCAAGAATCGGATCCTGGATACGCCATGGAAGATATTCCATCTGTACAACGACATCGGAGCAGCAGCCGAGAACGCTAACCGGATTGGATCCGCATACATCCCTGCTATGAAAGCTGGAGCTGGCAAGGCCGAGGCTGTCTGGGAGGCAAAGGATCTGATGAACTTTGCCAAGCATGGTGATCATGGTGCGGTGCAGTTCTTAGCTCAAACAGTGATGTTCCTCAATGCCAGGGTCCAGGGCCTGACAAGATACGCGCAGCGATTCAGGGAAGCTCCAGGACTGACCTTCACCAAGTCAATGCTGTATTCCATGGCTGTGCTGATGATCTGGCTGAAGAACAAAGACGACGATCGATACAAGGCACTGCCTCCAGACGAGAAGGATATGTACGTCCACTTCTGGACCAATGGCAAGCACTGGCGATTACCGAAGTCGTTCGAGGTTGGCATGATCTTTGGTGTCGGTATCGAGCGCACGTTCGAGTATTACTACTCCAATGAAGACGACGCCGGCAAGGTGGCGATCGATCGTATGTGGTGGGTCTTGGGTGAAGTCTTCAACCTCCTTGGTCCTCGATTCCCGTTTGTTCCGTTACCACAGGCCATTGCTCCGTTGTATGAAGCGACCCAGAATTGGAACGCTTTCTTCCAGTCACCGATCGTTCCTGAGTACATGCAGGACATAGCCGCGGTGAAACCTGAGCTTGTTTTCCGGCCAACCACCAGTCCAACAGCTCGCGAACTTGCCAGGGGATTGCCGAAGTGGGCCCCAGCTATGCTCAGGAATCCAATGTTATTGGAGCATCTGACTCGTGGTTACTTTGCGACCCTGGGCGCTTACGTGATGATGATGAGCGATGACATGGTGCGGAAGATGTTCGATTACCCAGCCAGGCCAGATCTCAGGTGGAACAAGATCCCCGTAGCCAGGCGCTTCTACAGTGGCGAGGATCCACCGTCGAGGACCATGTTCGAGGAGGTCATTTACCAGGTACGCCAGAACGCCAAGGAGATCGAGCGAGCTGTCAACCAGTTGGAGAAGCTGGAGAGGGATGACGAGATTGAAGCGTTCCTGGAGGAGCCATCGAGATACGATCCGACCTTTACCAATGAGCAGATCGTCGAAGCATCCAAGGCAATGAAGCCCAGCTACGAGGAGATGAAGCGGATTCGCAAGGAGATCACGGCGCTGTGGGAAGACGAGGACATGGGCGGCGAGCAGAAGGGCCGAGAGTTGAACGAACTTCTCCAGGAGAAGCTGGAGGAAGCCAAGGAGGGTTGGCTGGAGCGACCAGGATCCTCGGAAGCCAAAGAGCCGCCAGATCCCGGCGCGATTATCCAGTTCGAGGCATTGCAGGACACGCTGATCGACATGGTTCCAGGAGATCGAGTTGACTACCTGGCAGAGCAGGGTCTGGATCGAACTGCCGATCTGTTGGCGTCATTACCTGTGAAGCCCAGCACAAGATTTCAACGAATCATGACGGAGAACTCAGCATGAGTCACTTCAACAAGGCAATCGAGACGATCCTGGAACACGAGGGCGGTTTTGTTGACAACCGGCATGATCCAGGCGGAGCAACCAACTACGGTGTATCTCTGCGCCGGCTGAAACAGCAGGGTGATCTGGACGAGGATGGTTGGCTCGATGGCGATTTTGATCACGATGGCGACGTGGATGCCGATGACATTAAAGCCATGACGGAAGAAGATGCGATCGAATTTTATAAGGCCAACTTCTGGTTGCCAGTGTACGACCAGATGACCTTCGTGATCGCTGAGAAGGTGTTCGACATGAATGTCAACATGGGTAAGCGTCAAGCTCACAAGCTCGTTCAGCGGGCACTCAGGGCGCATGGGTCAGTGTTGGATGACGATGGTGTGCTGGGACCGAAGTCGTTGTCGGCAATCGGCATGGCAGCTTCAGATCTTATTTATTCGTTGCGCTGTACTCAGGCCGGATTCTATCGGGCCTTGATCCTGCGTAACGCCGCATTGCGGAAGAACGGTGTGCGGAAACAAAATGGATCCGAGTACGAAGACTTCTCGGTATTCAGGAAGGGCTGGCTCAAGAGGGCATATTCATGAACAGTTATAAAGGCAGGAGATTCCTGGGCTTTGTGCTTTCTATGGTGGCGCTGTGCGCCGGATTTTTCGTTGGCGATCCGGAGATATTTGGCGCGTTCTCGATGGCGCTCAGTGGAATGTATGGCTTGTATTTAGGCGGCCAGTCTGCGACTGACTGGCAGAAAGCGAAAAACGGGGGTGGATAATGGCCACATTGAATTTAGCAAAACTTGGTGAGACCAAGGTCACTGTGCCACTGATCTTGATCGCCGCGGTAGCCTTGATTGGATTCAAGGCTCAGAGTTTTACGGTCGATGTCCTGGACGAATTTTTCTTCAGTGAAGCGCAGGGCCAGGAGCTTGCCCAGGCAGTGGAGAAGCAAGGAATCATGCTTTACGAGTACATCGCGAAGTCTGAGATTCGCGAGGTCAACGATGCGATGCGGGAAGTGAATGAACAGATCACTGAGACTCAGTTGTGGATCGCGGCTAACGGAACGAATCCGATAGCGACTGCCAGGTTAGGCGACTTGGTGCAGCGGCGTGACGAACTCAAGGATACGAAAGCCTGTCTGCTGAACGACAACATCGAGAACAAGGACAACTGCTATGTTGAGTAAAGTCCTGGCCGGAGGCATGGCCATTGCTGTGGTGATCATCATCATCCTGTGGAATCAGAATGGCAATCTCCACGAGGAGATGGGCAAGGCGAAGGCCGCTGTGACGCAGGCCGCGCAGACAAATTCCAACAACCTGGTAACGATTGATGACCTGGGAGACCGGCTCACCGAATGCGTGACCGATCGCCAGGTGGACG
>Ga0114948_10000061_pt1 | contig 30410 bp, 30 predicted proteins | sample CR04metaG_FD_83877 | JGI IMG/M metagenome (GOLD analysis project Ga0114948, IMG submission 83877) | Deep subsurface microbial communities from Mariana Trench to uncover new lineages of life (NeLLi) - CR04 metaG | ecosystem: Environmental > Aquatic > Marine > Ocean trench > Sediment | place...
AGGGTGCCGAACGAACCGCACAGCAATCGCGATACGTCGTAGCCGGCAACATTCTTCATCACCTGGCCACCAAAACGCAGCCGCTGACCATAACCGTTGAGCATCTCGATGCCGAGTACGGCATCACGCAGCGCGCCGTACCAGGGTCGTCCCGGGCCGGAGAATCCCGCGGCGACGGCACCGCCCAAGGTGCCGCCGCCCAGGTACTCTGGTGGTTCGAAGGGCAGCATCTGGCGATGCTCGGCGAGGATTCTCGCCAGATCCTTCAGTGCCGTCCCGGCGCGGGCGGTAACCACGAGTTCCTCCGGCCGGTAATCGATGACACCGACATGCTGCGCAGTACTGAGCAGCTCACCGGCCGGAGAGGATCCCAGGAACCGCTTGCTCCCCGATCCGGCGATGCGTAGTGGTCGCTCAGCCGCATAGGCCTCCTGGACGGCATGCTGCAACCGATCGGCCAGGTCGAGAGCGCCACTCACGTCAGAATCGCTCGAGCTCCGGATGGGGTAGATTGCCGGCGTGGACGTGCATCCCTCCGAGTTCGGCGCAGCGTGCCAGGGTAGGCACCGCCTTGCCCGGGTTGAGCAGGCACTCCGGGTCGAACGCCGCTTTCAGCCGGTGCATCTGGTCCAACTCGTCGGCATTGAACTGCACGCACATCTGGTCGAGCTTTTCGACCCCGACACCATGCTCACCGGTAATCGAGCCACCGACGCCGACGCACAGCTCCAGGATTCGCCCGCCAAACGCTTCGGCGCGCCGCAGCTCATCGGCGATGTTGGCGTCGTAAAGAATCAGCGGATGTAGATTGCCATCCCCCGCATGGAACACGTTGGCTACGCGCAACTCGAACTCCGCCGACAACCGGTCGATGGCGCTCAGCACCTCGGCCAGGCGTGCTCGCGGGATGGTACCGTCCATGCAGTAGTAGTCCGGCGCGATCCGACCGATGGCAGGAAACGCGGCCTTGCGGCCCAGCCACATACGCTCGCGTTCCGCCGCGTCCTTCGCGATGCGCACGTCGCTGGCTCCGGCCCGACGCATCAGCTGCTCCACCTGAACGCAGCGTGCCGCGACTTCGGCGTCGCCTCCATCGAGCTCACATAGCAGAATCGCCGCCGCATCCAGCGGGTATCCGGCGTGCACATATTGCTCTGCGGCGCTGACCGCGAGCCGGTCCATCATCTCGAGTCCGGCCGGAATGATGCCGGCGGTGATCACTGCGGCTACTGCGTCCGCCGCCGATTCAACCCGTGGAAAGGCGGCCAGCAATACCTGTTTGCAGGGCGGTTCCGGCAACAGTCGAACGGTAACCTGGGTGACGATGCCCAACATTCCCTCCGAACCGTTCAGCAACGCCAACAGATCGAAACCAGGAGCGTCCAGCGTTGCGCCGCCAAGGCAAAGTTCCTCGCCCGCGCTGGTCAAAACCTTGAGGCCCACGACATTGTGTACTGTCAGGCCGTACTTCAGACAATGGACACCGCCCGAATTTTCAGCGACGTTACCGCCAATGCTGCAGGCAATCTGCGAGGACGGGTCGGGTGCATAGTAGAGTCCGTAAGGCGCAGCGGCCTCGCTGATCGCCAGGTTGCGTACGCCTGGCTCCACTACCGCAACCCGGTTATCCGGATCGACCCGAAGGATCCGATTGAGCTTGGCAAGACCAATCAACACGCCGTCGCGCAGCGGCCGCGCACCGCCGGACAGCCCCGTCCCAGCACCACGCGGCACCAGCGGAACCGAGAGTTCCCTGCACACCGCAACGACCTGGGCGAGCTGCGCCAGATCGTCCGGGAGGGCCACCACCCCGGGGATCTCTCTGATCGCCGTCAACCCGTCCGTTTCGTAGGGCTTAAGAGCGGCCCCTGCAGTAATCAGCGATGCGGGTGCGAGCACCGCGCCCAGTTTCTCCAGGAGCCTGACTCGATCCACACCGCCCCCCGATCAATCCGTCGGACGGGCGCGACATTCCTCACACAGCCCGCGAACCTCGACGAGGTCCGTCGACGTCTGAAATTTGACGTCCGCGGCAGTCTGGGAAATACGTTGCTCAAGACGTTGGTCTTCGAGTTCGATGACGTTGGAACACTCGCCGCAGACAAGCAGCAAGCCGCCGTGTCCAGGCGCGTGCCGGTGGCACGCAGTATAGGCATTCAGCGCACTGATCCGATGGACCAGCCCGGTACCCACCAGGAAATCGAGGGAGCGGTACACGGTGACGGGTGCCGCGTTGTGGCGGTGCACCTTCAGCTCGTCGAGCAGTTCATATGCACCAACCGGAGTGTCATGCCGACAGACCAGCTCGTAGACCTCACGACGCAACGGAGTAAAGGACAGGCCCCGTTCCCGACACAATGCGTCCGCGAAACGTACCAGCTTGGTGAGTTCGGACGCGCGCGATATTTCTTCGGAAGGTCGAGGCGACTTCATCTGCTCGATCAGGGGCTCGCTGGGCCCGAGGGTATCACGAATGCCTCACCGTCGGTTGGATCCGGTGGTATCGTGGGCCCATGAGCATCGCCGCGAGACTCGCCGAGTTAGACATCGTGTTACCGCCGCCGATGCGCACCGGCGGGTTGCCATTTCAACTGGTACGCACGCACGGCAACCGCGCCCTTGTGGCCGGCCACGTTCCGCTGGACGGCGAGGGTCGCATGGCAAAACCCCTGGGCAAGGTGGGTGCCGACGTGAGTGCGGAACAGGGCTACGCCGCCGCGCGTTTGTGCGCCCTGGCAATGCTGGCGAGTCTCCAGGCTGAACTCGGGTCGCTCGACAGAGTAGAACGCTGGCTTCGAGTATTTGGCATGGTCAATGCCGCGCCCGAGTTCAACGCGTTACCTGGTGTGATCAATGGCTGTTCGGAGCTACTGATCGACGTGTTCGGCGAGTCGGTCGGAGGCCACGCCCGATCAGCGATCGGTGTCGCCGAACTTCCGTTCGGTGCGCCCGTGGAGATCGAAGCCGAGGTCGCGATTCGCGACTGATCGTTGCCACCATGTCCGCCATCGTCATCCGCAACGCCCGCCTGATTAACGAAGGGGCGGCGATCGACGCGGATCTGTTGATCAGAAGTGGCCACATTGACACGATCGGTGCCGTTGGGACGATTACGGCACCGTCCGGGGCACGCGAATTCGACTGCGCCGGTCGCTTACTGCTGCCTGGCATGATCGATGACCAGGTGCACTTTCGCGAACCTGGATTCGAACACAAAGGCGACATCGCAACCGAATCGCGTGCGGCGGTGGCCGGCGGTATCACCAGTTACATGGAAATGCCGAACTGCAACCCGTTGACGATCAGCAACTCAGCACTGGCCGACAAACATCATCGTGCCGCCGACCGCTCGCTGGCCAACTACGGCTTCTACCTGGGGGCCACGAACGACAATCTCGAGGACGTGAAGGCCGTCGATCTCCAGCTCGCCTGTGGCGTGAAGGTGTTCATGGGCGCGTCGACCGGCAATATGCTGGTCGACGACGAGCGCACCCTGGAGGGGATTTTTGCGGGCAGCCCGCTGCTCATCGCCACGCACTGCGAGGACACGCCCACGATTCTCGCCAACGAGGCCAAGGCCGAAGCGCGTTATGGGCAGGAGATCCCATTCACGGAACATCCCAGGATCCGCTCCGAAGAGGCGTGCTACAAATCGTCGTCCCTCGCCGTCGCTCTGGCCCGGCGTCACGGAGCGCGGCTGCACGTGCTGCATCTGACGACGGCGAGGGAGCTCGAACTATTCGACCCGGGACCCCTGGATGCCAAGCACATCACCGCCGAAGCATGCGTTCATCATCTGTTTTTCGACGAGTCCTGGTACCCCAGCAAAGGCGCCGACATCAAGTGCAACCCGGCCATCAAAACTGCTGCAGACCGAGACGCCCTGTTGCGCGCGGTGGCGGACGACCGGATCGACGTGATCGCAACCGATCACGCACCGCACACCCGCGAGGAAAAAGATCGCGCCTACGCCGGCGCGCCCGCGGGCTTGCCGCTGGTTCAGCACGCGCTGCTGACACTGATGGAACACGTCGCTGCCGGCAAGCTGACCGTGGAACAGATCGCCCATAAGACGGCGCACGCGCCGGCGACGCTGTTCGGTGTCAAGCAACGCGGCTTCATTCGCGAGGGCTATTGGGCCGACCTGGTGGTGATCGATCCCAACGGCCGCACCGACGTGGACCGGGAGCCGATCCTGTCCAAATGCGGCTGGTCACCGTTCTCCGGCATGACTTTCCGCTCATCAATTGCCGCGACCTTCGTCAATGGCGTGCTTGCGTACCAGGCAGGCAGGTTCGAAACCGACCAGCCAGGCCGCCGGCTGGAATACCATCGCGACTGACACCGCGCCGGTCGAAGGAAGGGTCCACGCCGATGCCCGAGTTCCACAGCGAAAACAAAATTCCCGGGCTCCGGAGTTTGTCTCGAATCGGACCCATTATTGTGATTGCCGCACTGACGTACGGATTGGGCACATTGCGAATTTCCGACGACGTGTTGATCTGGGCTGTGTCGATATTTCTCGGCTTGGCGATCGTCGCCTACTTCCTGGTACGGGCACTGATGGAGCGGCGCGCCTTGCACATCAAGATCGGTACCGACTGGATCCGCATCCGACGTGGCACGCGGGTACTCTCAGCACCTCTGCACTACGTATCGATCGAAAAATCGATGCTGTTCGACAATCGCTTCAAAGTCTCGCATCCGCGCAAGAAGCTCAGCTTTACGATCTCGGTGGATCGGTTTCCCAAAGATCAGCGTGCAGGATTGAGCGCCCTGCTCGACGCGCGTGCGAAACCCGGCGGCGGCGCGCTCGCCAGCTTCATAAATATTGACCCGCCATCGCCTCGATAGTCGCGAAGAACTCCTCACGCACTTCCGCGATGATCTCCGCCACCGGCCGCACCGAATCGATTCGCCCACAGACCTGGCCCGTCAACGGAATCGCAGACTCCATGTCGCCGCCGAAGTACAAATCCTTCGCCGTGCCGAACTCCGCCATCGCATTGATTTCGGGTTCACGCTCCAGGCGCGAGGTTTTCTCGGTGCGCAGCGCACGCAGTCCCGGAGAGTGGAAGCGATTGAGGAACACGGTGTCCGTTTCCTTCGCGTCGACGATGGCCTGCTTCCAGTTTTCGTGCACCGGTGACTCGAGCGCCGACACCATCCGGGTACCCATCTGCACACCTTCGGCGCCCAACGCAAACGCGGCCGCCATGCTGGCACCGTCGACGAATCCGCCCGCCGCAATGATCGGCACATCCACCTTGGAGCGCACCAGCGGCAACAGCACCATGGTCGCAACATCCCGCGGGTTCTTGAAACCCCCGCCCTCGCCGCCTTCGACGATCAGCCCATCCACCCCGCACTCCACTGCCTTCAATGCTGCTTTGAGGCTCGGGACCACATGGAAGACGGTGAGCCCGCCAGCCTTCAGCTGCTCGGTGTAGCGCTCCGGACTGCCCGCCGAAGTCGTGACGAACTTGACGCCCTGATCGATCACGAAGCTGACAATGTCGGGATCGCGGACGAAGGCCTGGGCGATGTTCACGCCGAACGGCTGATCCGTGAGCGCGCGCATCTTCTTGATCTCTTCGCGGATCGCATCCAGCTCTCCGGACGAGGTTTCGATGATGCCGAGCGCGCCGCAGTTGGATACGGCTGAGGCGAGCTGCGAACGGGCAATCCAGCCCATGGGAGCCTGCACCAATGGGATCTCGACACCAAGCATTTCGGTGACACGGTTCTTGAACTGCATGGCACTCTTCATCCGGGAGCCTCAGAGGCGTCTGGTTGCCCAGACCGCGCGGCTGCGCAGCCTAACTCAGCTACCCGTCGACGTATAGTGCCGCACGCCATAGCGCCAGAACTGCAGCGCCACGCCAAAGAACGCAAAGCCAGCGCACGGTGCGAGAACCTGAAACGTGCGGGTGCTGCCCAGGGGATCGTCAACACCCAGGATCGCCAGCACCGGGAAATAGCTGACGCACCCCAGCGGAATGAAGTACGTGAACAGCTGCCGGAAGTAGCGATGATAAATCGCCAAGGGATATTGTGCGGCTTCGACGCCGCCGTAACTCAGGGTGTTCATGATCTCCAACGACTCTATGGTCCAGAAAGCCAGGGTCGCCTGGAAAATGACCAGCGCATAGAAGAACACGAACCCCGCCGCCAGCGTGTAGGCCAGCATTGCACCCCGCCACACGTTCCAGTCGATTTCCAGTGCACTGATCGCCCAGCCGAGCACCAGCAGTCCTTGCAGGAGACGGCCCACCCGGTGCAACACGAACTCGTGACCAGCCAACTGCAATACTGTGCTCCGAGGTCTCAGCAGCAATCGATCGAACTCCCCGGTTTTCACGAATTCGGTGCCAAACAGGTCAAACCCGCGCGCCAGCGCATCGGTAAACGAAAAGGCCACGTTCACCACGCCGTAGAAGAAGGCGACCTGTGGCAGCGTCCAGTCGGGTAGGTCTCCAAACCGGTCGAACAGCGCCCAGATACCGAGGATTTCCACACCCGTTGTGACGAACTGACCCAGTGAGGTCAACAGGAAGGAAATGCGGTATTGCATCTGCCCACGAATGGAGATGCCCGCCATGCGGGCGTACAGCGCCAGCGCATTGCGCAGCTCAGCCACCCTGCACCACCAGCCGGCTGCGTGCATACCAGTACACGGTGTAGCCCAGCACGATCATCACGGCAGTCCAACCGAGCTGCAGCAGAATCTCAAACCCCGCCTCAGCCGGAGCGATACTGCCCGAATAGATTCGGAACGGTACGTCGGCGAGCCCCCTGAACGGTTGCCAGTAGAGCATCCCCTGGAGCCAATCGGGCAACAGGGGCAGCGGCACGATCAAGCCGGAGAAGAACCCGACGAGGCCGTACATGATGGCGTTGAAGCCGCGCCCGGACAGCGTCCAGAACAACGCCATATGGAGGACCATGGTGATCGCGGTGGTCAGCAGTATCGTTGCCCCGAGTGCCAGCAGGAACATCAACAGGCTCAGTTGGCTCGCAGGCGGCGGCAACGCCCACTCGGGCAACCCCACCAACGGCAGTACGAACACGCAGGTCAATACCATCGGGATCATGCGCAGGGTCGCGCTTGCAGTCTTGAAAGCAACCGTGCTCGCGAACCAGAACGCATACAGATCCAACGGCCGCAACAGCTCGTAAGCGACGCTTCCGGTGCGCATCTTCTCCCAGATTTCCGGGTCCACATTCCAGGGCAACAGCGCGAACAACGCCTGGCCCAACCAGACGTAGGCGATGATCTGGGTCATCGACATCGGCGGTTCGGAACTCGCCACGCCGTAGAACGCGGCAAGAATCATCAGCTTGATGGCACCCCAGAACAGCTGCGTTCCAAACCCGGCGAAGGCCGCGGCCCGATACTGCAGCAGCATCCGATAGCGCGCGCCGATGACCGCGAGGAATGGCCGCAGTGCTTCAGCCATCCGCGGTTTCATCTGTGTTTTCATCCGCGCGCGGCTTGTTCTCGAGGTACACCCTGGCGATCATCTCCTCGATCGGAGGATACTCGACCACCAGGTCGCGGATCGGGTAGTTGGCCGTGATCGCTGCAAGCAGCGCGGGCGAATCCGGACCGGCGACACTAAAAGTGACTCTCGCGCCGTCTCGGCTGAGTACCTGGCGGGTCAATTGCTCCGTCAGCTGGGGCGCAGTGGCAAACTCGACCACGACCCGGCGGTCGGCCCCGTACCGACGCCGTATATCCGAAAGCGTGCCATCGCTGAGCACCGTTCCGTGATTGATTACGATCAGGCGCTTGGTAATCGCTTCAATGTCGTCCATGTCGTGGGTGGTCAACAGCACCGTCACGCCCCGCTGTGCGTTGAGCCGTTGGATGAACGCCCTGATCGCAAGTTTAGCCATCGCATCGAGGCCGATGCTGGGCTCATCGAGGAACAGGATCTCCGGCTGGTGCAGCAGGGCGGCGACGAGGTCGCAGCGCATGCGTTGACCAAGGCTGAGCTGTCGCACCGGCATACCCAACAGGCTTTCGATGTCCAGCAAGTCCACGAGCTCGTCGCGAGTTCGAACGAACTGCTGGGCCGGTACGCGATAAATGTCGCGCAGCAGATCGAAGGATTCGGCCACCGGCAGATCCCACCACAGCTGCGTGCGCTGACCAAACACGACCCCGATGCGGGCGACGTGGCGGATACGGTCTTGCCACGGAACCCGACCGGCAACCAGACAGCGCCCTCCGGAAGGCGTGAGTATTCCGGCGAGAATCTTGATCGTAGTGGACTTGCCAGCGCCGTTGGGACCGATATAACCCACCAGCTCGCCGGCCTCGATGCTGAAGCTGACGCCGTGCAATGCCCGGATTTCGCGCCGCCGTCGCCGGACGAGGCCGCGGACGGCTCCCCACATCCCGGGGTCACGTTCGGCAACGTAGAAGCGCTTTTCCAGATTGTCGACGAGAATCTGGGACATAGTCGATAACGGCGCGGTTGGGCGGCGGATTCTAAAGAGACGGGGTCCACCAGACAAGCAATCGATGCCTCGATTGCCTCGGACGCGCCCGGATACACCTTCCCTCGCCGCCAGTCATTGTTTAGAGTTTCGTGTCCACGACGTGTTCACAACGTGTTCACAACGTGTTCTCGGCAACAAAGAACTCAGCGGGAGACTTCCATGGCACTCGTCGACTACGAACTCAAAGGCCACATCGCGATCATCACCTTGAACCGCCCCGAGGCGCGCAACGCCATCAACCCGGAGGTTGCGGTGCGGCTTGCAGAAGCCTTCGAACGGGTGCGCGACGACGACGCGGTGCGAGTCGCGATCATCACCGGCACGGGCAGCGCGTTCTGCGCCGGCGCGGACCTCGGCCAGCTCATTCCCATGATGAATGGCACCCGCGAGCCGGAAAACGAGTGGGATGAGAAGGTCCGAGCCGATCCCGGCATCACCTCCCGGGCGCTGTTACGTAACTTCGACACCGAAAAACCGGTGATTGCAGCGGTCAACGGTCACGCGATCGCCGGTGGAATGGAGCTGCTCCAAGGCACCGACATACGGGTCTCCTGCCCGGAGGCGCGGTTTGGCGTACAGGAAGTGAAGTGGGCGATCTTCCCAGCGGGCGGTTCGACCGTTCGTCTGCCGGTGCAGCTGCCATTCGCCAAAGCCATGGAACTGCTGCTGACCGGCGATCTGATCGACGCCGCCCAGGCGGAAGCAATTGGCTTCCTGAACTACGTCGTCCCGGCTGACGAGGTCATGGGCCGCGCGCTGGAAATCGCCGAGAAGATCGCCCGTAACGGACCCATCGCGGTCAAAGCGATTCGCAAATCGGCGCGCGCCTGCCTGGGTCTGGCCGAACGCGAGGCCCTGAAACTCGAAAACAAAATCTCCGCGCCCGTGTTCCAGACCGAGGATGCCAAGGAGGGGCCGCGGGCGTTCATGGAGAAACGCGAGCCCAGCTATCAGGGACGTTGATTTCCGGACACCCGCCGAGCGCACCGGCGGACGGCTGGCGCAACTTCAGAACGCCCAATCAAGGGTGAGCCCGACTCGTCGAGGCTCGCCGAGTTGGGTATACCCCTTACCCTCGTAGTCGAGGCGCGGGTCGTTACCGAAGAAAAAGCCACGTGTGCGGTAGTCTTCGTCGGTCAGGTTGCGTCCCCAGACGCGTGCCGACCAGGCGCCTCGCTCGAACCCGATGCTGGCGTTGAGCAATTCATAAGCATCTGATTGCTCACCGTGACTGTCGGAAAAATAGAACTCATCCTTACCCTCAACCTCGATGCGTGCGAACCAGCCACCATGGAAATCGTACTGGGCACTGGCGAAGAACTGGTACCCGGGGGCATGCGCCTGGTCCCGGCCATCGAGGTTCTCGCCGTTGCCGTTGATGTAATTTTCATATTCGGTGTCCAACAGACCAAGGCTGGCGAACAACCGCACGGGGTCAGTCACTTGCCAGTCGAGTTCGGCCTCGAGGCCCCAATTGTTGCCTTCGGACGCGTTTCCAACATAGGCGATGAACTCGGCGCTGCCGTCCGGTCGGACACGGGTTTGCGAGCTCGCGATCTGCATGTCGTCACGCGACATGTAGAACAGCGATACTCGAGCCACTACCGTGTCTTCGAGCCAGCTGCCTTTGATCCCGAGTTCGTAGTTGTAAAGCGCTTCAGGATCAAACTCGCGCAAATCCGCATCCAACGTCCCGTCGGTGTTGAAGCCTCCCGCCTTGTAGCCACGCGAAATGCTCCCGTAGACCAGCGTATCGGAGTTCAGCATATGATCCAGGGCAATCCGGGCGCCCCACAAATTATCGTCAGGCTCGAAGTGCACGCCCGCATTGTCGTCGTAGTCCGACCCGTGGCGTTCTAGTCGCACGCCCAGGGTGAGGGTCGTCGCATCTCCCAGAGCACTCTCGGTTTGTCCGAACACGGCGAAACGGTCGACCTCGAAACGACTGTCAAAATCGCTGGCCTGGAACGTGTACTCGCGGGTGAGGTCGACCTGCTGATCGAGATAATATGCACCAACTACCCAATCCGTGCTGGCCTTGAACAGTCGTCCGTCCGGTTCGGACAGCACGCGCACCTCGGCCGTGGCGGTCTGACGATCGCGCAGGTAATTGTCCGTGGAACTGTAGCCGAACGGGTGAAACCCGACATAGGTCCAGTCCTCGTCATAGCCATACTCGATGTCCGTGTCGGCGTAGGTTGCGACCGCTTCAACGCTGAACCGCTCCGCCCCCGACCAACGCCATTGGATGCTGCCGAAGCTCGACTCCTGCCGGTCATGACCCGGCTCATCGGACAGCGTGTTACGGTCGTTGTCGAGCGAAAACGCGTCATAACCATTGTCGATGTCGATGTAGCCGAGCATGAGATCCAGTTCCGAAGCGTCTCCAACCAGCCAGCTGAGCTTTCCGCGCAGCGTGAGTTCATTCCGGTCGTTGGTATCGTCGGCATCGAGAAAGTCGTTGTCGATGAACCCGTCACTAACTACTTGCTGAAGCGCAATCCGGTAGCCCACGCGCTCGCTCAGGGGGCCCGACAATGTGCCCGCCAGGCTGTAGCTGTCATAGTTCGCCAGCTCCGCGCGCAGCGAGCCCCGTTGCTCGGAGCTCGGCTGGTTGGTAGTGACGTTGATCAGCCCGGCCAAGGCGTTCGCCCCATAACGGGTACCCTGGGGGCCCCGAAAAACCTCCACCTGGCTGACGTCGTAAAGGGTCCCCACCGCACCCACGCCGCTGAAATCCACGTGATCGATCAGCAACCCAACCGACGAATTGAGGGGCTCGGCAAACTGGCCGCGCTCACCGATGCCTCGAATCTGGAAATACCTTCCCCGGGAGGCGCCATTCGCGTAGTTGACGTTGGCCGTCATCCCAAGCAGTTCCTCGAGATGATGTGCGTTCCGTGCGGCGATATCCCGCTCGGTCAGCACCGAGACACTTGCCGGGACGGAACGCAGCTCCGGCTCGCGAAACTCGCCCGTAACGACGATCTCCGGAATGACAGGCCCAATCCCAGACTCGGCACCCAGTACTACGCATGGCATCGCCAGCGCGACCAGTAGAACTCTCGACAACAGAATCATCGTTGGCTCCGGTGGTGATCCGAAGCGACGGGTGGACACGGACGGGTAAGAATGCGCAAGTCCCTATCCCTACGCCGGTACGAACCGGATCAGGTTCAAAGGGTCCACTGCTACCGTCGTTCGCGTCGGTGTTCAGCGTCTCAGGTCTTTACGACCACCCCTTGGGTTGCGCGCATTGTGCGCGCCTCGTTTCATCGATGCAAACTCATCCGGTGTCCGACGCATTGGTGGCCTCGCGCAAGTCCGGAAGCACGTAGCCCTGTGCATCCAGATTCCCGCGCACCCGCTTCTTGTCCATCTTGCCGGTACCGGTGAGCGGGATATCGTCAACAAACAGCACGTCATCGGGCAGCTGCCACTTGGCAAACCGGGTCGCACAATGGGCAAGAACCTGATCCGCATCAACACCCGCCCCTTCGTCGAGTATCACCAGTGCAACGGGGCGCTCATCCCATCGGGGGTGGGGTCGCGCCACGACACAAGCCTGGGCGACACCAGCGATCGCCACGATGTGATTTTCAAGGTCGACCGAAGAGATCCACTCGCCACCCGACTTGATCAGATCCTTGGAACGGTCGCTGATGATCAGGTATTCATCCGGATCGATCATCCCGACGTCCCCGGTGATCAGCCAACCGTCATGGAATTTATCGGGTTGCGGGTCGTGGTAGTACTCAGAACAGATCCACGGTCCGCGGATCAGAATTTCCCCGACCGCCTCGCCGTCGTGTGGCAGTCGATTGAACGTTTCATCGAAGATATCGAGTTCAAGACCAGGCATCAGCTGGCCGGCTTTGGCGACGTTTTCGAACTGCTCATCGTCAGTGAGCTCGAGCTGACCGCGCTTCATTACCCTTCGAGACAGCGTTGCCAGCGGGCTGGTCTCCGTCATGCCCCAGCCCTGGATCATCTCGACGCCCAACTCATCGGCATACCAGCGAATCAGTGAGGGCGGCGGGGCCGAACCCCCACAGGTCAGTCGATCCAGCTTCGACAGATCGGCGGCGTTCGGATTGGCCTCGACCATCGCCTTGATCCCCTGCCAGATCGTCGGCACGCCAGCGGAGATCGTCACGCCCTCGCTGGACATCAGTTCCAGAATGCGCGCCGGATCCATGAAGCGGTGCACCATGACCTGCTTCATGCCCAGCATGGTGGCTGCCCACGGCAAACCCCAACCCATCGCGTGGAACATCGGCACGATGCCGCACAGACAGTCGGTGCCGCTGAGCCCCATGGCATCGGTCATGCATTGGGTGAGGGTATGCAGATACTGAGAACGGTGCTCGTACTCCACGCCCTTCGGGTTGCCCGTCGTGCCGCTCGTGTAGCACAGTCCGAGTGGCGAATTCTCATCGATGTCGGGCCATTCATAGTCGGTCGGCTTGCCCGCGATAAATGCTTCGTAGTCGACGGCGTTCGGCAGATCCGTGTGCCAACCCTCCTCTCCCGCTTCCGTGGCAACGACGACCTGCTGGACACTGGGCATTCGACCGTCGAGCTTTTCGAGCAGCGGCAGCACGCTGGCATCGACGATGATCAGCTTGTCCTGGGCGTGTTCAACGATATAGGCGAGATCCGAATCGGACAGTCGTACGTTGAGGGTGTGCAGGACCGCGCCCATCCCCGCGGTCGCGTGATAGGCCTCGAGGTGGCGCGAGCCGTTCCACATGAAGGTCGCGACCCGATCGCCCACTGCTACGCCCGCCTCGGCCAGCGCATGAGCCAGCTGATGGGCACGGTCACGGGTCTGACGATAGGTCTGACGCCGCACGCCCGTTGCTGTGGCGGTCACGATTTCTTCATGCGGCGCGACCTTCGCCCCGCGATCCAGCAATCGGTGCATCAACAGAGGGGTGTGCTGCATGGCCATGAACGGTCGATCTCCGCGACGACAAACGCCCGGATGGTACCCCAGCATGCTGCTCTGGGATACGCGGGCTGGGCTTTCCGCCACCATCGGCCGCTTGCCCGACGAAACGGCAGTATTTTCATGGCCAGACTGATCCGTCAGTCGGTCTCCCGCGAAAGACGCGAGTCGCCAGATCTGACGTGCGTGGCGTGATTAGAAGCGCGCGCCAAGCAGCAACTGGAACACCACGTCGGGCGATGAATCGCTCACCAGGTCCTCCGACAGCGCGACGTCCGTCCAGAATTTCCTGTTGAACGCAAAGCGCGCCCCGACCGAGCCCTGCAGCGCTTCGCCACTGACCTGATCCAAACCGGTACCAATCAGCTCGGTATGACCATCGAGTTGCGCTTTCAACGTCCAGCGCGCAGTGATCGGATAGCTCAACCCCAGGTGCCCGAACAGCGCAACGTCGTTCTGCTCTTCAGGGACGAGCTCGCCTTCTTCCATCAGCAGCACGCCGCCCGTCATGGTGAGTTCAAGCCCCAGGCGAGACAACCAGCGTCGATCGGTAAAATCAATCCACACGGCCAGATCCGTTCCGTCCGAGCCGGTCAGCTTGTCGGCGTCGCCGGTTGGCAGCTTCAGTGATCCCCTCAGCGCCAGCGCGCGATCCACCTCCTGCAGCCAACCGAACGCGCCCGAAAAACGTATATCGCCGAGCGACTCTTTGCTGTCCTGGAAGTCGATATAGCTCGTCCCTGCGCTGCGAATCACGTAGTCGATCTTGTTCCGTTGCGCATCATCGCGGCCCCCCTGGGGAAAGCCGAACAGATCGTGAAACTCATCGATGACCCGATCCAGGCGTCCACCGTGGTGAATCACGTAGGGCACCTCGATGCCAATTTCGAAGCGCCGGCCCAGGGGCCGCCGATAGCCGGCTGTCATGGTAACGGTCTCACCATCGAAGAACGCGAAACTGCCGTCCTCGACATCACTGGTGAACACGTTTGCAATTTCCGTGTTGAAGGTCAGTTCGTGATCGGAGCGCAGCAACGCTCCACCCAGCGCCCGCGGCAGCCCGAAGATCTGCGAGGCCGGAGAGGCGTTGCGAATCCGCAGAGGTCCATCAATCGCATGGGTTGTATGGGAAAGGAGTAACAGACTGATCGCCGTGACAAACTGCGTCGCTCGCTGCATCAATTGATACTCCTCGATTCGCCGTCCCAGAACGGCCTGCGCAGCTCGACCTTCAGGATCTTGCCCGCCCCGCTCTTGGGAAGATCAATGTCGCGCACGTCAAAACTCTTCGGACATTTGTAACCCGCGATGCGACTTCTGCAATGACTGAACAGGTCCTGCGTGCTGACCGTCATCCCGGGTCTGAGCGTTACCACCGCATGCACCGCTTCGCCCCAATCTGCGCTGGGAATGCCGATCACCGCACACTCTGCTATTGCGGGGTGCTGATAGAGAACGTTCTCGACTTCCGCGGAGTACACATTTTCGCCGCCCGTAACGATCATGTCCTTGATGCGATCCACCAAAAATAGAAATCCCCGCTCGCCGATGTAGCCGGCATCCCCGGTGTGCATCCACCCACCGCGTAGGGTTTGGGCCGTGAGTTCGGGTTGCTGCCAATAGCCGCGCATGACCATCGGGCCGCGGACACAGATCTCCCCCACCTCACCATCCTCCAGACTATTGCCGTCGACATCGAGAATCACAATGTCCGCGTTGTAGACCGGCCGCCCGGCGGACCGCACGAATCCCGCATCGGGGCCATCGAACACGTGGAAACGTGGCTCCAGCACGGTGGCCACCGGCGACAACTCGGTCATCCCATAGGACTGGAGAAACCGCACGTCGGGAAACAGCGCCATGGCCCGCTCCAGCAAGGCCTCCGGCATCGGCGAAGTGCCATAGGACAGCATGTCGAGGCAGGAGAGGTCGTAGTCGCCGAGACCCGGATGATTGACCAGCCGGTTCAACATGGTCGGCACCACGACGGTGAGCGTGACGCGAAATCGCTCGAGCGCGCCCAGAAACAGGCTGGGTTCGAAGGTAGGAATCACCGCGTGGGTGCCGCCGGCAACGGTGACGCTGAACAGACGGGCGCCGCCCGCAACATGGAACATCGGCGAAACGTGCAGGTGGATCGTCGCGCCGCTGATGTTCATGTTGGCCATCGCCGTCAACGAGTTTGCCATCAGATTGGCGTGGCTCAACATCACGCCCTTGGCGCGCCCCGTGGTCCCGCCGGTATAGAACAGCGCGGCAAGATCATCGTTGTGGCGCACTGCATCCGGCGCCGGCGCCGCGGCGCGGATGAGCGTCTCGGTACTGACAAGGCCATGGTCGTCGTCTGCCGCTGCCAGCAGAATCTGGCGAAGGGCCGGACACTGCTCGCGCAATTCGTCGGCCCAACCACAGTGCTCTGCGTCGACCAGCAGCAGCACCGCCGCGGCATCATTGAGGCACGCCGCGATTTCCTGCGTCGTCCAACGGGTGTTTACCGGGACCATGACCGCGCCGGCCCAAAGCGTCGCGAAGTAATATTCGACGTAGCGATCGCTGTTGCCGGCCAGCATGGCGATCCGCTCGCCCGGAGCAACCCCCAACTCCCGAAATCCGCCCGCCAGGCGCGCGATCCGGTCTTTGAATTCGGCCCAACTCACGGTCCGTTCGAGGCTGACCAGCGCGGCCTTATCCGGCGAGATGTTCGCCGCGCGATGAATGCCCTGGGTCAGTTGCATCGATCATAGTTCGTCCGAAAAAAGCGGTGATTCTACCCAAGCGGCGAGTCGTTCCACAGCGGCACTTTGTGTCCAGTTTGGGGCGTTCGACAGACTCCGTTGCTCCCCTAGCAGGGTCTATGCCCCGTAGGCTGCCTCCGCAGTACGTCGCGCCCATTTGTAGTCGGGTTTGCCGTTGGCCGCGCGACGCACCTCGTCGACGAACAGGATGTGTTTCGGCACTTTGTAGCCGGCGAGCTGCTGCCGGGCATACTCGATCACTTCGTGTTCGGCCTGTTGCGCCGACTCCCGAAGCGAAGTGACCGCAACGACACGCTCTCCAAACCGCTCATCCGGCACCCCGACAACCAGGCAATCGAGCACCGTCTCAAACCGTTTCACTGCCTCTTCGACCTCTTCGGGAAACACTTTCTCACCCGCCGTATTGATGCAGACGCTGCCCCGTCCCAACAAGGTGATCGAGCCGTCGGCCTCCACCCGCGCGTAGTCGCCTGGAAAGCTGTAACGCACGCCGTCGATCTCGCGAAACGTCTCGGCCGACTTCACCGGATCTTTGTAGTAGCCGATGGGTACCAGGCCGCTGCTAGCGACCCGCCCGACCGCTTCATCGCCGGGTTGCAGTTCCCGCCCGTCATCGGCAAACACCTTCACCCCTTCACTGAGCTCGAAGGTGGCGGTCCGCGGCGAACGATCGCGGCTGGTGACCGAACTACCCATGCCGCCTTCCGTCGAACCCATGGTATCGACCAGTTCCATGTCGTGGTGTTCAAGCAGCCCTTCCTTGACTTCCGCGCTCCACATCACCCCACTGGAGACGATCTGGGTCAGCGACGCGAGATCGAAGGGATGGCCTGCATCACGCGCCGCATTCAACGACTCCAGCATCGGGCGCGCAAACGCATCACCAACGATCACTACCGACGTTGCGCGATGCTGTTCAACCAGGCTCCACATCAGGTCCGGATCAAAGCCGAGCTTCGAAAACGTGACCACGCTGCCGCCCAGCAGCAGCGGAATGAACGTTCCAAGCCACATCCCGGTGCCGTGCATCAACGGGCAGCCGACGACGCTGCGCGGCACACCCCCGGCAGCGGCGAGTCGCGTGACCAGATCCGGCAACTCGTCCACGGACGTTGGAACATCGAATCCATGCGCCACATAGCCCATGCACATGGCCATGCAGAACTCACCATTGTTGTACATCACACCCTTGGGTAACCCGGTGGTCCCGCCCGTGTACAGCATGTACAGGTCATCCATCGCGCGCTCCACTCGCGGCGCGGGAGGGTTGTCACGCAGCCCGCGCTCAAAGTCGACCGCGTCGTGCAGGAGCGCCTCGGTACCATCATCCACCTGCACCCAGAGTTTGACCTTGGGCAGCCGGTCGCGAATCTCCCAGATGCGCATCGCGTAGCAGGCCTGATAAACCACTGCCTCGGCATCGGCGTTGTCGAGCAGGTACACCAGCTCGTCGGCCTTGTAGCGGTAGTTCACATTGATCGGGCAACCACGAATCTTGAAGATCCCATACTGGGCTTCGAGGTATTCGTTGCAGTTGTGCAGATAGATGCCCACCTTGGCGCCGGCGCTCAACCCCGCGCCTTCCAGAACCGCTGCAAACCGCGCCGCGCGCTCATCGTATTCGCGCCAGCTGTGGGTCTGGTTACCGCAGATCAGCGCAGGCTGATCGGGAATGGTATCCGCGATCCGCTCCCACGCCGTCGCAAAGTGGAAATTCATTGCCGTCCCCCTGCTGCGAAAAGTCCCCTGCTGAGCACAACCATGCTAACCCGATCCGACCAACAATTGGCCAATCTCGCCATCGGTCGTTCGGCGTCCGATGCGTTGCTTTCCTAAATCCCATGAAAACAACGTGTTAGTAAGGTACGAAACCTGGCACGCAACTTGAATAGACAAGGATGTAGACACGCAAGTCACGGATTGAAGGACATGAACAACTCATTTCGACTTTCGCGTATTGCCGCCCCCCGCGCGACGCTGTGGTCGATCGTCTTGCTGACGCTGGTGCTGTGCATCTTTGGACTGTCGGCAAGCGCCGCCATGACGGCCAACGAGGCTGCAATCACCAGCCACGCACTGATCGCCGAAGGCCCCCTGGCGCAGGTGCTGTGCCTGATGGGTCGTGGCTGAGCGAGCGACAACATGACGACGGATCGCGTGAACAGCAACCCTGGTCTGCGCCTGGACAAGGACAACAGCATGATCGTCGGGGTTTGTGCCGGAATCGCCCGCTATCTGCGTGTCGAACCCACCTGGGTGCGGGTCGGTGCGCTGGTCGTAGCGATATTTTCAACCAAACTGGTGATCATCGGTTATCTGATCGGCTGGTTGATGTTGGACGAGTAGCCCGTGCCTCCGGCATACACCGGGCAGCCGGCCATGCACGCCAGCGGCGGCGGCTGCGGGTCGGCGTCGAGGGCAAGCGCTTCGAAAGCCTTCGCCCAGCCGAGCAATCGTTTGGACAGGGCGCGCTGCTGTCGCTCGCTCAGCGAGTTTGCGAGATCCACCGCGAGGCCACGGTACAGGCGCTCGTTGCGACGCATGACCTCATCGTATTCAGCGCCGTACCAACGCTCGCGGTGATCGACCATCTCGCGAATGCGAAGCAACAATTCCGGATAGCTCAACTGCTGATCCATCAAGGCGAAGACACGCCGCTGCCAGCGCTCTCGATACTCGATCCACATCCGCTCCTCCGGAACGTAGTCGGCCGCTATGCGTTCGATGCGATCTGCCTGGGCACGTGACGCACGCCCGACAAAAAACTCGAATCCATCCTGAAAATCGCGTCGCCAACGCTTCCGTTCTCCGTCAATGTCCAGGTCTGCGATCGGCTTCAGGTACTTGGCATTGCGCCGATCGAAGCGCCGCTTGATGTCCAGCCGCTGCTGCAGACTCGTCGAATGCAGAATCTCCGCTGCCATTGGAACGAACCTGCCACGGATGCGACGGCTCGCATCCAGCACCTGCTCCTCCATCGTCAGCAGCTCCTCCAGCGTCAGCCCATCGGAAAGATCGGCATCGAAGTGCCTCAGCGAAGCCGCGTACACAGACAATTGGGTGGTCCGATGCCAATACAATATGGACTCGAGTTCTGCCTCGAAGTATTCCTCCTGGAGGTCGTCGAACTCGATGTAGTCGTCGACCACCCAGGGGATGATCCGATCCAGGTTGTTGTAGGCGAGTTTGACACCACAACCGGACAGCAGCACCGGAGCCAACAACGCCAGCAGCAGGTGTCTATGCAAGCCGAATTCTCCCTCTCCAGTTCGCGCCCGTGCACGCCTCGCCCCAGCGCGGCCCCTATGAAACAGCTACCGGGCCGACCGAGTTTCCCGCCAGACGCGGAAACTTGCGATCTCGTCGCGCAACATCGTTGCAACCCAACCCAGCACCATAGCGTCATCAAGCAGACCGACCACCGGGATCGCGTCGGGGACCGAATCTACGGGAACCGCCAGATACACCAGACCCGCGGTGATCAACACGAGGCTGCCCGCCGACAGATCCCGGTAGTCACCCGCTATCTTCAAACGCAGCATGTCGACCAGCAGGGCGGCCGACTCGTGCAACGCTCGCCAGCGCGCGGCCAGGTGACCAGGCCGGCGCAGCAACCGCTCGGTCTCCGCGAGCATGGTTCGCAACGCGCGCGGGTCCCGCAGCACACGCACCGCTCGTTTCCGGTAGTCCAGGATCAACGCAGACATCACGCCCTCCTTGCCACGGAAATGAAGTTGACGATCCACTTGGCAATCAGCACGGAATCGATGCGCTGAGCCAGCGAGGCCATCCCCACGGCGAACCGCTGTTCCCCCAGAAGTTCCCGCCGCGAGGTCATCAGACGCGCTGCATACTCGGGCTCGAACTCAGGGTGACCCTGGAACGTCAGTATGTGCCCGTCGATCGTATAACCACCGTTGGGACAGATCTCACTGGCGGCGAACAACACCGCCCGACTGGGCAACGTTACCACCTGATCTCTGTGGCTGGAAATCAGCCGGAAACTGGCCCGGCACGGCGTCATCCACGCCTGCTGCGCCAACACCTCCGAGGTGTGCACGCCCACTGTCCATCCGACATCCGCGGGCGCCGTTTCACCATCCAGCACGTGCGCGATCAACTGGTGCCCAAAGCAGATCCCGATCAACGGCGTGCGCGTCGTGTCGAGTTCCAGGACGAACTCGCCCAGCGTCCGGATCCATTGCGCATCGTCGTAGACGCTGTCACGACTGCCGGTAATCAGGTAACCATCGCAATCCGCCAGGCGCTCCGGATATTCTTCACGTCGAACGTCGTAGTTCGTAAATTCGAGGGGTTCGGTTTCAGCACCCTGACTGAGGATCCCATGGAACATCCCCGGGTAATCACCGAACTCCGACTGGAAGTCGTCGCGCACGGCGTCGGTCTGAAGGATTCCTAAACGCATGACGTCTCGGGTGCCAGAATCACGCATCAGATGATCTCGAAGTATCGCCTCAACTGCCAGTCGTTCACGGTTCGTTCGTGTTCGCGCGCTTCCCATATCCGACTGGCCACGAAGTGGTCCACAAAGACTTCGCCGAACAACTCCCGGGCCACGCCGGAGCCCGCCAGCCGTGCCGCTGCATCCCTCAGGTTGGTCGCGAACTGCTGTTGCGCGGGTAAATCGTCCTGCAGGTCGTAGGCATTGCCACGTACGCTGGCATCCGGTTCGAGATCGTTTCGGATACCCACGAGGGCCGCGCCAATTACCGCTGCCGCAACCAGATACGGGTTCGCATCAGCGCCCGGTGCGCGGCATTCGAGCCGCTGACTGCTCGCCGAGCCGCCGATCACCCGCAGCGCCACGGTCCTGTTCTCTATCCCCCAGGTGCTTGCGGTAGGCGCCCAGGCGCCCTTCACGAGCCGGGTGTAACTGTTGACCGTCGGTGCAATCAGAGCGATCAGCTCCGGCAGGTATCGCACGACGCCGGCAATGGCCTGTCGCTGCGTGCGACTGATGCAATGTTCCGCCTGCTCGTCGTAGAACAGATTGTCGCGTTGGGGATCGAGGAACGAGAAGTGACAGTGGCCGCTCTGCCCCGCGTAGTCCATGGACCACTTGGCCATGAAGGTGGCAACGCGCTGACGCCTGGCGAAGTATACCTTGCTGAAGGTCTTGAAGAGGCTGGCCTGGTCCGCCGCGGCGATCGCATCGGTCGCTTCGAGGGCCGCTTCCCAAACACCCGGACCGGTCTCACAGTGCATGCTTTCCACCGGACAACCCAGCGCGGCGCAGTAGTCCATCAACCCATTGAACAGATCCGCCTGGGACGAGGCGCGCAGCATGGAGTAACCGAAGTTCCCGGGCGTCAGCGGCGTCAGGTTCCGGAAGTCTTTCTCATGCAGGGTGTGGGACGTCTCGTCGAATACGAAAAATTCGTATTCGAGGCCCATCCGGACATCGATGTCCAACTCCCGGGCGATGCGCAGAACGCGTCGCAGCGCGGAGCGCGGGCACAACGGATGGTTGTCTGCGTCATCGGCCCCTACGAACTCGCCGATGAAATAGGGGACACCCTCGTCCTCGAGCCAGCGCTCAGTCTCGCTCAGCAATCGAAAGGCCGCATCCGGAAACCCCGTGTGCCAGCCGGTAAAGGTCGCATTGTCGTACAACTGGTCGTTCACGTCCCAGCCGAACACGCAGTCGCAGAAGCCGCCGCCCTTCTCCATCACCGAGGCGAACTTTTCGAGGCTGATATACTTGCCTCGAATCACACCATCGAGGTCGGCGAGGCCGAGCTTCACACGGCGCACACCGCGCTCGTCATAGTCTTTGAGCTTCGCCGCCAGCTTGTTGGTCATGGTCAGGTGTTCCTTGCATCGAGTTCTCCACTGAAGTTGTGGATAACTCTCTGGATAACTGATGGACAATCGGCCCCACGTCACAGAATACGGGAACTACGCGGAATTGATCAAAAATTGAGCAGATGAGAATTTATATTTGAATTTCAACTAGATACGGCCAGGTGATCAGGCTTTCGATCAACTAAAATCTCCATCTTGCCTTCCGGCGGGCAGATATCCGCCGCCTTGTGCATAACATTTGTCACCGCGGTATCCGATTATGTTAGTAATCGCTAACTAGATGGATATCAACAGCCTTGGCTTCGAGCCGCAAACTCGAACCGGAAGCGCGCGCCCTCTGAGAACCGTTGTACCGAGTCGCAGTGCTCAGCGCCCTGGCGAACGTCTCGTGTTCCCGGCGAGTTGATCCGGCTCGTCCTTCTTCCAGGCCGCCGGGTCCTCCGACCCACGAGGGATGCCGAAGGGCCACACCGGGTCGGGAGCATCCCAATTGTCGCCACAGTCGCCACCGCCAAGGAGCTCCGGTATCTGCATTGGATCGATCGTCGCCTCGGCTTCGGCCCAATCCAGCTCCACGGGCGCGAGCGCAAGCGCTGCCGGTAGCGGAACCAGCAGCAGGAGTACCACCGCAACACCACGCCGCAACGGATTCAGCAAACGTCCAGACATCGATCTACTCCTTGATCTGAATCACATCGCGCCTGCCAGGACGGCTGCCACGAGAATCAACAGCACTGCGACCCCGGCAATGATGTAGACCGAGCGATCCGACGCCGCAACGGCCGCCGGTTCAGAGGCGGGTTGGAAACGCTGAGTCGTCGATTCAGACGCGATCCACCGAGGTTGAGTGGCGTCGCCCATATCGCGTTGAGATGCATCGCCAAACCCATCGATCACTCCGGAGCGAATGCGTCGGAACTCACCACGCGATATCTCGCCGGCTGCGTGGGCTTTGGCAATGCGCCGCAGACGTTCGCTTTCCGGGGTCAGTTTGAGCAGTCTCATTGCACTTCCCTCACCAGGCGAACTCCGATCGGTCGCCCGACCACTGCACTGGATGAGCGGTCGTCCGGCGACGAACAGGCCGCCGGCGATCGGAGGGGCGAGCCACCGACCTCCGCGAGCCATTCGGCGGGCCATTCGGCGAGCCCTTGGGCGAGCCCTTCACCGCTGTCGAGCGCGAGCCCGGACAGCCCGAATTCGTTCTCGATGACGCCCGCCGCTCGCTCCGCACAACGCATCGCTTCGCCGCCTACCGCACGGCGCCACTCCTCGATGCTCGGCAAACGGTAGCGATGACCGGTCTTCGCGCTCAACCAGTCCGCAAAGGCGATGGCATCCTCGCTGGATACCGATCCTGAACCGACCGCATCAGCGGTCGGTTCAGGGCAACCATTTGCACTGCAGTACGCCGCGAGTTCTTCCGTTCGAAACACCCGCCGCATGATTGCGAAACGGTTCTCACCACTGGGAATGACCACGAGTTCGGGACCGTGACCAGTGGCACCGAGCGTCAACACGTCAAGACACACGCCAACACTGCCCGGACTGTTGCCCGCTCCGATCAGATGTCGCATCGAGCAGGGGTCGAACTCGAGATTCACCAGCGCCGGTTGCGGCCCGAGCAGACTGATACCCGCTTCACGCAGTTCCTTGGCCCGTTGCTGATCCGTTTCCGCGAGCGACACCACGCACTGGGCCACCCGCTGGGCGACGCCCGTCCGTATGGCAACTTCACGATTCGCATGACGCTCGGTCAAACCACGCACCGCCGTGCCGATCTCGCTTTTATCGAGCCGTTGACACACGAATCCCGCGGCCGCGTCGAGATCCGCCAGGAGGCGCTGATCGGCCTCACTGTCGACCGCGCTGGCGCGGACTTGCTCAACCTGGGTGCGTAATCGTTCAAGCCTGTTGCCGGCCTGTTCGAGGTCGTCGTATTCGAACACCCGGGGTACGATCAGCGCGAACAGCTCGTCCGCGAGGTTCAATTCATTCTGGGCGACCGACCGGTCGATGACATCTAGGTAGACATCGCCCACCTCCTGCTCGAGTTCAGCGTAGAGCGGGTGGTTCGGAAACACCCGAGCGAAACGCAGCAGCTGGAGTTCGATGTCGCCGATCCAGGCACGATCGAGGCGCTCCGCCGCGAGCAGCGCGTCCAGGTCCGCAAGCACCTGTTCCTGCAACGCCTTGTACCCCGGCTCGAACCGGGTACCATCCAGCAAGGCATCCGCCGCGCGCACCAAATCGAAGGCAGCATCAAAGGCCCGGGCCTCCTCCACTCGACCCTGGTACGCATCGAGTACCTGAGCGCGGGTTTCGAGGAACGCGACTCCGCCGTCATCGATCTCGCTCAGCCGCGCAAGCTCCGCCGCCACTCGCTCCTGCCAGAACGCGTCGAAAACCGGCGTCGCCAACAACTCGTTCAACCGACTAACCTGAGCCTCCAGCAACGCGCCCCGGGCAACCACCTCACGCTGTTCAGACATCGGGCCCACCGACAGCCCGATCCCAATCCCGACCGCAACGACCAGCAGCACCGCGGTCATCCAGGGTTTCAGCGCGGGACGGGTGACTAACCCGGCAACGATTTCATCGAGGCTCTGGGGTCGATTCTCGGCATGAAAATCCAACGCACGGGAGAGCACCCACCACTGTCTTCGGCTCAGTTTCTTGATTCGTTCCGGTCGCAGGCCGTCGCGTTCTGCTTCATCGGCGCGTACCCGCTGGAACGGGTGACGACCCGTGAGCAGCATGTACACGACAACGGCCAGCGAGTAGATGTCGTCGGTCGGCTGCGGAGTCTCCCCGAGCAGCATCTCGCGGCTCGCATAGGCCGGTGTCAGGGCGGCCAGCTTGCTTGGATCAAACACCGTGTCGTCACCGAACCGGGCGTTCCCGCGAACCGCTCGGGCAATTCCAAAGTCGAGAATTTTCGCGCCATATTCGTCGGTAACGAACACGTTGGCGGGTTTGAAATCAGCATGGGTAATGCCCGCATCGTGGGCCCTTTTCAAGCCCGCGCACATATCTTCGATAATGGGCCAGGCCATCGCGTCCGGCAGGCCGTTCGGATACTCGCTCAAGAGCTGTCCCAGCTCCTTGCCCTTGAGCAATTCCATGGTCATGTAGGGAATCTCGCCATCTTTGTCGAAATCGAAAATCGACACGATGTTCGGATGCGAGAGCGCCTGTGACTTGGCGGCCTCGCGCTGCAGCGCAACGAATGCGTCCGGATGCGAGCGGAAATCGTTGTTGAGTACCTTGACCGCGAGATAGGGGTCGCGGTCACGCGCCTCGACCTTGCGCAGATCCTTGGCGCGGAAAACCGTTCCCATGCCGCCGGAGCCCAACTTTTCCTCCAGTACGAAGCGTTGCTTCAATACGCGCGGGACGTCGAGCGCCTCGCCTGAGCCAGCGCCCGTGTTACCGCGCATCACCGTCAGATCGGTGGCCGTGGTATCTCGCTCGGTCGGCTCGTAGGGGTGATTGGCCATCGCCACGCTCAGATCTCCAACCGTGACAATACCACCGAGACATTGTCACGGGCGCCGCGCTGCAGCGACAGATCGATCAGTTCCATCACGCCTTGGGTCAAGCTCTCCCGGCTCATCAGATCGCCGATCTCCTCGGCACCGACCTCCCGGTACAGACCGTCGCTGCACAGCAGAAATGTGTCTCCTCGCTCAAGGTCGAACACCGCCACGTCGAGGAACAACTCGAGCTGCCCGCCCACCGCGCGGGTGACGATGTTGGTGTCGCTCTCAACCGCAGTTTTCTCGCTGACCAGGCCATCGTCGAGCAAATCGGCAATCGGATTGTGATCACGCGTGATCTGACACAATTCGGAATCGCGCAGGCGATACAGCCGACTGTCACCGGCCCAGAGCGCAACGCCGACTCCATCGCCAGCAAGCATCGTGACGACGGTGCTGCCGACAATCCTGCCTTCGCAGTGCTCATCCGCGTACCAGCGCAAACCGTCGTTGACTTCGTCCAGCGTGTCATCGACCCGGTCGACCGTATCGCTGAACAACTCTGCCGGAGTCACTTCAGCCAACGCATTGGTGATCCGCTGACTGGCGATTTCGCCCGCCTCATGGCCGCCCATGCCATCCGCGACCGCCCACAATCCAACATCGGGGCGCGCGAGTACCGCATCTTCATTGTGTTTACGACACGCCCCGCGGTGGGATTGAGCAGCCGATTGCCAACGCACAGGCATAGCCACTATTCCAGATGCTCGAAGCGCACGACCGACTCGATGGAAAATGGCTGCCCGAAACTCAGCATGCCCGCGCCCCAGAGGCGAAACGCGCTTCGGTGCACATGGCAAACCGTCTCGTCCTCGCTGCGCACGAACGTGCCGTTGCTGCTCTCATCGATCAGCATGAAGTATTGCCGGTGCCGTTCGATACGCGCATGGCAACGCGAAACGAAAGGGAGTTCGAGACGCAGGCCACACTCCGGGCTGCCCCCAATGGCGAACGACACGAGCCCTTCCAAAGGAACGCTCGTACGGGCACCTGCATGCGACAATATCAATCGCGCCGACGAGGTGAGTTGCCGAGCCTCCATGCTGGGGTTACCGCTGAATTCACCAGTTCAATCGCAAGGATAGCGAACCGCTTGGTCCGCATACTGAGATGCTGCGCACATCTGTGGGAAAGTGGTCGCGCGGGAACGCAGCCACCGTCGGGTCCGACGCGGACGCCGCAGCGCAGTACTCGGCGCGCTAGTGCATGAAGTTGAACATTCGCCGCCGGTACTGCGCCGCCAGATCAGACCCTTTGCCAAGCACTGAAAATATTCGAATCATCGTGGTACGACCCACGTCATCCCGAAACTTCCGATCTCGTTGCAGGATACTCATCGCCAAGTCGAGCGCCATCTCGAAGTCGCCATCCGTGGCCGCACGAACCGCGCTCTGGTAGCAGATCTCGAGATCATCCGGCGCCGCTTCCAACTGGCCGGCGAGTACACCACGGTCCGGGATACCGGCCGCTTCCTCAAACAATTCCAGGCGCATCGCCGGACGGTCACGCTGTTCCGTTTCCTCCGGGATCGAGTCCAACAGGGTGCGCGCCTGATCGAGCTCGCCGGTCAGCAGCAACAGGTCCGCGAGCTCCACCTTGAACCCCTGGTTGTTCGGTTCTTCCGCAATGGCTTGCTGAAGCGCCATGAGCGCCGCCTGATGGTCGCCACGTTCCAGGAACTCACCCAACTGGGGGCGCAGCAGATCACCGCTGCTGGCGGTCAACCGGTCGAGCAGGTTGCGCAGCGTTGCTTCGTCCTGGGGTCCGTCCAACTGGTCCGCGAGCTGGCCGTCCTTAACGACGCGAATGCTGGGCAGCCCCTGCACCCGCAGTTGCTGGGCGAGCGTCTGATCCTGCGCCACGTCCGAAAGACCGATGGCAATCTTGCCGGGATACCCCGTCGCAATGGTTTCCAGTTGCCGACGAGCGTCCGCCGACTGTGGCACCTGGTCTGTCCAGAACAACACCACGACCGGGATGCTGGAGGATCGCTCCACCACCTCGGTCTGAAAGTTCTGCGCCGTTACTTCAAATACCGCGCCCTGTTCCGCCATCGTATCGCCATCCAATAGTTCCACGGCCCTCGCCGCACAGGGCACAATACCCGGCCGCTATGCTGATCGAGACTGGGGCTTTCTTCAAGCCACGCGGGCGCGTGCATGATCTACGCAATGCGAAGACCAAGTATCCTATAGCGGCACGTAGGCGACGCCGCCGTCGCGGACCTCAGCTCGATAGGCTTGCAGGCCGAGATAGGCCGGGCGAACGATCGCGACATCGTAGGTTGGATCGGCTGTCGACACGCCCACGGCGCCGGTAAGTGCAACGCCGGAAACACCCGCCACGTATGCCGGTCCGCCCCCCGGTGCAATCGCTTCGTCCCCACCGAAAACCTCGATCCATGCGTCGGGGGTTGTCGGAGTCGCAATCGCTCCGACGGTGTAGACCATCGACGATTGGCTTCGGGCTAGGCGCACGGCTTGCTCGTAGTGGAAGTTCGCCTTGGCCATCGACACGCTCTGCGTGTAACCCTGGTATATGGGCAGGGCAATAGCGGCCAACACACCGATCACGGCGACCACTACCATCAGCTCGATCAGGGTAAATCCCGTCGAACGCTTTAGTTTCATCCCGCATCCTTGTCGCGCAGGACCGCCGCGAGGCGCTGCAACGCGCCATGGATGGGCTTCAGCTCGTCATGTCGCCTGAGTTCGCGCTTATAGAAGTAGTTGCCTTGCTGAAGCTGCCCGATGAAATCGATGATGGCCGTCATGGGACCCGCCACTCGATGACTGATGAGCATTGCGTACACGCAGCAGAACAGAACGTAGGCGAAGAACCCGAACATCGCGGTACCCGTCACATCGGCAAACAGGTCTGTCAACTGCATACCAGGCACCATCACCTCGGGGCCTTGGTTGAGCAGCGCATCGATCTGCGTCAATTTACGCCGAATGAGCAAGGCGGTGACGCCGAAGAACAGAAAACTACTGCCGATGACGAAGTAGCCATAGCTGATCTGGTGCGTTGGCTTGACAAGAAAGTTCTTGAAACGACGGCGGCTTCTGCTCGAGCCTAGCGCTTCGGCCGTTGCTGAACTATCTGGATTCATTCCAGGCTCAATTTTTTCCCTGATCGCTACGTATGCTAGCTCGACGTAGGCTTCAAATTCGTGCGCTACCTCACGCACTCCGACTTAGGCAGGCCAACTGAAAATGGCGGAGAGGCAATCCGCCGATACAGCCCCAGAGCCCTTTCATATCGTTGATAGGAATCTATCTTGACAAACAAAAACACTGGTATTTAGTGTACAAACCTCCTAGAGGTTCCAGTACAATCTAAACTGTATTGTGGGTATATTTGTGGGTAGATCGGAATTCCGCGAAGATCGAAGCAGCTGAACGTAGCTCAGATAAGAGCCCTCAACAAACCCGGAAAGCATGCCGTTGGAGACAACCTGTACGTTCAGGTGATCGGTTCGGGGAAGTCGTGGTTGTTTCGATACATGCGCAATGGCAAGGCTCGGGAGATGGGCCTCGGGCCAATCGCGCTGGTGTCCCTCGCTGAGGCGCGTCAGAGGGCGTTTGAGCAACGTAAGCTACTCCATGACGGTGTCGATCCGCTTGAGGCGAGACACGCGCAGAGCAGCAGTGAACGGACGATCTGTTTTACCGATGCCGCTTACGAGTACATCGAAACACGCCGTGCAAGCTGGAAAAACGCGAACGACACTTGAAACGTATGCTGGTCCGACACTGGGTCAGATGCCCGTTGATCGAATAGACACCGAACTGGTGCTTAGAGTTCTCCAGCCGATCTGGGACAAAAAAATCGAAACCGCCTCACGTGTTCGTGGTCGGATCGAAAACGTGCTCTCGTGGGCGAGGGTGCGAGGCTTCCGGAGCGGTGACGATCCCGCTCGTTGGCGTGGACATCTTGATCAGATTTTGCCGAGCAGAGCAAAGATTCAGAAGGTAAAGCACCACCCGGCCCTCTCGTACGAAGGGTTACCAGAATTTGTAGCGTCGCTCAGGCAACAAGCCGGAATGGCACTCGGGCACTGGAGTTCACGATTCTGACAGTCGCACGGACGTCCCAAGTGATCGAAGCTCGTCGAGCCGAGTTTGGGACGAAGAACGATTTACCTATATGGGTTATTCCTGCCGACCGCATGAAGTCTGACAGGGACCACCGTGTGCCAGTTGTACCTGCGGCCATAGACTTGATCCATAGCCTACCTTCCTTCGACGCTTGGGTCTTTGAGGGCCAACCCGGCGAACCCTTGTCCACTGGAGCAATGTCAGCTGTTCTCAAACGTATGGAGCGAACGGACATTACTGTTCACGGCTTCCGGTCAACGTTCAGGGATTGGTGTTTCGAAGAAACGAGCTTCCCCAGAGAGATTGTCGAGGCCGCTATGGCTCACTCGCTCAGGGATAAAGCAGAGGCGGCGTATCGACGGGGAGACGCTCTAGAGCGCCGGAGAGAGCTAATGGAAGCCTGGGCATATTACGCCGGTGGATTCGAACAAGACGTCCGCGTTGTCCCTATCCGTGGCTGAAACAGGCTTGCGGATACAGCATCCGGTAGTTGACCCACCTGACTCGTTTCCCACCCACACAAGTTCGACATCGCGTCGTTAGCTAACCGACCTGCCGTAATTATTGTTAGAGCGATCTTCAGTAGGAAGCTTGCCCTTTCTTCCTTGGAGGTTGTACTTAATACATCCATGTTCAGAAATGCCTCAACGGTGCGAGCGCCAAGTGATGATTGCGCATGGTTTGCCGGTGACATGCCAGGCCCAGTTGTTGGATCTGTCGCGATCGAGCG